>Ga0247841_10001864_pt1 | contig 44345 bp, 57 predicted proteins | sample LaCruzMarch2015__2_FD_192410 | JGI IMG/M metagenome (GOLD analysis project Ga0247841, IMG submission 192410) | Freshwater microbial communities from meromictic Lake La Cruz, Castile-La Mancha, Spain - LaCruzMarch2015_18m | ecosystem: Environmental > Aquatic > Freshwater > Lake | place: Spain... | reverse complement strand
AAGTTTTTTGATCCTTTCCAGTGATACCGATTCGTTTGGGTTGATCAACAGTTTTAAATAGGCCAAGATATCCTTGATCTCTTTTCTTTCATAAAATCTAGTGCCGCCAACCAAAATGTAAGGCATTCCATAGCGGAGAAAAACCTCTTCAAGAACTCGGGATTGAGCGTTAGTGCGATAAAGAACGGCGAAATTCGGAGGCTCAAGTTCGTGATTAACGCTAATCAATTTGACTATCTCCTCAGCAACGAAGATCGCCTCTTCCTGTTCATTACCAGCCTGATAAAAGACGACGTCTTCTCCGGGTTTATTATCGGTAAATAGATGAAGGATAGGGTGAGTATTATTTTTTGAAATAATATTAAAGGCAAAATCAAGGATCTTTTGGGTCGACCTGTAATTTTCTTCAAGATAAAAAGTTTTCGCTCCCGCAAAATCTTTTTCAAACTTTTTCAGGTTGGTTATGTCAGCTCCCCGCCATGAATAGATGCTCTGGGAAAAGTCCCCGACGACAGTAACGTTCTTCGACCTTTCTGCCAGCAGCTTGGTTAATAGATATTGAACAAAATTAGTGTCCTGAAATTCATCCACCAAAAAATACTGGAATTTATTCTGAAAATATTCAATTACATGTTTTTGTTTTTGAAAAAGATTAACTGTCTTTATTAAAAGATCATCAAAATCAACGCCATGATTTGCTGTCATTTTTTTTTGGTAGTGGAAATAAACATCGGCAACCAAAGCTGACTGATGAAATTTAAAGTTCTCTAAAAAAGTTTCTGGAGAGATCATTTGGTTCTTAGCCAAAGAAATGTAATAAGAAAAATATCCTGGGGTCTTTTTTCCTAATTTTCTTTCCGATATTATTTGTTTTATCAGGGTTTTTTGATCGCCGTCATCATAGATGATAAAATTTTTATCCAGTCCGGCCGACTCCCAAAACTGGCGGAGAATTCTGACGCAAAAAGAATGATAGGTGCCGACAAAACCTAAATTAGCTTTGCCTCCAAGCTGATGAGCAATTCGCTCTTTCATTTCGGCCGCCGCCTTATTGGTGAATGTCAACATGACAATTGATGAGGGGAGGATCTTTTTTTCTTTGATCAGGTAGATAACCTTGGTTACCAACACCCTTGTTTTACCTGATCCGGCACCGGCCAAAATGATCGTTGGACCACTATAATTGATCACCGATTCCTTCTGTTTTTTATTTAAATGTTTAAGTAAACTTAAGTCCATGAAGTATAATTATAAATTAAATTGATTGATATATGCCCCTCAAATATAAATTAATTATTGCCGCTTCTTTCATCTTAGTAGCGTTGACAATAATTATTCGTCCTTACTACGTCTTCGTCACAAAGACCCTTCAGGTATCCCCTATTAAGACCTTGCTTTCTCTTGATGGCCTAAAGTCATATAATAATCATGTTAATATTCTTTTTCTCGGAATTGCCGGAACCGATCATGAAGGACCTAACCTTTCCGATTCAATAGTCGTTGTCAGCTATGATCTGAAAAAAAACCATCTGACAACCATCTCGATCCCCCGAGATGTTTGGAGTGCTGCCTTACAGGACAAGATCAATTCAGCTTACGCTTATGGAGAAGCCAAAAAAATTGGATCTGGATTTACTTTGGCTAAAGCCGAGGTCGAAACGATTGTCGGTCAGCCTATCCACTATGCAATGGCCGTTAATTTCAGTCAATTCGAAGATCTTATAAATTTTATCGGCGGTGTTGATGTAAATGTTGAAAAAACGTTTGATGACTATGCCTTTCCTATCCCTGACATAAGCGACTCGCTTTCCTGCGGCCATTCTGAGGACGACATTCAAAAGTTTGCCGATTCGTATCCGTCCGAAGAAGAGATCTGGAAGTATTTTCCCTGCCGGTATGAACATATTCATTTTGATGCCGGAATGGATCATATGGACGGCCAGACCGCTTTGAACTTTGTTAGATCACGTCATGCGGTTGGTTCGGAGGGCACCGATTTTGCCCGGGAAAAAAGACAGCAAAAAGTTATGGAGGCCGTTAAAAATAAACTGATCGCTTTTATTAGAAAACTCGATCTCAATCAATATAAAAAGCTCTACGAGCTAACAAACAAATTGGTTAAACGGGATATAAACAATCAACAGTTGGCGATCATTGCGAAAGACTTTATCTTAAAAAGAAATTTTACTCAAGAAAAAATTGTTCTTTCAGAAGATTTTTTTACAAATCCGACGACTGATCTTTCCCGATTTAAGGGTCTCTGGGTTTTGACGCCGATCAATGATGATATTAACATTGTCCATAATTATATTGACTGCCGCCTGACCCAAAAAACAAACTGTGAAGGATTAAAACCAAAAAGAGAAGAAGATCGTTGATATTGCTACCCCAATTATCATAAGCCCTTTTTGAACACTACCCGTTTCTGGAAGAACTTTAATGACTCCTGCGGTTGGACTTAATTTGCCGGTTGTTGCTGGGATTGAACTGGGTGCCAATGCCAGAATGATCTCTGTTGGAGAAACTGATGGTGACAATGTTGTTGTTACTGATGCATTCGCCAGCATTCCTGTTGGAGATGCCTCTGTACTACCTACCTCAAGCACTCCTGTGGACGACGCTTCGATCGTGGGCTCAACTGTTGGCTCAATGATCGGTGACGGCGACGCCTCTAGGGTTGGGGATATCAACTCAGCAGATAAGGTTGATGTTAAGGTCGGCGATGAAAAAAACCTTGGTGTCGGTGATATCCGGACCTGTGTTTGAGAAATGGTAGCTGGAGGCGGGTTAACCAATGCGTGATTGTTGGAAGTGCTATTCTGACCGATCAAGGAAATAACGAAGATAATAACGATCAATGTCATCAGGGAAATGATTGGAAAGATCATCTTTGAATAATTAACTGCTTTAAGATCTTTTTTCATCAACGAATTCGGAAGACTTGTGAAATTAGCGACTCCACCGATATTACCATTTTCTTTAAAATCAGGGATGGACGGTGTCTGATCTTTACCCCTTTCCTTTCTTAAGATATAAAGTTGATATCCAACTACAATGGTTGTAATAAAAAAAGCGATGACGCTTACTTTATTTATATAAGACAGAATCGTAAAAACGCTCATACATTCATTTTAACGAAAAATTAACTCAGAAAGCAAGAAGAATTCCTCCGCCAATAACTATCAATGATAAACTACCAAAAATCGTTCCAAGGAAATTGCTCCCGCTAACCGGCGGCTTTGGAGTTGTTGAAATTGCTGACGATGTTGCCGTTGGCGCTAGTGTGTTGTAGACGCCTGTTGTCGGAGCAATTGTTGGGGTTATAGTTGCCGATCCAGTAGCAGTTCCCAAAACCCTGCCCTCATTACCCTGCTGAGCGATGATCGTAAATTTTCTCGTCAAGGTAATCTCTTTTCCAGACTTATCTTTTGTTTTAACTACTATCGTGTGAGGTCCCAGCTCTAAGCTATCGGGAAGAAGATAGCTCCAATTGCCTTCTTTATCACTCGTTGCAATGGCCGAATAGGTCTTGCTTGAATTAACTGTAATTTCCAGCCTGGTTGACGGAGCCGTGATACCTTTGATCAATGGAATTGTTCCTGGGATTAAGGACCCTTCCTTTGGATATAAAATATCTGTTTGACCTTTGACAGTCGATGCCGAGCTGCCCAAACTCGTGGTAGCAGATAAGACGTTATCATCTTCAACAAAAGATATGTTTTTGTCTTTAACAAAAACCGTTGTCTGTGGTAATGGAGATATTTTTGATTTTGTTGTGGTAATGGTCAGACCCTCTCCATCACTTGTCACTATTTCTATTATTATTTTGTCCTCATCCGCAATCGTTAGAATATTTTGACTGTCCTTTCTATATATTTGATTTAAAGGAATCAGCCAGCTGCCATCACCTTCTGGTTTTATCTGGGTTAAAAGCGGATAGCCATCCTTAACGCTCAAAAGAATATAGGAGTTAACCAAGGGATCAACGGAATTTGATTGCAAAACCTTACCAAATGCCGGACTGATATTCTGCAGCCCGCTAAGATTACTTTGAGGAGTAGTAAAATCGAAGGACTTTCCGTCCGGTCGAACAATGATTTCATTATCATCGGTGACTATCTTAAAATAGTATTTTTTACCTGGGATTAGCTCTCTTAGTGTCGCCAAATGAGTAATGTACTTTCCTTTTTTATCACCAATATTATTCAGATCTTTTTCATCAGAGACGATCTTGTTTTCCTTATTTTCTCCATCCCCATAAAGAACCCATCCTGATTCTTTTTTGTCGGTCTGCCAAAAGATACTGGCTTGAGATGGAGATAGATTGACTATTTCAACTCTTTTTGCAACTTTTAATGATGCCTTGGAGGGACCGGCAATTCCTAAAAAATATCTTGCAAAAAAAGCTGTAATAAGCAGCACAAATAAAAAACCTATTACCGTTGGTAATTTATTTTCTTTGTGAACATAAAAATCGGAATATATCATAATTATTCGGTTTTACTTTTTAAAGTATCCAACAAATCAGTGCTAATCTTGTACTGATAAACCTGAGGTATTGCTATTCTTGATTTTATCTTATCTTCAGTTGAGGCATGATAAATATCTGCGATCAACCAGCAGATCACTGTTAAAAAAACTCCAATCGATAATAGCAAAACTTCTTTTCTGTTCATAAATAATAACCGTCAATTGTTAAACTAACTTTCAAATTACCCGAACCGGTCGACTCTTTATCGCGGCTCATTATTAGTTCATTGATCAATTTTAATCTTCTTTGCGCTAGGATCTCTGTCATAAATTGCCTTAAGTTTCCAAAGCTTGTTGTCACTTCCATCTTTAATTTAACATCCTGTTTTTCTTTAATTGTATTGGAAAAATTAATATCAACGATACTGGCCTTATTGATTATTACTTGATTTTTATCAGCGGCTTTTTTAACGTCTTCAATGATCTTATTCACCTCTGGCTGTTCGGAAATCGATTGATTGAGTAATGGCAGGTTATCTCTGTTTTCCTCTATCTGGGTTTGGATCGATGTTATACTGCTTATTTTTTCTTCATAGACATGGTTTATATTCGCCAGATCAAGCTCTTCTTTTTTTAAGGAGAAAGCCGTCGTTAATGAAGGCTTTATCGCAAAAACAATAAAAATAGAAAAAATGAGCAGAAAAAAGATAATAAACATATATTCAACGTTTTTCTTGATAAAGATCGATTTTGATATTTTGCTCAGATTCATAACTTTTTTAAGTATTAATAAATTTATCTAAAAGTAAAACAAAATTATATCCCGCTTCAGTTCTTTTAATACTTTGAAGGCTCACCGTTTTAAATTTATTTTCTTTTTTTAATAAATTATAAAAAGATTGTAAATGTTGCGCATTTGTTGCGTCCCCCATGATCTTTATTGATCCGGCCTTTATCTCCATATTGGTTAAGGTGATCGTTTCCGGAAATGTAGAAATAAAATACTCCATCATTCCGCCAAATTTTTTTTGCTCAAGGAGGGTATCTTGAATAACCACGGTTTTTTTGTCTATCTTGACAGCCTCATTAAGAAGGGGCAAAACTATCTTTACAATTTCTTTTTTTTGATCGACAGCCTCTTTTAGATCAATGATCCTTTGGTCTATCTGGAACCTATAAAAAAAGACGCCAATTACAATTAATTGGGTTATAACAATAATATAACGTAAATAATTCAGTCCAAAAAAAGTTAATTTATCTAGCAAACTAACTTCTTTTTTCTGCATCAAATTTATTTTGTATCTCATTTCTTTTTTGAAACTTTTTTACTGACTCTTGATTTTAGTCTTGTTGCTTTATTCTTATGAATTACGTGGTGTTTAACTGCTTTATCGATTTGAGAGTAAAATAAGCTAATCAATTTTTTTACGTCGCCTGTTCCTTTTTTAATCTTTTTTAGGGTTGTCTGATAGGCTTTGGTATATAGGTTATTTACTTTGGTTCTTTTTTTATCTTTTCTGACTTTTTTTATTGCTGATTTAATTATTGGCATGAACTAAGACACCCCCTTCTTAAATATTAATTATTAATTACAGATCGTATTCCTTAGAAAAATATTTATCTTCGTTATTTCCTTTAAAAACAAGTTCCAATTTTACTTTCCCTTTAACGTTGTGATAGACACAAGTTCCTGATGAGCAGGTTCCCAAAGTTATTGTTTTTTCAAAATCGCGGCCAGTTATTTCAGCAGTGCTGTTAACCCCTTGCAATCCTCCCTCAGCCGTTTCATAGGATAGGATGTACTCTAATCCATTTGTATTCAGTGGCATATTTTTTATTGAAAGCATAACTTCTTTTCTTCCCGATTTGGCAGTCAAGCTGATCTGTACCGAACTATCAATTGTTGGAACGGCTCCGTCCAACGGTGCTACTTGTTCATTTGTTTTGGTTGTGGTTTTTCTTCCAAAAAATATCCAATAACCAAACAAAATAAAAAGCACTATCAGTACCCCACCAAGAATCATTTTTGTCTTCTGATTTAGTTTCATATTTTAATTAAACTTCTAATTTTTCCGATAGATAACCCATTAATTCATCTATCTTAATTCTTTCCTGTTTCATGGTATCCCTATCCCTTATTGTGACCGACCCACCCTCGATCGATTTATAATCAATTGTAACACAAAAGGGGGTCCCGATTTCATCCTGGCGCCTGTACATTTGGCCGATATTTCCTGAATCATCAAACTCACACACATATTTCTTTTTTAGATCGTTGAGAATATCCAAAGCCTTAGTTTTTAGTTTTTCATCTTTTTGCAAGGGAAATATGGCGACTTTAATCGGCGACAAGCTTGGCTTCAGTTTTAGAACGATCCTCTTTTTCCCGTTTACTTCTTCTTCATGATAGGCGTTAATAAGAATAGTTATCAACAATCTTGATAGACCAAAGGTCGGCTCAATCACGTGAGGAATAAATTTTTCATTCGTTTTTGGATCCCGATAACTCAGATCGACTCCTGAGTTCTTTGTATGGTTCTTTAGATCATAATCGGTTCTATAGGCTAACCCCCACATCTCTTTCCAACCAAATGGAAATTCGTATTCAACATCCATGGTTTTTTTTGAATAGTGAGATCTTTCAAAATCTTCATGTTCGCGCCATCGGATCTTATCTTTTGGCAATCCAAGCTCCAAAGCAAAATTCCACATCTCGTTTTTCCATGTCTCAAAAGTTTTTTCCCAATCTTCAGGACGTATAAAATATTCAAACTCCATCAGATCAAACTGCAGGGTCCGGAAAACACCCTGACCTAAAGTAATCTCATTTCTAAAGCATATTCCCTGAGAAGCAATTCCAAACGGCATTCTCACTCTCATTGTGTCAACGACATTTTTAAAGTTCATGAATATTCCCTGGGCTAGTTCTCCTCTCAAATAAGCTTTTGATTTACTGTCTTCAACCATACCGATCTTTGTTTCAAAAAGAAGGTTAAACTTACGAACATCGGTAAGATCTAAAGATCCGCAATGCGGACATTTTAATTTATTAGTTTTGATTATTTCGGTCAGTTTTTCAACCGGCAAACCCTCTACCTTAATATCTTTTAATTTTGCTTCAATCAAATGATCAGCCCTGGTCCTGTATTTACAATTCTTGCAATCAACTAAGGCATCGTTAAAACCGGTCACATGGCCGGAAGCTTCCCAAACCTTTGGATTAAGGATCGTCGAAGCATCGACCATAACAATATCTTTTCTATCCAAAACAAATCTTTTTATCCATGCGTCGCGCAGATTATTTTTAAGCAACACCCCGTAGTGTCCAAAATCCCAGGTATTGGCTAATCCCCCATAGATCTCGGAGGAAGGATAAAAGAAACCCCTTCTTTTAGCTAAGGCAATGATGCTGTCCATAAAATTATTATTAATATAACACTAAAGCGTGACACTAAATTTTATTATCTCCGTGGGAACCCTCCCCTTTTCGGGGACTCCCAAGTCGAAAAAAATTAAGTGTCCCTCTTTTATTAAAACACAATATTTTTATAGGTGTCACGAAGTGAGAAGGTTCCTCGAGAAGCGGATTGCGGAGATATTCCGCAGAGCCTCGCAGAGGAAAAGTCGTCACGAGTGACAGAATCTATAAAAATTTTAACTCTATTTACATTATAGCGGAAGCAGGGGGATTTTTTCATTAATAATTTCCTCAATTAATGATTTTAGTTCAGCCTGACTAACCTCTTTATCCAAATATCCCATTAATTTCATCGCTTGAGTTAAATAATCAATAATTATCTGCTTTGATCCGGAAGATTTGGTCAGGTCGATCAAGAAATTTTTTGTCAGGTTGTATATCTTGGTTTCTTTCTGCTGTTCCGGCAATAGCCTGTCCAAGACGAATAAAAATGAATATAGCTGCGCGACTTTTTTTTCATCTTTTTTTAATTCAGAAAAACCGGAGATCATCTCGCTTTCTTGTAGAAAGTAATGGTCATTTCTATGGCTGACTAAAACACTAACGAGGTTCCCTGTTTGAAGGTGGGGAGACCGGCGACTGGTTATTTTTTTAATGCCTTTAGCAAAGACCGTCAATCGTCCCAGCTCCTCTGTAAACAAGCTTATCAGAACATCCTTATTCAATAAATGAATCTTTTTTAGCACAACTGCCTCAAACTTTAGTCCTCGATAATTAAGGCTCATTTATTTATTACTTTATCCATCAGCAGCACATCATCAAATAGTGTTCGATTGTTTATTTTCACCTTCAGTTTTTGATCGTCGACACCCGGCTGCTTCTGTACCAAGAGCGAATAGTTGTTCAGATCAACGCTTGATGGCAATGTGTATTTCACAATTACTGTTGCCTGGCCTTGGGTTGGAACTTCCAAAAAACCTTCAAAAACAGTTTTTCCCAGCGAGTTATACGTCTGAACCTGTTTTGTCGATCCTTGGAAATTTACAAGCTTTGAACCCTGTGGGACATAGAATCTGATCCAATCACGCAAAGTGGCGTTTAAACACAAGCCTCCCCTTTCCAGGTTACAGTCCGAAGCTGGAAACGGATTTTTAAAGTTGATCGTAACCTCTCGATTTGCACCATTGGTTACAGAAGTAACATTTTCACTGACAAACATATTAGATTTGGCCCCAGCAAAGTTTACGTTATTAATATGCAGGAAGTCACCTTTAGTATCCCTTATCCTACCGGCAAAGTTCAGTTGTTCTAATGATTTTTGAATTTCCGGATCAACGAAATAAACCAAGATATCTTTTTGGTAAAGGTTCGTAAACATTGTCTGCATCAGCTTACCCCAATATTTTGATGGAGAAAAGCCTATCGCTTTATAAAATAACTGATACATCAACTCACCCATTATGCCTTTTCGATTTTCTTTTACATAACCAACTGGTCTATCAACTATATCAAAAAGTGTGTAAATGGCCTCTGGACAATTGCATCTTTTGTCCATTTTAGCTGAAAAATTTATTCCGCCAACTTGGGTATCACCAAAGATCGTCAACATGTCGACAAATATTTTTGAATCAAGGGCGATGATGCCGTCATAGACAATTTTTTGCCCGCTCTTCTGATATAAGCTTTCAAATAATTTAACCGACTGAACAAAATCCGGAGATAAGTTGCTGTCTCGGATATAAAACTGACTGACACCTTTGTGATAGGTTAAAATTTCCGGCGGAGCTTTTGGATGGTCACCGATTGAGGTATCCAACGAATAAATATCGTCTGATCGATAGATCGAAATCTTTCCATTTTTAATTTTAAATATGGCATAAAAAGTAAGAAAGCCACCGGTGGCCCGTAATTCTTTATCATTTTGATAAAGGATAAGATATGTTTTCTCTTCCTTGCTGCCTAAAATTGCCGGTAATTTTTTGATCAATGGTTTAGCGTTGACAAAAAGATCTGTCATTCCAGAAAATTGATCCTTTAGACTGATTATCGTCCCTTTAACAACTGTTTTTCCGATTTTTTCCGGATAGCGGTTTGGATTGATCTTAGCAATGCTTTGACCAGCCAGATCGATGTTTGCCGCAATTGGATCAACCTTGCTGACAACTTTATCCAATGTCATCACAGCCGTTTGGAGCCTATCTTCAGATGATTTTTCGTTAAAAGATTTTTCACCCTTTTTAAACCCGATCAGATCTGCGTATGGCTCTATCGTTGTGATCGCTTCTTTTCCAGCTTCCAGAAGATAATGGCCGCCAGTTAACCCATTTTTCAAATCCGCGACATATGGAATAAACGAGGCCCAGTAAATTGATTTTGCAGCTTTTTCTAAATTTTGATATTTATTTGAAAAATCACCCAATTTTGTTTTTAAAAGCTCAATATCATTTTTAGCAAAAATTGACTTCATTTCCTTTGCTGAAGCCATGACAATATTTGCTTTCGCCTTGATATTGACTATCGGCCGATAAACAAAAAAATAACCTAAAACTAATAACAAAGCTATGAAAATCAAACCATTTTTACTTTTATTATTTTTCATTTTTATTTTTAATTATTAACTATTAATTATTAACTTTTAATTTGATTATACAGCTCCTCGTCCACTTATCATAATAACAGGTGTCAAAAACATAATTTTTAGATCATTCCAAAATGATATATTTTTTACATAGCCTGCATCGATCATAATTCTTTTATCAAAATTTATTTCCGACCGCCCGGTTACCTGCCAGAGACCTGTCACACCCGGCTTAACCGATAATACCTGATTAACTAATTTTTTTGTATGTGGATATTTACTTAATTGATTTTCCAGTTCATCCGGATAATATGCTCTTGGACCAACTATACTCATCTCTCCCATTAATACATTTAATAACTGTGGAATTTCATCAAAAGAATGTCGTCTTATAAATTTACCAACGTTGGTTACTCGCGGATCTTTTTTTAATTTATAGCTGCTCCTTTTATATTCATCAAATAGCTTTTTGAAACGGGGATCAGTTCGAAGTAAAAAATGGGCATTATTAACCATTGACCTGAATTTATACATTTTAAATTTTTTTCCATTTTCTCCAATTCTTTCCGGCACATCGGCGAGGATTGGCCCTTTTGAATCAAGTTTTATCAAAAAAGAGATCACCAAAGCTAAAGGTGAAAATAATATCAATAAAAAGATCGCTCCAACTACATCAACGACTCTTTTAAATCCTTTTTGATATTTTTCATTTGTAAAATAGTTAGTCATAATATTTAAATAAGACCTTCGTGCTCTGTTCCGGGAAAACTAGCGATAATATTTTTAACTTTGCCCATCGAATTTTTCTTTGTGATCAATATCGCGTCATGAGTGTTGACGATGATAAGCTCATCTAGATCTACTGCGACGATAACCTTCTTTTCATCATAGTTATAGATCAATGAGTCTTGGACATTATCCAAATAGACCCTTCCATTAGTAACATTTTCTTCCGTTTTTATTTGCAACGCCTCTTTTAATGCTTCCCAGCTGCCGACATCGCTCCAACCGATCTCTTCAACAATAACGTAGGCGTCTTTTTTATCTAAATTTTCCAAAATTGCATTATCAAAATTAATGCTTTCTACTTTCCCATAGTTTTCTTTTAAGAAAGATTGATAGTTCGCTTTGCCATAATTTTTTAATATTGCCTCGGTGTTATTATAAATATTTGGCGCAAGCCTTTGAAAATAGTTATAAATAAAACCGGCGCTCGTTACGAAATACCCCAAATTCCAACCATATTTTTTTGATTCAAAGAATTTCTTAGCAGTCTCTTCGTTCGGCTTATATTTTAAACCCTCAAATTTATACATATTGATGTTTTCTTCTTTACTTATTGGTTCACCTATATGGATATAGCCTAAATTTGTGCTTGGAAATCTTGGTTTATTGGCGATAAAAACGATCTTATTTGGATCTTTTTTAATTTCTGACCCGGCTAATTTTAATATTTTTTTGAACAAGGCAACCTGCTTAACCAAATGATCGCTCCACAAAATAGCCACTGGTTCATTCGGATCTAGTCTTGAGACGATACCCATGGCCAGAGCTATGGCTGGTGCGACATCTTTTTTTTCAGGCTCAAAAAGAAAATTAGATTCAGGGATCTTGGGAAGTTGTTTTTTAACAATGTCTATATAAAGCAAATTGGTGGAGATGTAAATATCTGAATAATCAAAATCAGGAAGAAGCCTTTGAACAGCTAATTGCAATGTAGATTGGTTGCCTACGATCCTTTCAAACTGTTTTGGTGACTTTTTTCTTGATAATGGCCATAACCTCATGCCCGATCCTCCGGCGAATATTATTGCTTTCATAAATTTTCTATAAATTTTTCTATAAATTTTTTCTTAGCAAATTTATCAACGTTCACCATTCGAATATCCTTTGTATTCTTCTTTAAATTGTACTTAATTTTATCGTATCTTTCAACCGCCTTCATCAGGCTTTGTCCAGTTTGATCAGAGAAGAATATTCCTGTCTTTCCGTCAACGATGGTTTCGGTCGCCCCTCCCCGTTTATAGGCAATGACGGGGCAGCCAAAAAACTGCGATTCCAAAGCAACGTAGCCAAAATCTTCTTCCTGAGGCATGATCAGAGCCTGGGCATTTGAATAAAGACTGCCAAGCTCAGCATCAGATACTTTTGACATAAAAATAATATTATCCCCGGCAATTTCTTTTAGTTTTTCTTCCCCTGTCCCCTCTCCGACGATTATCAGATTTTTATTTTTTAATTTATTAAACACTTTAATAACCAGATCAACTTTTTTGTAAGGCTCCAATCTTGAAACCACGAGATAGTATTTAGTATTTAGTATTTCGTATTTAGAATACATTTGTGATTTGTCATTTGGATTTTTAATTTTGGATTTTATTTTTCCCCAGTATTCTGTATCAAATCCCGGATAAACAATTTCCGAGTTTCTTTTATAATATTTTAAGCATCTATCTCTAACTGTTTTTGATATTGAAATAATTTTATCCGGTCTTTGAGCTGCCGTAAAATCCCATTTCTTAAAAAAGTTTAAGTAACTGCTCGTCAAATAATTAATTAAATTATTTTTAAAATAGTCTTTTTTGTGCGACCAAAGATACCTTGTCGGTGTCAATAGATAGCAAATATGCCGAGTTCCTGGTCTGGTGATGATCGATTTTCCAAATGAAGAGCTTACAGAAATAACCAAATCGTAATCAGAAAAATCAAATGATTCAAATGCAAATGGATAAAAAATAAATGATAAGATCCGATTCTTTTTTATTAAGTTGGGAAAATTCTGCAGAAAAGAGGTTTTTATATTCAGTCCGCCAGCCCACCCGGCTTTTTCCTTATCATAATATGATGTGTAAAAAACAGCATTAGGAAACATTCCATGAAGATTCAAAAGCACTCTTTCGACTCCACCCCACTTATCTATCCAGTCATAAACTATGGCGGTTTTTTTGTCTGAAATCATTTCATATTATATCATTGAAGATAATACCTTCTGATAGATCCCTAAGGTTTCATCGGCCATTTTTTTGAATGAATATTTATCTGTTATATTTGTGTAATTAAACTTCGGCTTATTATCAATAAAGTTGTTTATTTTTTCAGCAATATCTTCAACATCGTTTGGATCAAAAGATAGATAATTTGTCCCTAATAGTTCCTTGAAAACCGGAGTATTTGACGCAATTATTGGACAAGCAAAATAAGAAGCCTCGATCAAAGGCAATCCGAAACCCTCAGAAATTGACGGGTGGATCAATGCACGAGCGTTCTTATAGAAGAATACTAGGTCTTCCATAGACAGGCCATTGATAAATATTATCCTATTTTTCTGCTCTAACTTATTGATCAGCTGCACTAATCTACTCTTGAAGAAATCGTTCGGTCCAAGAAGAAATAATTTACTTGATGTTTTGACAGTTGCAAAGGCTCTGATCAACTTTTCAATATTCTTATGCGGATAAAAATTACCAACATAAATAAAAAAATTATCAAATTTTTTATTTAGTTTTTTATTTTCCTTTGAATCTAATAACTGATAGTTTACGCCCTCGTAAATAAAGCTTGTTTTTTTTGATATTTTGTTTCCATAAATTTCTTCCAGCTGTTTTTTTACGGAATTCGTCGGAACAATTATCTTTACTGCGCACATGATTTGACAACGTAGGATGATCCTGAAAAATAAATGCTTTATATGATATAAGAATTTATTTTTTGTTGAAGCTTTTCCCGTTTTAAATAATAAAGGAGTAACATCGTGAACAGTTGCAATGAATTTTTTAAAATAAAAAACTGGATAACTGAAGTAAGTAAAATGCATCAGATCCAAATTATCTTGATAAAGTTTTATTGCAAAACTAAACTGCTCCCCGACCGTATGCCATCGGTCGTACACCTTTCTTTTTAAAATATTTTTATTTTTTAAAGTAAGATTTTTATAGTCCTCCGGCATTAGATATATGTATATCAATTTATCCTTAAGGTCTTTTTTATCCAAGTAGTATATTAGATTCTTTAAATAAGTTCCTATTCCAGTTTGAGAATACAGTCTGGCATCTATTCCGATTTTTTTCATTTATTAAAGGATTTTTTAATATCTATCGCTAAATAAACCAACTTGTTAATTATCCAATTGTGATCCTTGGCATAATGCTTACTATAAAATATTTTCATTGAATCGTAAAAATAATGACTGGTTTTTCTTCGAATGTTGGAGTCTTTTTTTTTCAAACCTGATACTGATTTCAAATGGAGAACCTTCCATAATGGATAATAAATAATTTTATAACCTAATTTTTTTATTTGAAAAGCCATTTCAATATCTTCTCCATAGGCAAAATAATCCTTATCAAAGCCGCCAAACTTATCGAGGATCTCCCGTTTAGTAAATAAAAAGGCACCGGTAAGAACATCTATCTCATGAATGCCGTTTAAATTAAGATCTACCAAGTGATAGCCGCCAAATAATTTATTAAGGATCGGGACGTTCAAAAAAATCTTTTCTAATCCTGAAAAATAGGTAAATGACCGCCATATTGTCGGAAACCCCCGATGAGAAGCGGGGTCGATCTCACCCGTCGGTAAAACTACTTTTACCGTCAGCGCTCCAACGTTTTTTTGCATTTCCATTATCTTGATCAGATCGCGAAAATCTATATCAGAAACAATTGCATCAGAGTTAAGGAATAAGACATATTTCCCACTGCTTTTTTCCAAGCCCATATTGTTTCCTTTGCCGTAGCCAAGATTATTTTTGTTTAAAAACACACGCAGGTCATCCCATTGTTTCTCCAGGTCCAAAAGTAATTCGATAGTTCCGTCACGCGAATCATTATCGATCACAATTATTTCATGTTCCAAGGGGTATTTGATCAGGTTTTTATGTAGTGATAAAAGGCATTTCTTAGTTACCTCTTTTGTATTAAAAGAAACAATGATAATTGAAAGAGGGATCATAAATAAAAAGTAAATTATCGCTTAGGTGATTGTTTCATTCTTCTTGCTTTTCCTCCAGTACCGACTTTTCTTGTTTCCTTCTTTCTTGGATCTCTTGTCAATAATCCGTTAGCTTTTAGGAGTGGTCGATATCCGTCATTATCAACAAGCAAAAGAGCTCTCGATATTCCATGGACCATTGCGTCTAATTGTCCGGTCGTTCCTCCGCCTTTTACAATTATAGAAACTGCAAATCTATCTTCATTTTTTGTCAAAACTAATGCCTGAGATAAAAACTTTTTTTTATACGCCTTAAATGACGTCTCATCTATAGGTTTGCTGTTAATAAAAATTTCCCCTGCTTTTATTTTTAATTTACCTACTAATGTTTCAGTAGCACTTTTTTTTACCAAATAAAGACGAACGCGGGCTACAGACTGTTTCCTTCGTCCAATAGCTTCATAATAAGTCAAGTTTTTTATCTTTTTTACCATATTATTTATTTATAAATTTACTTTTAAAACTGTGTTCTGCATTTGGAAAAACATTAACCCGATTCAACCTGTCGCTGCGAAATTTATTTTTAGCCAACATTCCTGATACGGCTCTTTTTACAACTTCTCTCGCATCTTTTTTTAAGAGATCTTCAAAATTGATCTTTTTTAAACCACCTGGATAACCAGAATAGTTAGTATACTCTTTGGATAACGATTTTTTTCCGGTAATTATTACTTTGGAAGCATTGATCACAACAACATAATCACCGATGTCCATATTTGGAACATAGGTTGTTTTGTGTTTTCCTTGAACTAATTTTACGATTTCCGGAACCAATCTACCTAAGACTCTTCCCGAAGCATCAATTAAATGCCAGTTGCGTACAACTTGTTTTTCTTTTGTTGGTTTTGTTGATTGAGTTAATTTGTTCATATTTATTTTTGCTTTACAACTGATTTTTTTATAATCGGATAAACCCATTCAATTCGGGCTGTTTCAGATCCGTCAGATTCTCTCTGTCCTAATTTAATTATCCTTATATAGCCTCCATTTATTTTGGCTATGGTTGGACCAATTTCTTTGTACGCAATCTCAATTACCTCTAGATTATTCAACTTATGCTTTAAATAATTGACATTGGCTTCGTTCCTTACTTTCATTTTCTCGATCAATCTCTCGATCACAGGTTTGATCGCTTTAGCTCTTGATAAAGTTGTTGCTAATTTACCATTTAAAAAGAAATTAAGTGCTAACTTTCTCACTATGGCACGATTGGCATCAACTCCGTTACTGAATTTTAATTTTTTTACTCGATGACGCATATTATTATTAATTTAATTCAATTTCCATCTTCTTCAATTCTTCCTCGATCAATTCGATGGATTTTTTACCGACACCTTTCATTCCGGTCAATTTTTCTTTTCCTGTTTTGACTAGGTCGGCTACAGTTTCAATTTTCTCCCGAAGTAATGCATTGATTACTCTTGAAGGTAAATTTAACTCATCAATGATAATTTCAAATAACTTTTTATCAATGGCTTCTTTCTTCTCATCAGCAAGACTTGTTTGCTTTTTCAATTCTGGCTTATCTTTGCCGGAAAGAAGATACTCAAAATATTGAGTTAACAATTTTGAAGCTTCTTTAATAGCTACTTCCGGTTTAATGCTTCCGTCAGTTTCCAATTCAATGATCAATCTATCTGAATTATCTTTTCTTCCTATTCTCGCTTCTTCAACCTTGACATTCACTTTCTTTATAGGTGAAAAGAAAGCATCTACAGGAATGTATCCTGTCTTTTTTTCTTCTCGATCTTCAACTGTTGAATAACCAACTCCTACCTCAACAATCGCTTCAAAAGAAAATTTGGCTTTATCATCGGTCATTTCGGCAATATAAAAATCTCCATTGATTGGTTTGATTTCACCTTCTAGATCTTTGGCATATATTTTTTTTGCACCTTTACCTTCAAAACTTACTTTGTAAGGACCACCTTCTTTAACATCAAATTTGAGCTGCTTCAAGTTCAACATAACTTCCAAGATGGATTCTTTTACTCCTGGGATCACTGAAAACAAATGAGGAGCACCATCAAATTTAATATTAGTAACTGCTACTCCCTTTAATGAAGAAAGGAGGGTTCTTCGCAAAGCATGACCCATGCTTTGGCCAAAACCTTGTGGCAATGGTTCAATAACAAACTTTCCGAAATTACCCTCTTCAGTTTTTTGGGTGAAAAAAATTGGACTAAACATATTTTTATAATTCGACGTCAGTCGAAACTATTAATTATCGAGAATAATATTCAATGATTAATCTCAGATTTATCAGTTTTTCAATTACTTCTTGGGTTGGTTCGCTTATCAGCTTGCCAACGATGGCTTTTTTTTCTAACCATGCAGGTAAAATAATATCTTTATTATCAAGAGACGTTTCTATATAAGTTATTTTTGTTGTCTTTTCATCAGCAAAACTTATTTGATCTCCAACTCTTACCTGATACGAAGGAATCGATAGTTTTTTCTTATTAACGATAATGTGACCATGAGTGATCAACTGACGGCCTGCGGCTCGTGTTGGAGCAAAACCTAAATGAAATATAACATTGTCAAGTCTGCTTTCTAGAGAGTGGGAAAGATATAAGGCGGTATTCCCTTTTTTCATACTGGCCTTTTTATAGTAATTCTTTAACTGTCTTTCAGTAATTCCAAACATATATCTTAATTTTTGTTTTTCCCTAAGTTGAGTGCCTCTTTCTGATACTTTTTTCCTTTTTCTTAAACCATGCTGACCTGGAGGTACGTTTAATTTTTTTAATAGACGGGCATGAGATTTAGAACCGGCTGTTTTTAGTTCTAGATCAACGCCTTCTCTTCTTGAAATTCTATTTTTTGGACCAAGGTATCTCATATTTTTTAAAATTAAACTCTTCTAATTTTTGGTGGTCTCACTCCATTGTGAGGAACTGGTGTAATATCTATAATTCGATTAATATCAATCCTTGATGCTTTGACAGCTCTGAGCGATGCTTCGCGTCCAGGACCGATTCCCTTAACTAAAATATCTGCTACTTGAAAATCAAACTTTTCCTCAGCTTTTTTCAAAGCATTTTCAGTGGTTACTGTAGCTGCATATGGTGTTGATTTTCTTGTGCCGGAAAATCCGTGCATTCCGGTAGATCCAACCACGATTGGATTGCCTTTTTCATCTGTAATTGTTACTAAAGTGTTATTAAACGTAGAAGTAATATATATTTTACCTTTGATAACACTTCTTTTTGCTTGTTTTTTTATCATATTTTTAAATAATTTTATTTAGTTTCTTTAGTTTTAACGGCTTCAGCAGTTTTATTTTGCTCAAGCTTTGCCCACATCTCTTTCTTTAGAGCTCCAACTGTCTTTCTTTTTCCTCGTTTGGTTCTTGCATTAGATTTTGTTCTCTGGCCGTCAACTGGCAGTCCGCGGACATGCCTTATTCCCCTATAACTTCCGATCTCTCTTAATCTTTTGATATTTTCATTAATTGCTTCTCTTAAATAACCTTCAACCTTATAATTTGTTTCAATTATCTCAAGAATTTTTTTGAACTCTTCTTCACTTATCTCTTTAACTTTCTTATTAGCGGCAACGCCCGTTTGTGATAAAACAGCTTTTACATTGGTCCAGCCAATGCCGTATAAAGTTGTCAGGGCATAATCAATTCGTTTTTCATCCGGTAATGTAACTCCGAGCATTCTTGCCATATTTTTTATCCTTGTTTTTGTTTGTGCTTAACGTTTGAACAAACAACATATAAATTGCCTTTTCTTTTAACTATTTTGCACTTTGGACAAATTTTTTTAACTGATGAGTGAATTTTCATAATTATTTTCTATAAGTTATCCTTCCCTTATTCAAATCATAATGCGTCATTTCTATCTTAACCTTATCCCCCGGAAGAATTTTAATATAATTCTTCCTCATCTTTCCTGACAAATAACATAAAATCACCTTTTCCGAATTTAAAAGCTTTACTTTAAATAAGGTGTTGGGAAGATTTTCTACTACCTCTCCCTCAACTGAAATCACGTCATCCTTCATAAAGTCTATATTTTAACATAAAATAATTATATATTCATGTCAAAATTACTGGACCCTTATCTGTAACTGCTATCGTGTGCTCAAAGCACGCTGATATGCTCCGATCTTGGGTTGCAATCGACCAGTTGTCCTTCTCATAGATCATGACATCTGTCCCCATTGCGTAAATAATTTCAATTGCAATCACAAGACCTTTTTTTATCAAAGGTGATTTATTAACCGGACGATCAACAAAACCAAACACATATGGGTCTTCATGAAGCTTTCTTCCAATGCCATGACCGGTTAATTCCTTAATGATAAAATACCCGTTACCTGTGATCGCTTTTTCGATCACCTCCGAGATTTGTCCCAATCTATTTCCTATTTTGGCTTGTTTGATCGCTTGATATAGGGTTTCTTCTCCTATTTTTAAAAATTTATTAACTTTTTCATCCTTACTTTCTCGTCCTACCACTTTTGTTATTGCATAATCAGCATGCCAACCCTTATATAACATTCCGATATCCAAAGTTAAAATGTCCCCATCCTTTAAAACCCGGTCGCTTGGCTTGGTATGAACGATCTGTTCATTTATTGGTGTACAGGTGCTGAACAAATATCCTTTTACAGTTTTAAATGAGGACTCGCCTCCATGCTTTTTTATTAGCTCCTCGGCCTTATCATCTATCTGCTTAGTAGAAATCCCGGGTTTAATTAGCGGGGACAGTTCTTTAACAACCTCTCTTAATCTTTTCCCACTTTCTGCCATTACAGTAATTTCTTTGTCCGATTTTATATTCACCATTTATGAAAAGTAAATTGTACGATATGTTAATTCTAATTTGTCGTGAAATTCTTCTTTTGAATAGTTATTTTTGATCACATGATCTGCGTAAGCAATGGTCGGACCCATATTGATCCCTATTATTTCATTAATATCTCTTTCTTCACCATAGTGTTCCGATAGATCATTCCTTTTTGAAATTCTTTTATAACGAAGAAGTTTTTCTGAATACAGGCAGACTATTACCAAATTAACATCCGGCAATTCTTTTTTTATATACGTATACTCTTCCCAAGAACGCATTCCTTCAACAACGATGATCAAATTATTTTTTAAAGCTTCTTTAATTTTATCCATGTTTAAAACGGCTATGGCCTCTTTTCCGTATTTTGTTCTGAGCTCTTCCCTGATTTTTTTGTGAACCTGTTCGCTATGAGGTAGTTTTTTTTCATTAACATGATCAATAACGGTCTTGCCGAAAGAGATCACAGGTAATTTTTTTTCTCTAAAAAAGTTTCCTGCATCTGTTTTACCACTCCCTGGCAAACCAACAATGGCAATTATAGTTTTTTGCTTTCTTTTCCAATTTGTTACTTGATTTTTAATCAGCTGTTTTCCCAAACCTTTAAGAATTTCTTCATTTACTTCTTCAATTTTCATTGTTCCGTCAATATCTATTAGCTTATTTTCTTTCCTGTAATATTCAATTACTGGCTCTGTGTATTTATAGAATAAAGTGATCCTTTTTTTTAAAGCAGGCAATGTTTCATCGCTTCTCGTACTATCATCTCGATGGAACAATCTCCAAATCGCCTCTTTTTGAGAGATATCTAGATAGATAACCTTATCAACATTATTTTGAAATTCTTTTACCTGTTCTAAAGTTCTGGGAAATCCGTCTAGGATATAGCCGTCTTTGTATTCTGGACGTGATAAGTAGGTGTTAACTATCTCTATCGTCTTAACATCCGGCACCAGAAGCCCCGCATTGACCGTTTCTTTGATATATCTTCCCAACTGAGTTTTTTCTTTTGCGATCTCTCTAAAGATGTGTCCGGTTGAAAGATAAGGTATCTTCAACTGTCTTGATAACAAGTTACCTTGAGTTGATTTGCCAGAACCTTGAATACCAATAAGAACTAGCTTCATATACTTTAATAACTATCAAAATATTTATAACTATGATCAGTCAAGCTTCTTTTTTTCTTTATGTGCTGTATGTTTTCGACACTTTGAACAAAATTTATTCAGTTTTAAACTACTGGTTGTATTTACCTTATTTTTTTCAACCACGTAATTAACGGACTGACATACTTCGCAAACCAAACCTACTTCAATTCTTGAGCCTTTTTTAGCCATAATAGTAAAAATTTTAAATTATAATCTACTTTACAAATTTATCGTAATTCCTCATCACGAGTTGTGATTCAACTGTTTTGAAGGTTTCCAAAATTACTGATACAACTATCAGGATACCCGTTCCTCCAATCACCAAGTTCGTCATCCCTGTTAATTTTGAAACCAAAACCGGCATAATAGCTATCGTTCCTAAGAATAGTGCACCGACCGTTGTGATCCTATACAAGATCCTTTGTAAATATTCTTTTGTAGCAATTCCCGGACGGATCCCTGGAATAAAACCGCCTTGCTTTTGAATTTCCTCAGAGATCTTCTGCGGATTAAAAACAATGATCGTATAAAAATAGGTAAAGCCGACCACAAGAAAAAAATAGAAGAAATTATAGAAAAATCCTGTTGGAGAAAAAACCGTCGATAGAAAAGTACCTACGCTCGCTAAAGCCGGATTTTTTACGTACTTCAAAAAATTGCCTATCAACTGTGGAAAAAGAACAAATGAAACTGCAAATATAATTGGAATAACACCCGCCTGATTAAGCTTCAATGGTAAGAAATTAGTGGCACCTTGATACATTCTATTTCCCTTTATCCTCTTTGCATACAGGACTGGGATCCTTCTGGTGGCCTCATTAATAAAGACGATGGCCGCAATAACGAATAAGGAAAGAGCTAGAAAAATAATAATATTAAAAATAATTTCCTGATTAAATATTGTAGCTGTCTGACCAAGAAGAACATGAAGCCTGCCAACTATTCCCACAAAGATCAGCAACGATATTCCGTTTCCAAGTCCAAACTCAGAGATCAATTCACCAAACCAAACTAGAATAAATGTCCCGGCAACCATAGTTACGATAAAAGAAAAGAATTCAAGCGGACTCAAAACCCCAATTACTTTTTGATTTTTTAAAAGCATAAATATGCCGATCGCCTGGACGATCGTCAACGGAACTGTCAACATTCTTGTATATTGATTTATTTTAGCTCTTCCGTACTCCCCCTCCTTAGACAGATTCTCTAAGTGGGGAATCATCATAGTTAACATTTGTAAAACGATCGAAGCATTGATGTATGGATTCAAACCTAAAGCCATAACTGAGAAATTTATGAGCGTTCCTCCAGAAAATATATCAAGTAATGAAAGAAATTGATTTTGTGAAAACAAAGCCTTTAATTTAACTAAATTAATTGCCGGCACTGGTAAAAAGGCAAAAAATCTAAATGCTAAGAAGATAAATAAAGTGAATAAAAGCTTTCTCTTCAACTCAGGATCTTTGAGAAGAATGTTGATTTTTTCGATTATTTTTTTGATCATTTTTTCGATTCAATCTTACCGCCGAGTTTTTCGACAGCTTCCTTAACTTTTTTAGAAACAGGCAATTCAATAATCAACTTTTTTTTCAACTGCCCGTTAGCTAAGATTTTTATCGGCAAATTTTCATTTCCGTTAGTTATGATATTTGCTTTTATTAAAGTTTCTCTGCTGACGATCGAATTCTCTGCTAATCCGTTTAATTTTTCCAGATCAATTATAAAAGCCTTTTTGTTAATAGAATTATTTTTCCCTTTACCTCGCATTAAAGGAAATTTTTTGACGATCCTTCCCTGTCCGCCTTCAAAATGAAGAGGAACGCTTTCTCGGGCCTTTTGATGTCGTGTTGTTCCACGTCCTGACTTTGATCCTTTTCCACTACCGAGACCTCGACCAAGTCGTTTTTTCTTTTTAATGTTTACTTTTGGTAAATTAGATAGAAAATTTTTCATATTATAATTAAAATTTTGTTCTTAACAAACTTAAAGCTTTCATAACAGCATAAGTATTAACAATCTGATTTCTCGAACCGATTATTTTCCCTGAGGCATTTTCAACCCCGGCTAGATCTAATATCACACGAGTAACACTTCCTACCTTGAGTCCCGTTCCCTCTGGGGCCGGTTTTAATAATATTTTAGCAGCCTTAAACTTTACTCGAACTTCATGAGGAATGGTCTTATTTCTCATTGGCACATTAATCATATGTTTCTTTGCGTAACTAATCGCCTTTTGAATTGCTGGGGGAACTTCAAGAGACCGCCCCAATCCAATTCCAACTCTACCTTTTTTATTACCGACAACAACTAATGCAGAAAAAGTTACATAGTTACCACCTGTGGTCTTTTTAGAAACTCTCCTGATTTTGACAACTTTTTCCTGGAATTCTTTATCTTCCTGTCTATATCTATTAAACATTTTAGTTTAGTAATTTTAAATTAGTAATTATATTTTCAATCCGCCTTCTCTAAGACCTTCGGCGACAGCTTTAACTCTACCATTATATGCATAAGATCCTCGATCAAATACACCTGTTAATATCTTTTTTTCGATAAGTTTTTTTGCTAGGCCAATACCGATCTTTTTTGAATCTTCTCCCTTTTTACCCTTTTTAAAATCAGCATTAGCTTTGAGATCTGAGATAGAAAAAGATAAGATCGTTTTTCTTGCTACATCATCGATCGCCTGGGCATAAACATAACGGCTCGAACGAAAGACTGATATTCTTGGTTTATCACTTGTACCGTGAATATTAGAGCTGATCCTTCTTTTTCTTCTTAATTTTCTATCTAAATTTATTTTTGTCATATTTATTTATTAGGCAGCAGCACCTGCGGCTTTGGCCTTTTTACCCGGTTTAATTCTTAATTTCTCTCCAAGATATCTTATTCCTTTTCCTTTATATACGTCTGGTTTCCTGATCATCTTTATCTGATATGCAACCTGCCCAACCAATTGCTTGTCTTGTCCTGCAACGGTTACTTTGTTATTTCCTTCAACTTGATATTTTATTCCCGGCTGTTTTTTAAAGGTAACCAAATGAGAATATCCTATCTTAAAGACTAGATCTTCTCCTTGTAATTTTACCGTATAACCTGTCCCGACCACTTCTAGTTTTTTCTCCCATGGTTTTTCAACTCCAATGATGGCATTACCGATCAATTGTCTGTACAAGCCGTGTAATGATCTAATCTTCTTCTCATTATTTTTTCTTTTGATAAGAAGATTGTTTTCTTCTTTAACTATAGCTATTTCTTTAGGCACATTAAAAGACATCTCACCTTGAGGCCCCTTGATGGAAATCTTATTTTCATCAATGACTAAGGTTACCGCACTTGATAAAACAATTGGTTTTTCTCCTATTTTAGACATAAAATTACCAGAAACTAAATAACAATTCTCCACCTAACTTTGCTTTCTTTGCTTCACGATCGGTCATGATCCCTTTTGAAGTGGAAAGGACCGAATATCCAAACCCGCTCAAAACAGGTTTTAAATTTTTATATGATACATATAATCTCATGCCTGGTTTTGAAAATATCTTTATATCTGATATGGCAGGTGTTCCCTCTTCATAACTCAAACTAATTAAAATATTTTTTTTGATCTCACCTTGGACAGTATAACCTTCGATAAATTTCAAACTTAACAACTTTTTCAAAATGGCTTCTTTATATTTTGAATGCGGCGACTCAATAGTTGCCTTTCTCGCCATATATCCGTTTTTAATTCTTATAACTAGATCAATAATTGAATTTTCCATATTTTTATGTTGCTTCAACAACTTTTTTTGTAACTTTACCATGGCTTCTGAATGTTCGAGTTATCGAAAATTCCCCTAATCGGTGACCAACCATGTTTTCAGTAATTGAAACTTCTATAAATTTTCTTCCATTGTGAATCCCAAACTTGTGCCCAACAAAATCTGGTGGGATCTGACAAGCTCGAGACCAGGTCTTAATAGCCGTATTGTCATTTGTTTCCTTTTGTTTGAGGACCTTTTTCATCAATCGGTCATCAATGTATGGGCCTTTTTTACTAGATCTACTCATAGTGAAACTTTTTTAACTCCGGGAATATCTCCCTGTAATGCTTTTTCTCTAAAACAAATTCTGCATAATCCAAATCGTCTCATATATCCGCGTGCCCTTCCACAAATAGCACAACGGTTGTGTTGTCTGACCTGAAATTTTTGTTTTTTCAAAAATTTTACAACGCTTGATGTTTTTGCCATAATTATTTCATAAATGGAATTCCTAACATTTCAAACAATTTTTTCCCTTTTTCTTTATTTTTGGCATTTGTAACTATAGTTACCTGCAAACCTCTTATTTTATCAATTTTATCAAAATCTATTTCAGGAAATATTATTTGCTCAGGAAAACCAAGATTAAGGTTGCCATTCTGATCAACATTATTTTCAGGGATCCCTCTAAAATCTTTAAGCCTTGGGATCACTATTTTAATCAATTTTTCTACAAATTGATACATCCTTTTTCCTCTCAAGGTTACTTTTACTCCAATTGCCAATCCTTTTCTGATCTTGAAGGCGGAAACAGATGTCCTAGCTTTAGTAATGATTGATTTCTGTCCGGCAATTGTCGATATTTGTTCTTGGATTTTTTCGATAACATTTTTATTTGTTACCGCTTCCCCTGCCCCGACGTTAATGGCAACTTTGATCATCTTTGGCACGGCCATCACATTTTTGACGCCTAATTCTTTCGTTAGTTTTGGAGCTACTTCCTTCATGTAATATTCTTGAAATGACATATTATTTATATCTTGCTATCGCACTTCCTGCAAATTCTAATTTTTTTATTTTTTTCTATCTTAAATCCTATTCTCGTTATTTTTCCACATTTTGGACAAACAAGGTTTAATTTTGAAACATCCATTGGTCTTGGAATTTCAACAATTCCGCCTTGAGGCATTTTTTCATTTTTCTTTACGTGTCTTTTATACATGTTCATACCTGTTACCAATACCTTATTGGAATTTTTATAGACCTTCTCAACCACACCAGTCTTACCTTTATTTTTTCCAATTGTGATCTTTATTTTATCGCCCTTTTTAATTTTCATATTAATATATCTCTTCGGCCAAACTTGCAATCTTAGAAAAACCGTTTTCTTTTACTTCTTTTCCAATTGGTCCAAATATTCTTGTTCCCTTTGGATCTTTGACCTCTTTACTGGCCAATAGAACGCAGGCATTATCGTCAAATCTTATATAACTGCCATCTTTTCTTCTAACTTCTTTTCTTGTTCTAACGATGACCGCTGAAGAAGTCTCACCTTTTTTTACCATACCAAAAGGCTGGGCTTCCATTATGGTGATATTTATTACTTCACCCAAATAGGCAAATTTTCTATTTCCCATTTTGGCCATGCCTATCATTCCGACCTTTTTGGCTCCGGAATTATCTGCGACGTTTAATATTGTTCTTAATTGCAACATAGTTTTTTATTTATTTAATTTTTCTATCACTATAAAGTGTTTATCCTTTGAAATTGGTTTTGTTTCTTCAATTTTAACTAGATCACCCAATTTTAGATCAAATTTTTCATTATGAACTTTAAATTTTTTGTGTCTGATTATAACCTTGTGATAAACTGGGTGCCTCAATTTTCGTTCGACCAAAACAACCACTGTCTTTATCATTTTTGTCGAGACTATTTTTCCGATCAGTGTTTTTTTCATACTTCTTTTTTCTCCGATAATACTGTTAATATAACTGCTAATTGTTTTCTTTTTTTTACTAAACCATTTGTATCCTTTGCGGGATTACTTTTAAAAGATAATTGTAATTTTGCAATTTCTTCCCTTATCAAATTGGCGTCTTTTTCAAGCTCTTTACTGGTTTTTCCGCTATATATTTTAGTCATTTTTCTCATATTTCTTTAGTTACAATTTTTGTTTTCACTGATATCTTTGATGCTACATCAGTTAATACCTTAATTGATTCTTCTTTTGTTAATCCGTCAATTTCAAATAAAATTCTTCCTGGTGTGACACTGGCAACAAAAAAAGCCACATCACCTTTTCCAGAACCCATGGTCACTTCTGGCGGTTTTTTAGTAAATGGTTTATCTGGAAATATTCTGAACCAATACTTTCCGCTTTTTCTTGTACCTCGGGCAAAAATAACTCTAGCTGCTTCAATTTCCCTATCTTTTATCCAAGCACTTTTCATTGCCTTAAGACCGTAAAAACCAAAGTTCAATTTATCACCTTTAACAGCAATCTTTCTGAATGAACCTCTGAACTGTTTTCTATATTTTTGTCTTTTTGGCGCTAACATATTTATTTTTTACAAATCCAAACTTTTACTCCTACATATCCTGATCTTGTTAGGGCTGGATATCTAGCTAAATCAACATCTTCTCTTATTGTGGATGTTGGAACTGATCCCAAAAAGTATTTTTCTCTTCTAGAAATTTCTGCTCCACCTACTCTTCCACCAAGCTGAATTTTAACTCCCTTAGCTCCGGCTTCCATAACTTTGTTCATAGCGTTATGAACGGTAGAGCGATGTGGAAAATTTTTTACCAATTTTTCCGCAACTAATTGAGCTACGTAATAAGAATTTAAAAATGGCTGTTTCACCGGCTCGATCTTAATATCGATCTTTAGTTCTTTGACCTTCTCACCCTTTTTTAAATTATCAAGCACAAACTGCTTGATCTCTTCCAACCCTTTTCCACCCCGACCAATTATCATACCAACCTTAACCGCATAGATTATCAAAGTAATTCTATTTATAGCTCTTTCGATATCGATCTGAGTTACAGAAGAAAAAGCCAACTTATTCATCAAGATTTTTCTTATTTTCAAATCAGATATCAATGAATCCTTGAAAGATCTTTTATTTGAAAAGAACCATCTAGAATTCCAATTATATACTATTCCAAGACGCAAGCCTCTTGGATGAACTTTTTGTCCCATTTACTTTTTTGCTTTGACCACCGCAGCCTTAGCGGAGGTGGTTTTTTTAACTTCTAATTTTTTTGTTTCAGATTTAACTTCGGTTTTAGGCTCAACTTTTTTTCCGGCTTTAGCTACAAGGGTTATCTTTATGTGGCTCATTCTACGGTTTATCGGCTTAGCATTCCCACGGGATCCCGGTTTATAACGTTTTAATTTTTGTCCTTGTTCAACGCTTAGGAGTTTAAAGTTTAACAGATTATCCTCCACTTTCAATATCTGTCGAGCACTACTGATCGCTGATTTAATGGCTTTATACAATATCTCTGAGGCATTGGTGTTTTCATACATTAGATATTCCAAGCTTTTAGCAGGTCCAAGTTTTTTTATTGCCGACAAATAAAAACGGGCCTTCTTTGGCGAAACCTTTAAGTTGACAAAATACATTTTAGTTTCCATATTATTTTCTACGTCTTTTTATAACTAATGACCTACTCCACTTATGTTTATTTCTTGTTCTTTTTCCTCTCGCTTGCTTTCCCCAAGGAGTTTTTGGATGCATTCCTTCTCCAGACCTTCCTTCTCCTCCACCGTGTGGATGACTTCGAGGATTTTGAGCTGTGCCTCGAACGGTTGGCCTAATTCCCATTAATCTTTTTCTTCCGGCGCTGCCGATTATTTCATCTTTAAAAGCAATATTTCCTAATTGTCCTACCGTCGCCCAGCAGTCCTTAAAAAATCTTTGGACGGCTCCCGATGGTAATTTAAGATGAACAAATTTATCTTCTTTAGCGATAACTGATGCGGCTGTTCCAGCTGATCGAATCATCTGTCCGCCTTTTCCAATGTAAAGTTCAACATTGTGAACTAATGTTCCAATTGGAATATTTTTCAAAGCTAATGCATTTCCGATTTCTATCGGTGCATTTTCACTAGCAATAATTTTACTTCCTATCTCAAGTTTATTGGGACATAGAATATATCTCAGTTCATTATCTTTATATTTAACTAAGGCAATAGAAACATTTCTATTTGGATCTCTTTCTATCCTGATCACTTCGCCTTCAATGTCTCTTTTGTCTCTTTTAAAATCAATCACTCGATAAAATCTTTTTTGCCTTCCACCTTGATGACGAACGGAGATCTGACCACTGTTATCGCGGCCTGACCTTTTCTTCAGAATCTGCATCAAACTTTTTACTGGTTTGACTTTTTTTGATAGTAATTTATTTTTCATAATTATTTTTGAGGAAATAGGTCGATCTTACCCTCTTTTAATTTAACAAATGCAATTTTTCTGCTGGCGTCTTTTTTTAGTAATCCTTTTTTTCCAACTTTTTTTTCTTTACCTTTTCGTATCATTACTTTTACTTCGCCTGTTTTTACTTTAAAAAGTTTTTCTAAAGCCTGCTTTATCTGATGTTTATTGGCATCTTTATCTACTTCAAACATATAAACATTGTTTTGAACTAAATTTGTTGCCTTTTCGGTTAGAATTGGTTTAATTAAAATTTTATTTAGTAACATTTTTTGGTTTATTAGCAAAAACTTCTAAAGAATTTTCAACAAAAATTAAACTGCTGCTCTTTAATACCATGTAGGGATTCAAAGAATTAACATCAGTAAAAGTAATGTTAGGTAAATTTCTCATGGCAAGTACTAGATTATTTGTTTCTAGCTTTTTCAAGATCATGAGATTGTTTTTACCTATCAATTTCAATTCCTTCAAAAAATTAGAAACGGTTTTGGTCTTTGGGTTCATAGTTAAAGCTTTTTCATCAAGTCCAAATATTTTATTTTCTTTTAATTTCGATGACAAAACACTATATAAAGCTAATTTCTTTTCTTTTTTATTAAATTTCAAGCTGTATTCTTTTTGTTTTGGACCGTGAGCTACTCCACCACCTACAAAAATTGGGGCTTTAATAGCGCCGTGTCTGGCTTTTCCTGTTCCTTTTTGACGATAGATCTTTCTTGTTGATCCAATTACTTCGCCTCGTGTTTTTACTTTGACGTTGCCCTGTCTTTGGTTTATCAAATAAACTCTTACTGCTTGAGCTAATAAGCTTGGATTTACTGTAACAGCAAAGACTTCTTTTGGAAGTTCGACGGTTTTTTGTACTTTTCCATCAATGCCATAAACAGATAATTCCAAATTTTCTTTCTTTGGATTTGTAACTTTTGCTTTTACTTCTGTTTTTTTTGTTGTAACCATATTTTTTAACCTCTAACTTCCAATAATCCGCCTTTTGCACCGGTAACCAGGCCTTTAACTAATATTCCGTTTTCTTTAACTTCAAGTACTTCAATGTTTTTGATCGAAACGCGGTCATTACCCATTCGACCGGCCATTCTTTTTCCTTTAAAGACTCTTCCCGGAGTAGTCGTCATTCCAATTGATCCTGGAGCTCTTTCATCTCGAGAGGCACCATGAGTGTGTGATCTACCTTTAAAACCATGGCGTTTGACGCCTCCCTGAAATCCTTTTCCTTTTGATATTCCAGAAACAGTGATCAAATCACCACTTTTTAAGAAAAGAGTTGGATTGATAACGTCTCCTGAAAAAATCTTTACTTCTCCAATTTGAATTCCTTTTTTTGCGCCTTCTTCAATTAATTTAACATTCTCTTTATAATCTTCTAGTCGGAACTCCCTTAAAAAACGAAGCGGGGTCTTTATCCCCGCCTTTTCCAATTCTCCTTTTACAGGCTTTTTAATATTTTTTGTTTGTCCGTATCCAAGCTTAACGGAAAAATATCCCTGTTTATCGGGAGTAACAACACTGACGAGATGACATGATGCAGTATCAATGAAGGTTGTTGGGATCCTATCACCCTTTTTATCAAATTGTTGGGACGAAATAGATTTTTTTCCTAAAACAAATGCTGGCATAATATTAAATTCTCCAAAAAAAATGCCCCAGATTGGGGCTAATATTCCAATCCGAAAAATAAAAATCCTTAGTTCCCGAACAAAAGGATAATTAACATGTAAATAGCATTATATAACAATGATTCAAAATGTTCAAGCAGAATTTATTACATTTTCACTTCAACTTCAACACCGGCAGGAAGTTCAAGATGCATTAGAGAATCAATTGTTTGATTGGTAGGATTTAAAATGTCGATCATCCTTTTGTGGGTCTTCAAACCAAAATGTTCTCGAGCATCTTTATCAATGAAAGAAGCTTTGTTTACAACAAACAACTCGTTTTTTGTAGGCAATGGAATTGGACCAACTACATTGGCGCCAGTTCTGATCGTTGTGTCGACTATTTTTTGACACGTCTCATCGATCAAACGATGGTCATATGACTTAAGCCTAATTCTAATTCTTCCTTTCGGCATATTAAGGTGCAAAATTTGTAGGGAAAGAAGTTTGACTTCTTTCCCTACATTAATTTAATTGACGATTATTTAATGATCTTTGTAACAACTCCAGCTCCTACTGTGTGTCCGCCTTCACGAACAGCAAATTTCAATCCTTCTTCCATGGCAACTGGATAGATCAATTTACCTTTTATCTTAACATTATCTCCTGGCATAACCATTTCAACTCCGGCTGGCAATTCAACCTCTCCGGTAATATCAGTGGTCTTGATATAAAATTGTGGTCTATATCCTTTAAAGAATGGTGTGTGTCGTCCACCTTCATCTTTGGTCAAGATATAAATCTCTGCCTCAAATTCTGTATGAGGTTTGATTGAACCTGGTTTTGCGATTACCTGACCTCTGATAACATCTTCTTTTTCTACTCCTCTGAGTAGCAATCCGACGTTATCACCGGCTCGTGCTTCATCTAATGTTTTCTTGAACATCTCAACTCCGGTAATGACTGTCTTTTTTGTGTCTTTGATTCCAACTATTTCCATCTCTTCGTTTACCTTGGCAATACCTCTTTCGACTCTTCCGGTAACGACTGTTCCACGGCCAGAGATCGTAAAGACGTCTTCAATAGGCATCAAGAATGGTTTATCGGTTGGTCTGACTGGATCAGGAATGTATTCATCAACTGTCTTCATAAGAAGCTCAATTGCTTTTATTCCTTCTGGATCATCAGCTAATGCCTTGATGGCAGATCCTCGAATTACTGGAACCTTGTCTCCTGGGAATTTATACTTGGTTAACAAATCTCTTACTTCCATTTCAACTAAATCTAAAATTTCCTTATCAGCAACCATATCGCATTTGTTTAAGAAAACGATGATGGCCGGAACATTTACCTGACGTGCAAGTAAAATATGTTCTCGAGTTTGAGGCATTGGACCATCCGGAGCAGAAACGACTAAGATGGCTCCATCCATTTGAGCGGCACCAGTAATCATGTTCTTAATATAATCTGCATGTCCTGGAGCATCAATATGTGCATAGTGCCTTTTATCTGTTTCATATTCTGAGTGATGAAGATTAATGGTGACTCCTCTTGCTTTTTCTTCTGGGGCTTTATCAATATCTTCATATTTCAAGAATTTTGCTTTACCTGTCTTTGATAAAACATAATGAATTGCTGAAGTTAAAGTTGTCTTTCCATGATCAACGTGACCAATAGTACCAATATTTAAATGAGGTTTATTCCTCGCAAAAACGCCGTCTGCCATATGATTATAAAATTAAATTAATAATAATAAATTAACAAGCCTTTCTTATTATAACGAAAAAATTCAAAAAAACAAGAAGGCTTTTAAAGCTTTAAAACTCATATTACGAAGTAATGCCTAAAAAGTCAAGGGGGATAGAATGATTGTTTCTATTCTGATAGAATTCTTGACATGAGCAATTATGCTTTAAATAAAGAACAGCAACAAGCAGTAAAATATAATAAAGGTCCTCTGTTAATTATCGCTGGTGCTGGAACCGGTAAAACTTCTGTCATAGTTGAAAAAATTAAATATTTGGTTAAAAAGAAATTAGCTAAACCGGAACAGATCCTCGCTCTTACCTTCACGGAAAAGGCCGCGTCCGAAATGGAAGAAAGAGTTGATCAGGCCATGCCTTATGGATATTTTCAAATGAACATCTCAACCTTTCATGCATTTGCCGATCAAGTTTTAAAAGAAAATGGTTTTCAAATAGGCTTATCACCAAGTTACAGATTAATGACCGAAGCTGAAACAATTATATTCTTAAAACAAAATATTTTTCTTTTCAAGCTGAAATACTTCCGACCTCTAGGTAATCCAAATAAATTTTTGGAGGCATTACTTCAGCATTTCTCCCGTTTGCGGGATGAGAATATAACACCTGAAGAATATATTCGCTTTGCTGAAAATCAAAAATCAAAGACCAAAGATCAAAAAGAAGATGAAGAAATAATAGAAAGGGAAAAATATTTAGAATTAGCTACCGCTTATAAAACCTATCAAGAACTTAAAATTAAAGAGGGATTAATGGATTTCGCAGATCTGGTCTATTACCTTATACAATTATTCCGCAGACGGCCAAATGTTTTAAAGCGATATCAACATCAATATCCGTTCGTTCTTGTTGATGAGTTCCAGGACACTAATATATCTCAATATCAATTGATCAAGTTGATCTGCCCATCAAGATCTAACCCATACTTAACTGTTGTTGGTGACGATTCTCAAGCGATTTATAAATTTCGGGGCGCTTCGATCTCAAACATTATCACTTTCATGAAAGATTATAAAAAAACTAGACAGGTTACTCTAAAAAATAACTATCGCTCTAATCAGACGATTTTGGACAGCGCTTATAAACTAATAAAAAATAATGACCCCGACACTCTAGAATTCAAATTAGGGATCTCGAAAAATTTAACGGCAAATAAACCCGATGATAAAAAATCACTAAAGCTTTATATAGCTGAAAAGGGAGAGGAAGAATCGGACTATGTTACTAAGGAAATTTTAAAACTTTCAAAGACGTATAAATATTCTGATATCGCAATATTGGTCCGGGCGAACAATCACTCAGAACCCTTTGTAAAATCTTTGATACGAGCTGGTATTCCATTCCAATTCTTAGGTCCGGGAACCCTGTACAAACAACCCGAGGTCAAGGATCTGATCGCTTATCTTAAAGTACTTTACAATCTAGAAGACTCCCCTTCTCTTTACCGACTCCTATATATGGATATATATAGTATCGACAAAACCGATGTCTCTTTACTGCTTAGTTTTTCAAAAAAAATCAACCTTTCTCTTTTTCAAGCAATGGAAATTTACCTCTCCCACTACAATCAATTAATTAATCGAAGTGAGTTTGAAATTTACAAGCCATATCTTCCGTTATTAAGATCTGAAACAAAAGAGAAATTGCTGACGATCTATAAAATGATCGTCAAACATCTGGGACTTTTGAAGACAAATACTGCTGGACAAATACTTTATTATTTTCTAGAAGATTCCGGATTATTATTGACGCTTACAAATTACAAAACTGAGTCACAGGAAAAAATTGCCATCAATATCTCAAATTTTTTTAATAAGCTAAAAGTGTTTGAATCCGAACATGAGGATGCTTCTATATTCGCAGTTGTCGATTTTATCAACATGAGCATCGAGATGGGTGAATCACCTCTGGTCGCCAAGACAGATATTTCTTCATATAATGCCGTAAATATTTTAACCGTCCATTCTGCCAAGGGATTGGAATTCCCAGTAGTTTTTTTAGTTAATTTGACCGAAGAACGTTTTCCAACACGTCATAAAAAAGAAATGATCAGTATTCCCGAAACTCTAATCAAGGAGATACTGCCGACGGGCGACTATCATATTGAGGAGGAACGTCGGCTTTTTTATGTTGGTGTAACTCGAGCTAAAGATAAGGTATTTTTGTCGACTTCAAAATTTTACGGTGAAGCAAAGAGGCAAAGAAAAATTTCCCGATTTGTTATTGAAACGCTTGGCGGAGAAATCATTGATAAACAAAACGTTATTGTAAAAGAAAAGAAATCCCAACTATCGATCTTTGATTTTAAAGCTCAAAAATTAAATGAACAAAAAAATAATCTTGGGATCAGCCAGTCGAAAAATTTTTCCTATTCTCAGCTCAATTCCTTTAAAACCTGTCCGCTTCAATTTAAATATTTATATGTTTTAAAAATTCCTACCCTTCCAAGTAGCTCAGCATCGTTTGGAACCACTATTCATAAAACCCTCCAAGATTTTTACAGTGAATTTATCAAAAACAAAAAATTAAATAAAAGCAGATTATTACAAATATATAAAAAAACTTGGATCCCTATTGGATATTCTTCAGGAGCCCACGAAAACCGAATGAAAAAAGAAGGGGAAAAAATTCTTAATAATTATTATGACAAATATCATAACTCGTCGTTGGATATTTTAGGTCTCGAAAAATTATTTAAGATAAAAATATCTGACGATATATTTTTAACGGGAAAAATTGACCGGATAGATAAAATAAATGGAAATGAAGTTGAAATAATTGATTACAAAACCGGAAAAAAACCATCGGAGCGCGAGTTGACCAAAAATATACAGTTAACCATTTACAGCTTAGCTGCCAACGACAAAAATTCGTTCAATAAAAAATTATCAGATATCAATTTAACTTTTTACTATCTCCAAGAACCAGAAAAAATTACCCTCAAAAAAAACGAAGATGATCTAATCAAAACAAAAGAAGACATTATTAAAATGGTTGAAGAAATCAGAAAAAATGAATTTCCTGCCAATCCCGGCAAACACTGTAACTTCTGCGCCTTCAAAATTATCTGCGAAGCCTGGCAATAATTTACTGTTGTATAATATCTCCATGGCTGAACAACTTATTCAAACAAGATTTTTCCAAAGACTGATGGAAATTATTGTTCCACTCACTTCGTGGTTTTTAATTACCTTACCATTGTGGCTCTCCCCCTTTCACCCGGCACTAGTAGCATATTTTATAATCGCTTTTGATCTTTACTTTTTTTCTAAATCAATATCAACTGCATATTCCTGCGTAGTTTCCTACAACGAGATCCTTTTTCACGGAACAATAAAATACTATAAAAAATTAACATCTTTTAAGAATTCCAAGCTTTTGAAGCACTTTGTCCTTATTCCAAATTATAAAGAACATCTCCATAAGCTGGAAGAGACAATTGATGAATTGGTAAAAAGCGATTATCCAGACAGAAAGAGTTTGTATTTGGTCTTGGCTTTTGAAAAACGAGAGAAGGAAGCTATTGAAAAAAGTCGGGAGATCACAAAAAAATATAAAAAATATTTTAAGGATATAATTTCCTGTTACCATCCCCTTATCGTTGATGAGGAACCAGGAAAGGCGAGCAATCAGACGTTTGCCGCAAGGATAATTGATGATTATGTCATTGAAAAAAATTTTGATAGAAAAAATGTTCTGATCACTATATGTGATGCTGATAGCAAACTGCCGAAAAATTATTTTTCTTATTTAAGTTTTGAATATTTAAGAGATAACGATAGACTTTTCCATTTCTATTGGGCTCCGGTATTACTCTACAATAATTTTTGGCAGCTGCCTTTCTTTGTCAGAATGCAGGCAACATTATCATCAATTTTAAGACTGGCATTTTTATCCCAAAAAGAAAATCTTATCCAGGTTTCAACCTATTCAACCAATCTTTGGCTACTTAAAAAAATAAATTTTTGGGATACTGATATTATTCCCGAAGATTGGCATGTATTTTTTCAAGCTTTCTTTACTTTTGGTGAAAAGGTCAAAACCATACCGCTTTTTACAATTGTCAACGGAGATGCCGTATTTTCAGGCGGGACAATGAAAACATTAGCTAATCGTTACGAACAGGAAAAGCGTTGGGCCTGGGGAGTTACTGACGTCGGATATGTTTTGAAAAGATTTTTTTTGACACCCCATATCGGAACCTGGCAAAAACTTAAAAAAATAATTTTTATTGCTGAAACCCATCTTTTCTGGCCGACATCATTTTTTATTCTGACAATCAGTGCTTCCATACCACCTTTGATAAATCCGTCATTTAGCAGAACCGTCCTTGGTTTACTTTTGCCAAAGTTGTCTGCTTTGATCTTAACTCTTTCCTCAGGAATGTTGATCTTATATGTTTATTTAGACATTAAGCTTCGACAAAAAGTAAACATGAAAACAACTGTTATGAGCTTGCCTTTGTTAATCGTTCAATGGTATCTGCTTCCGGTAGTTTCTTTTTTCTTCTCTTCGCTTCCAGCTCTCGATGCTCATACTAGAATATTGTTGGGTAAAAAGCTAAAATATAAAGTAACGGAAAAAGCTTAATTATGCTAACCTATTTATTTACCAAAACTCCGCTTCTCTTCTTTACTCAATCATTCTGGAGGGATGAAGCCTTTTCGTATTTTCTGGCTAAAAAAAATATTATTGAAATTATTTTTTTGACCGTCAAAGATTTTAATCCTCCTCTTTATTATTTTATATTGCATTACTGGATGAAGATCTTCGGTAGCTCAGAAATAACCTTAAGGAGTTTGTCTTTTATTTTTTTCATGGCAAATATCTATGTTATATTTTTGTTTTTGAATGATGTTTTTAAGATAAAATTGAAAAAGGCATTTTTGTATCTTGTTCTATTTATCTTCAATCCTTTATTACTTTATTATGCATTTGAGGCAAGAATGTATTCGATGTTTGCTTTTTTAGCAACTCTTTCCTATTATGCATTTTTCAAGAAAAATAATAGGCTTTATTTATTTGCAACGATCGCCGGACTCTTCACTCATTATTTTATGTTTTTGGTCGTTTTTAGTCAGTTGTTTTTCTTAATAATCAACAAAAAAAATATCAATTTTGTTAAAGGTAAGATCGTTTTTATATCTTTATTGGTCTTTTCACCTTGGCTGATCTTTTTCTTTAGTCAGAATAAGTTTCTTAATTCCTTTTGGATAAATAAACCACATCTGAAAGATATCTTTGTGCTACTTGGAATTATTTATACCGGAAACGAGGCAGCTTTTTACAATAGCCAATTGATAGAAAAGATTCAAAATAATGTCGTCTATTTTTCGCTCGTTTTATTAGTGATCGTTATTGCCGGAATTTATCTCTACACAAAAAAACTGTTTAAAAAAAATCAGTCCTATTTCCAACTGCTTTTTATCTGGGGAATAGGAATTTCTTTAGCAGTCGGCTTGGTCTCATTTATTAAGCCGATATATTTTCCGCGGTATCTTATTTTTACAACTGTTGGTCTATCGCTATTGGCAGTTTTTATTTTGGAAAAATTAAATATATATCTGCGCGCAGTATTGTTCGCAATATTAATCGTTTTGACTTTCAGTTATCAACAATTACAAATAAAATATCGTACAAAAACCAATTTAAGAAAAGCATTACAGGAGATCCAAGTATTGGCTAGCAAAAAAGATTTTGTATATACCGATGACCTAGACTTTTTTACAGCTAAATATTATTTAAAAAATAATGATGTTTTTATTTATGGGAAAAGTTTTAAAGATATCCCAACATACAATGGCAAGATCCTTATTTCTGAAAAAAATGTAGCTTACAGTCTTCCCCTTTATCCACAAAAGGCTTTTATTTTGAAATCAAATGGACAGTATACTATTCAAGCTTTGTTTTAATATCTTCTTTATCTTTTAGTATTTCCGCTGAGTGAGTCAATGGATTGACCTTTTCATAGATCTTGACAATATTTCCCTCTTTATCTATCAAATACGTTTTTCTTAAAGTTCCTTCATATGTCTTACCTAAAAATTTCTTTGCTCCCCATGCTTCATATTTTTTGATAACCTTTTTTTCAACATCAGAAAAAATTGTGAATCGAAGATTGTGTTTTTGAGCAAACTTTTTGTGTGAGGCGACCGTATCTTTTGATACGCCTAAGATAACTATTCCATTTTTCTTAAAAACTTCTTGATTATCTCGAAAACTGCAGGCTTCAACCGTACAACCGGGAGTATCGTCTTTTGGATAAAAATATAATACGACAAACTGCCCTCTATAATCAGAAAGTTTGTGAACTTCCCCGTTTTGATCAGGTAGCGAAAAATCTAAAGCTTTCATATATGTGATTGTTTACAAATTATTAATATTAATAATATAATGATTATATACTTATGAACGATGAAACAACGGCGATCAATGTCAAATCATTAACGATCCATCAAAATGTAATTTTTACCCTTTCATTTTTGATCCCATTTTTGATCAGCGGACCGCAGCTCTTGACCGGTACTTTGATTAACTGTTTACTGATCTTGGGAACAAGATTTATTGATAAAAAGAATCATTTAATTATTTCAGCGTTGCCCAGTATTGCCGCCGTTTTAAATGGACTAGTCTTCGGCAAATTTACTATTTTTTTAGTTTATTTCTTGCCTTTTATCTGGCTTAGCAATTTTGCCTTAATAAAATTTATTTTATATTTCAAAGAGAGATTGCCGCTTTCATTATCGATATTCTTCAGCGTTATTTTAAAGACAGTTATTCTTTATGCGGTTGCCTTGATATATTTTAAGTTTAATTTCGTTCCGCAAATATTCTTAACAGCTATGGGAGTATTCCAATTAGCAACCGGAATCGCGGGAGGAATGATATTTTTGGGAATAAATAAACTGTTAAACATTAAACCGTTAGAACTTAAAAAAACTGCTAAACACTAAACTACTAAATAAAATTGTTTAATGTTTATGGTTTAATAGTTTTTTTAACCGTTTAAGTTTTAACCGTTTACCTATTTAATTATGTCTGATACCGAAAAACTCATTAACTTACTCAAAACAAAATCTAAACTCGTTGCCATGCTCGCACCTTCTTTTCCGATCATGTACGATTTTCCAAAAATTGTTAATCAATTAAAAAATATTGGTTTTGATAGAGTTGTTGAAGTAACGGTTGGAGCTAAAGAAACTAATCGGCAGTTAATTGAATTCGTAAAAGCCAATCCGGAAAAAAGGCTTATCACTAGTCCTTGTGCCAGTTTTGTCAGATTTATACGAACTAAACATCCAGAATACTTACCCTATCTCGCCTTGAACGTTGATTCTCCGATGGTGGCAACCGCTAGAATTGTTAAACAAAAATATCCTGATCATCAAATAGTTTTTATTGGTCCTTGTGTCGTAAAAAAACTTGAGGCGTCTCAAGATTGTCCAGAACTGAATATTCTGGTCATAACTTACAGGGAGCTGGAGGCAGTTTTCAAACAACTAAATATTAATTACCAATCATTAGCTACCGGTAATTTTGACCTCTCGGAATCCTCAACTCGGATGTATCCGACCGATGGCGGTCTTACAGACTCAAGCGGAGTCAAGAATGTCTTGGGTATTGACGCTGTCAGAGTTATTTCGGGATATAAAAATTGTGAGACTGCCTTACTGGAATTTAAAAATAATCCTAAGATCAAGCTTTTGGATATTCTTTTTTGTGAGGGCGGCTGTATTAACGGACCCGGTATCGCTAGTACTCTATCAGTTGAGGATCGAAAGAAAAAAATTTCTAATTATTCTTTAAATGGTAACACCGCAGCTTCTTAGATCTTCTATAAACTTCTTAACATCAGTAAAAAGAAATGATCTTATTCCAACGTTATTTCCTCCGTCAACGTTTACCTGTCTGTCATCAAAAAAAATTGCTTCTTCCGGTTTTATCTTGAGCAAATCAAGTGAAATTTCATAGATTTTTTTATTAGGTTTGGCTACCTTATATGTCGAAGAAATTACCTGAGAGTCAAAGTATTTTTCTAATTTATATTTTGATATTGAATCATTCAACCAAACATCGTTGTAGTTACTCAATAAACCAATTTTATATCTTTTTTTAAGTTTACTGATTAAATCTAAAAGCTCATAATTTATGATTATCTTACTTGAAATATCTTTCCAAATATCGCTGCTTGCCATTCCAACTTTTTCAGCAAGTTTTTGAGCATATTCGTCGGTTGAGATCTTTGCTATATCGGCCGCGTCTGACATTTCGGTAAAGAAATTGCTTTTACTTTCAATTCCTTGGTCTTTTTTTTCTTTTGTCCAAAGACTATATATTTCCGAGCTGATTACTCCGGAAAAATCAAAGATTAATGCCTTTATCATTTGAGTGGGAGGAACGGAAATTTAGTAAATTCAGTTTTTTGTCCAAGTTCTCGTTCAATTCTCATTAACTGGTTATATTTTGCCGTCCGCTCTCCTCTGGCTGGGGCTCCTGTTTTTATCTGACCAGTTCCCATGGCAACAACAAAATCGGCCATAAAGGCATCTTCCGTTTCAGCAGATCGGTGAGAAACTACCGCTGTCATTCCGGCTTTCCGAGCCATAAGAACGGCGTCCACCGTCTCGGTCAATGTCCCGATCTGATTTAATTTGATCAATATTGAATTGCAGGTTTTTTCATCTATCCCCTTTTGCAGTCTTTTAATATTCGTAACGAACAGATCATCGCCCATAACCTGCATTTTGCCTTCGGTCTTCAAATAAAGTTTTTTGAAACCGTCCCAATCGTCCTGATCAAAAATATCTTCCATCGAAACTATTGGGTATTTCTTCCAAAGATTCAAATAAAATTCCACCAATTCATCAGTCGACAAAACTAATCCTTCTTTTTTTAATTGATATTTACCATCTTTAAAAAACTCTGAGGCAGCTCCATCAATTCCGAGAGCAATGTCTGTTCCTGGAGTGTATCCGGCTTTTTGGATCGCCTCCATCAGGATCTGGAAAGGCTCTTCGTTTGACTTAAATTGCGGAGCATAACCGCCTTCGTCGCCAACCGCGATTGCATAACCTTTTGATTTCAGAATTGATTTTAAAGCTTGATAAACTTCTACCCCCATTCTGACTGATTCTTGGGTATTTTTAGCTCCGACCGGAAAGATCATATATTCCTGAATGTCGCTCGCCCAGTTGCCGTGCTTACCGCCGTTTAAAACGTTCATCATCGTGAGAGGCATTGAGTAAACTCCTTTGAAATCAGGATTAAATTTTGAAAGATATTGATAAAGAGGTTTTTTCTCGCTGGCAGCTTCGGCACGGGCCGCACTTAATGAAACGGAAAGAATCGCATTGGCTCCAAGATTGGCTTTATTTTCTGTGCCATCAAGGGCGATCATTGTTTGATCTAATTTCTTATGATCTTCAGCATCAAGTCCTTTGACGGCTGACTGAATTTTTGTATTGACGTTTTCAACTGCTTTCAAGACTCCAGCTCCTGCAAATCTTTTTTCATCATGATCACGAAGTTCGACCGCTTCATACTTTCCAGTGGAGGCACCAGATGGAATGGCTGCCCAACCTGTTGATCCGTCGTCTAGTGTGGTTACGCATTCTATCGTTGGGAATCCGCGACTATCTAAAATTTCTTGAGCAAGAAGCGACTTGATCTTCATAATTAAAATGAAAAATAACGGATAATTATCATTATATCATTTGAGATAAGTTTGTCTGACTTTATCAAAAATGTGTAAAATAAAATAAACCTATGCAATTATTTAAATCGAAAAAAAGTCTGTTATTTTTGGGTTTGATAATACTTTTCGGACTGTTATTAAAACAATATCTTTTATTTACAGAGGTGAAAGGTTTTTTGCTGGGTGATCCCTACGAATATGCATCAATGGCGTATAAAGTTGTCTTTAATAACAAATGGGAAGCATGGGGTATAAGAAGTTGGTTTTATTCTTTCTTTTTAATGATCCCTCTCATGATTATGAAATGGCTTAAAGTTCTTCCCGGTCGCTTTTTTATGAACATGTTAATTGAAACTCAAATTATTTTTAGTGTTTCTTGTCTAATAGTAACCTACTTCATTGGAAAAAAAATAAACAATACATTCACAGGCATCATAAGTGTTTTTTTTCTCACTTTAAATACACTATTCAATCGATGGTCTCTCTCAACCACATCAGACATTCCAGCAGTTCTGTTTTATCTTCTGGCAATTTATTTTTCTATTCCAAATTCAAATAAAAAAACAGTTAGTTCATTTTTCGGAGGATTGTTTATGGGAATTTCTTTTGGTATTAGATACCAAGTTATTTTTTCATTCATTCCAATATGTTTTTTTTACCTAAAAAGGTTTAAGAATTTTTTATATTTTTTACTTGGTTTCATTATTGTATTTTTATTAATCGGATCAGTTGATCAATTAATCTATGGTGATTTATTTCATTCGCTTATTGCAAATTTTAAATATAATTCTTATGTTATTCCAGCCCGCGATTACAATCTTATATCTTTAATAAACAATAAATTCTATTTTAATAGCATCCTTTTTTATTTTTCTTTAATTGAAATTTTTTTGATGATTATTTCATTAATCCCATCTTTCTATAAAAAAAATATTTTTATTATTATATTTAATTTTATTTTTACTTTCGCAATCTATTATTTTCTCTCTCTTAAAAACGATAGGTTTTTGGTTTTAGTTGTCCCCTTAATATGTATTATGTCAGCGATCGGACTAGATTTTATTAAGTTTCAAATAATAAAGATGTTTCAATTGCCGTTAATGTCATTAGCCTTTGTTATTATTACCTTGCCACTCGTATTATTTTTCCATATTCATAAGATTGAATATATGGACTTGCATCCATTTGGAGGTGTAATTGATGGTATATATGAGATATTAAAATACGATAAAAAACCCCAAGTAGTTGCTCCAGCCTATGCTACTGGAGGAGAATTCTATTTTGGAGAAAATTTAAAAGTAATTAATTTGGATTCACCTGATTGGAACAATAAAGTTTTAGTTAATTCTGTTTTGGAAAAAGGAAAGTATTTTTTTGTTTGGAATATATATTCTCCTGATTTTAAAAAAAACGTTTTACCAGCTTTAAGAAATTATAAATATTCTGTTTTCCATCTTTATGATAAATTAGAAACCATAACCGATATTAATAATCATGTTATTTACGACCGTTATGTTAATCAAATCTATTTATTCAAGAAGCAAGAATAGTTTGTTACTGTTCGGTTTTGTTGCCCAGCCTCGATTTGAACGAGGATAAATAGATTCAGAGTCTATTGTCCTACCGTTAGACGACCGGGCATGATAAGTACATTTTAGCAGATGACTGGACCTTTTGTTATAAT
>Ga0247841_10001862_pt1 | contig 44361 bp, 50 predicted proteins | sample LaCruzMarch2015__2_FD_192410 | JGI IMG/M metagenome (GOLD analysis project Ga0247841, IMG submission 192410) | Freshwater microbial communities from meromictic Lake La Cruz, Castile-La Mancha, Spain - LaCruzMarch2015_18m | ecosystem: Environmental > Aquatic > Freshwater > Lake | place: Spain... | reverse complement strand
CCCTTCCTTGAGAATGCCGATGATCTGCGTCTCGGTAAAACGTGCCTTCTTCATCAGAGCCTCCTGGGCGTATTATGCCAGAAAACTCTACTTTTGCATGGTCCACTTTTGGGGGAAGCTTACGCCAGAAGCAAGATTAGTTCGCTTTTTATTGGAGAAACTACACCGCCGGCATCGAATAACGCGAGGGTTTTAACCATTTCCGGGTAATCTGCTGCGTAATTGCCGGCGATATTGCCACCCATTGAATTTCCTACTATATGAAATTTTGTCAGTTTCAATTCTCTTGCAAATAAATTTAATCTTTCCACCTCTGACATGATGTTATATTTCTTGTCCTGAGGTTTGGAGCTGTCACCGAAACCGGGGAGATCGGGAATAATTACCCGATACTTGGACGTGAATAATTTTGCTAAGCTCAGCCAGTTGTCTTTATTTCCACCAAAGCCGTGAACCATGATAATCGTGTCACCGGTTCCGCCCTCTGCATAGACAATTCTGAAATCAGGAATGACGACTGATTTAATCGTCAGCTTTGCTTCGCTACGCCGCCCGTCGATTGCTTTATTGTATAAATAAGATGGAGCAACAAAATAGAGAACCGCGCAAACAACAACTACAATAACTGCAATGATCGAAAAAATGGTTTTCTTTGAAAGCTTTTTCATAATCTTCCCTCCTATAAAAATATAACTTTGGTTTAATGGGTGATATTTATTGAAGCCTATAAAAGAGAATGCCTCCAAGAAGGCATAAAAAAAACCTTGGAGGCTTCATATAGGCACCTTTAGATAACTCCTTTTCACGGCGGACTCCAGAAGATTAAGGGTTAGGTTGATGGGTTTACTGAGCTATAAGAGAAACGGCCCTTAGTAAATGTTCTTATGCAAATGGAAAGTCAATGGGAAAATCGTTCGGATGTAAAAATCGTTCGGATTTCATCATTGATTACCATTCGAAAGATTGCATATCTAAGGAGATACCATTTTCATTGATTACAGGAAGGAGACGATACCACCTTCCACCCCAAAAATCACGCTCAAGAATCTGCACCTTTCCACCCGTAATCTGAATTTTTCAGAGTTTCGAAGTCATTATAAAGGATGCAGCGGCGTCAGGTCCCAATTTCCGATTGACTCACCTAACCGATCCAACGTTGGAGCACCCGAAGCAGATTCCCCCCCATATACGCTGCAATTTCGTCATGGGAAAACCCGATCTCTTGCATGGCGGTCGCGAGATGGGTCAAGTCCCGGATGTCCTTGTAGCCATCGACTGAGGGGCCGGAGGGCCACCCCCCATCCGTTCCGAGACCTACATGGGTGATCCCCAGTCGTCTCTTCATCTGAAGTATTTCTTGCGCCCAATGCATGAAGGTCAGCCGGGAGGGCCACTTCTGAAACTTATATGCGAAAGACCAAGAACAAATCACACCACCTGTCTTTGCCACCAGTTCCATATCGTTCCACGTACGAAATCTACGACACATCACCGGGTTGTTGCCAGGGCAGGGCATTGTATGCGAATCAAGCAGCGGTCTTTCAGTCATTTCTGCGATCTGTTTCAGAGTAGCCGAATCCGCATGGGCCACATCCACCACCATACCCAACTCCTGCATCCGCTCCACCACCCTGTGTCCAGCCGGGGTCAGACCATTGTTCCTCGGACCGGGAGATACCCCCTCCATTGGTGCCATTATATCTCCAATCTCATTATTTCGGTAGTGTACCAAGGTAATCATCCTGACACCGTACCGGTAGAACTCGTTGACCCTCTCGGGCTTCCCTGCCAAGGGGTCTCCCCCTTCAATGGAGAGAATGGCACCGGGAGGAGAGTCGGGTCCGATGGCCTTTGGCACATCGGAGGCCTTGAGTACCAGTTTGATCTTTCCTGAACGTAAATCGCTTTTCCACGAGTCCAACTGGGTCATCGTACTGGTATACTCGGAACCCGTCAATCGACCCCCACGCCAGTTCACTTGATCGCCTATTGTGGCAAAGCAACTGGCGACCATCCCCAATTCCTTCATATACGCTATGGTGGAGGTATAAGAAGGCCGCTCGGATAAGGAGCATTGACAGTTCCAGTCGGGATGGGCATGGGCATCAATGATCTGGATGTCACCGAAAATCGCCGTGGCCTTTAGGCTGCGGGTCGTCTCCGCACAGGAGGTGAGATTCCCCAAGGCCAAAGACAGGCCACAAAAGCCTGAGTAGCGTAGGAATTGCCGACGGTTCATCTTGCCTCCCCCCACATCGCTCCTGGATTTCTCCGGATAAGATATTGCTTTTGTGAAGTATAGGGGGGCCATTATTTCTTGTCAATTGATGTTTTGCATCCGTTAAACGAGGATTACCATTTATAATCTTGTACTTTTAGGCACAAAGGGAATTTGTGGATAACAGGAAGGGAACGATAGCATCTCCCGCCCTAAAAATCACGATTAAAAATCTGCACCTTTCTCCCCGTATGAAGCATATTACCGCTCTAGCTCATACCGAATTGCCATACCGATCTTCTCCAGCACATAAGGCTTACAGTCAGGTTTATCCTTTCTGTTTCAGCATCTCCCTGAGTTCGCGCTTGAGGATCTTGCCCACGGCGCTTAGCGGCAGCTTATCCATAAAAACGACTTTCTTGGGTACTTTATAGGGAGAGACCCTTTCCTTGAGGAAGCTGATAATGCTCTGCCTTGCTCTATCATCCGCTTCTATGCCGGGCTTGAGCACAATGGCTGTTGCCACGATCTCGGTGAAATCACGGCCCGGGTCAGGTATACCTACTGATGCTCCCATAGCGACATCAGGATGCTGTGCGATGACTTCATCCAGCTCGCGTGTGAAGACCTTGAGGCCGCTCACGCTGACCATGTCCTTAAGCCGGTCAACGATATAAAAGAATCCGTCTTCGTCCATGGTGGCCACATCGCCGGTATGCATATAGCCGTCGCGGATAGCATGTTTTGTTTCTTCAGGTTGGTTATGGTAGCCTGGCATGATTTGCGGACCGCGGGCGCAGAGCTCTCCCGGTTCGCCCAGCTTGGCGATCTCCCCGGTGGCGGGGTCTATCAGCTTGACATCCGTATCCGGCAACGGCAGGCCCACAGAGCCTACTTTCTTCATGCCGAGAAAAGGCTGTGCCGTTATCAGCGGACTGGTCTCCGTCATGCCGTAAACCTCGACCAGCTTGTTCTCTCCTACTATATCGTAGAATTGCTTTATCAGCTCGGCGGGGAAAGGCGCGGCACCGCTGGCGTAGAACTTGACGAATGAGAGATCCATTTTCTGAAAATCCTCAATCTTCATCATTTCCATGAATAAAGTCGGGATATTGGCTACCACCGTCGGCTTATATTTCGCGATCTGCTTTATAATAAAAGCTACGTCCCTGGGGTTGGGAATGAGCACCTGGGTCATTCCTATGGAAAGGCCCACATATGCGTAAAGCAGGCCGGCAAGGTGGAAGAGCGGGAAAGCAGAGAGGCCCACCTCCTCGCCTATTTTGGCTTCCGTCCATGTAACCCACTGAATGACCTGGTGCGAAATGTTCCTGTTTGTGAGTATGGCTCCCTTGGATGGCCCCGTTGTACCGCCTGTATATTGCATCAGGCAGGAAGAATCCCTGTCTATCCAGACATCGACTTCGTTATCCGGGTATTTCCTTAAAATGTCGATATGGTTATATACGTCGATGTCATCCTGTCTTTTGGGATCTCCTGCAGATGCGTTCCAGTCCACCGGTACCATGAAGTCGAAAATTCCGGCTACTACCAGTATTTTGACGCGGGTTTTGGCGATTACCGCATTAACGCGTGCAAGGTTGACATCGAAAGTAACCAGCACCTTGGCTCCTGAGTCGTTCAGCTGATGCACCAATTCGGTTTCGGTGAGCAGGGGACTGACGCCTGACGTGATGCAGCCGATTTTTTGCGCTCCAACGAAGCAGATGAGGAAAGCGGGCATATTGGGCATGTTCAGGCCGACGACATCGCCCTGTTTTATGCCCTTTTCAAGCAGGAAGCCGGCGAACCGGTCAGACAGGCTATCCAGTTCCTTAAAAGTGATGACTGTGTCTATATATATCATGGCTGCCCTGTCGGGCACTTCTTTGAAGCATTTCCTCGCCATATCGACAAATGACACCCAAGGGTAGGTTAGGTTTGCCGGGACGTGCGTGTCGTAGTGCTTTAGCCATGGTTTTCCGGAATAAGGATTAGACATGGTACCCTCCTCTGGGTAAATTAATAGCTGCTTTTATAATGTATTTCGATGGATGTAAAAAGTATAAAAGGGAACGTTTTTCCTTGTCAAGGTATATTATGGCATATTATGGCATCGATGAATGCCGTTTGAACTCTTCAGATATTTTCTGAAAGCATGTTCAAGGTTTTCTGGGTGAAACTGGCATTTTCTGGTATAAAGATAATGCCTTACAGATCATCTTGCCATGATTTACAAACCCCAAAGACCTCAACGTTCCATTTGGTTATGTTGAACGGCCCTATTTCCCGTGCAGATTGTCCATCCACCGGATCGCTTCAGAATCACTGATCTTACCGAGATAGATCTGGGTGGTCTTCAGGTCCTGGTGCCTCAAGATTACTTTCGATACTACTTCCAAGGGGACGCCATTTCTGCTGGCATACGTGGCAGAATATCTACGGAGATCATGAGGTGACACATGGACATTTAATTTGGCTCCCAATCCTCTGACAAGGGACCTTGCCGTCGAATAGCAGATAGGGAAGATTCTCGACTCTCCTTCAAGGGATTTCTCCTTGATGTATTCTGCCAATTTCTTTGATACGTTCTCTGGCATGTAGGCCCTTTCAGTCTCTTTGCCTGATTTTGGCTCTCTGAGGGTAATGGTCCTGTCTGAGACATCCGACACCCTGATCTTCAGCAATTCCCCGATCCTCAACCCACAGCGCGCCTGAAGCTCCAATATCAATCGGTCTCGCTGCCTTGTTGTGTTGTAGATTATTTCGTCCACGGTCTCCCGTTCCAGGATCTTGTGCGGGACTTGTTTTGGCGCTTTGAATGACTTGCTCAGCAAAGATGCGTTACAGGGATTTCTCATATTCAGGGAGCAGCGATCGATGATGAAATTGTAGAAGGCTTTCAACTGAGCATATCGGAGTCTTCGCGTAGATTTGGCCAGATTTCTTGTCTGGTCTTCCAAAAAATGGAAGATCTCGTCGGGACTGATGTCATCCAAGAGTTTTTCCGCATGAATCGCATTGAATCGGTCGAGCAGGAGGGTGTAACTCTCGATGGTTCTCGTTTTATGGTTCGACTGAAGATAATATTTGAACAGGGTTATCGCTTCTTTCATGGTCATGGCACACCTCCATATTTTTGGCTTGAGGGGTCTTTGGGGAGGAAGCGATTATAACCCGTAAAATGGAATGGAATACGAAATTCTTGTATCACTTGCTTAGCGTGAAAGGCACCTACTACTGTTTAGGGACGGGCAGTTGTCAGAATTGAGCATTACGGATGGAAAGCAAGTGACTCTCCGGATCACCGACTGATATTCGATGGCGCTAATTATCCGCATCATTTTGAGGATATGTCGTTGGCTGCAACTTGTCGGTGCAGGTGGGGATGATCGTGAAAGCAAGGCCGGGAATATTCGCGGCCAGTTCCTCTTCCACATGACGGCTGAGAGTCCGCACGTATTCAACGGTTTGCTGGCCGTCGAACCCAAGTTCGATTTCCACGAACCTCCGTGTTCCGCTGGAGCGCGTGTAAACATTGCCGATCCCGTCGTAATCGAGGTAGTGCCGGACGAGAACGCGCATGATCATCATCTGATCACTCTCAGGCAACGGCAGGTCGATCAGGGAGCGGAAATTATACCGCACCAGCGAGGCACCGACCCACAGCATGTAGAATGAAATGGCGAAAGCAACAAGGGGGTCGATTCGGTAGCCGATGGCCGGCAGATGGAATTGGATCAGTCCCCAAGCGATAGCGAAGGCGATCAGTACCCCAAGGTCATTCAGCAAGCACACGCGGTAATCAAGCTGATAGGATTGGAGCAGAGGCGAGGGATTCAGGGATTGTCGCATCAGATGTCGAACCATGACGTACAGAACGAGCATGCGCATGGCGGAAATCACGACGGCCGCCTGACTGAGTGCGTAACCGACTTCCGGAGCATGTATGAGCCGTTGACTGGCCTCATACATCAGATACATGCCCGACGGGACATAGAAGACGCCGCACAGGAAGGCTGAAAAGTTCTCCAGTTTACCGGCGCCATACGCAAAGCTATAAATCGTGCTGCTCAAGACCTGGCGGAGGGTGTAAAGTGCGAATGTATTGATGATGATGGAGATGATCGACTGGACGCAGATGACGCCAACCGATGCGGAGTGGGATAAAATGGAGGCCGCGATGAATAGAGCCGTCATGGGGAACAGGGTTAGATACCCTCCCCAGAGCAATTTGTATAGTTTGACCCCTTCCTGATTGGTTTCGGTCGCATCTGGAGTTATGCCTTGTTTCATTATATTGTTTTATGAAATAAATTAGTTATAACCATAATGCCCATGCGACCAGGATTGCCCTATTATCAAATTCATGAATATAATTCGTTGCTTATTAAGAACTCAATTGATAAGAACTTGCTTTCCGGATGGTCGGACGATACGGAAAGTTATCTTGTATGTCAAGGAAATATTAACACAACCTGTTGTGGCGGGACGGGATTTGATTTAGGTTGAGCGAAAGGGGTAGCGAAAATAACCTCAACAGATTTGTTGTGGCAATGTCGATTCGGGTAATTACGGCATTTACGGCAGGTTTTTTGGGAAATTCGGGCAGACCCCACCGGAGCGACCCGATTGGTGTTATATCGTTATGTAAGCATTCCATGAGTAGTCAGGGTCCCGATAGATGCGATCATTACGCATTGAAATATAGCATCTCCGGCGAGGTTTACGTTTTGCGGACTTCAGGAAGTTACAAACACCCCCGATCATCAGAAAAATCACCCTCCGAAAAATGCACATTTCATTTGGTATTCAATGAGCTGGCTCGATCAGTCGCCTTGAAGACTTGAACCACAGATTACCTACCATGCTTTCAAATACCTATGTAAACGCCCGTTACGAGATAATGACATTCAGCTTTTCGAAACCCGCATAGGCAAAATACCCCGCAAACACAATTAGAAAGACCGCACATACAGCAATAAGACCGCGGTAAAGGCGATTGGTTAGAAAATGTCTGCCCCCTGCCACGGCAGCCGCGATAAGTGAATACCAGACCAGGTCAGCCAGAATATGACCGACAAAGAAAAAAGCTATGCCCCAGAAACCAAACCGCCAGGAATAGAGAATATAACCCAGGCCGATTGTTGCCCACCAGATGATCCAATATGGATTGGCCACACTCATCAATATGCCGCTGATCATTGGATGACTTCTCCGCTTATGGTCTCCCTCCCATGAAAGACGCAAGGAAGGCAAGGAACGGAACATCCCGAAGGCCATCCAGAAGAGAATTACGGAGCCGATCAGGGCGGTTGCTATAAAAACCACCGGCTGCTGAAAAAAAGGCGCCAACCCCAGTAGAAAGGCGATAACGAGTACCAACTCCAAGATGGCGTGACCGGTAATCAGAAGTGGCCCCGCGATGAAACCGCGTTGCGAGCTTTCACTGATTGTAGCGGTCAGAAGGGGCCCCGGCATTAGGGCTCCGGATAGCGCGATAACAAAGGATGAAGCAAAAATAGTTAATAGGGTGGTCAACTCAGACCTTCTGATTTATTTCTCACATTATTGCCAACAATATATGCATGACAGGATAGACGATGCACTGGCCGGAAGCTGCAATGTTATAGGATCAACGGCTAATGTACTGACCGGCCTGCATGAACAGATTCAAACCGTTTGAATATCAGTCGGTTTCATAACAAGCAAGTATTTCACCAAAATAAAGGGTATGATAATCCTTTTTGGGATAAAGGGATGAATCATAATCCTTGTCAAAATGGGCCGGGTCCATGGCGGACTTGTAGATGATTTTACACTCGTAATGGCGCCCTCGGATTTTAATAATCGGCGAAGCGACCTTGCGGCTATCGGTCGTTTCCAGGTTACACATCATAAATTTGTCGACGTTCCGGCCGGATTTCGAGCCGCAATAAGCAGTCTCTTTATGCATGTCTCCCGCCGGGACTGTAACGGTAAAATTCATGGCCGCCTCGATGATCCCAAAGGTGTGCCGACTCGATCGTACTGCCACCATCATGATCGGTTTGCTCCAGACAACCCCAAAGGAGGCCCAACCGATGGTCATGGTGTTAAGCGCATTTCCGGATTTAACGGTTAATAAAGCGCCCTCTTTGATCTTGTTGATGCTATCTTCGGCAACACGCATGTAGTCCACATCTTTCATAGTAAGCTCCTTTTGTTATTCGATAAAAGACTTTGGTCGGCACCTCCACAGCGCCGGTCACTCATCTTTCCGCCATTATATCACAATTACTTTCGGATAACATCGGTGATAACGAATTGAAACCCAGCATATTCATCGAGTTTGACGTTCTGTGGCGAAAGATGTGTGAAATCTGGGTGAACGGAAAATAAGCCGTAACGAGTTTGCCCCATTCAAACCGAAGTCAATGAATTCGCAGGAATGCTTGGGGCATTGACTTGTATTTGAAGGCTGAGTTTAGAAGAAATAGGTGGAGGAAATAAACAGCGTCCAATTCCGATATGTCATGTCGATGATTGCAGGATCAGCGGTGATGTTCGCCTTTCCATCCCCTAAGCTGTAACTGCCTCCGAGGCTGACCGAGGTTTTGCCGGTGAAGAAGCACAGGGCCAAACTCCCCCCGTAAACGTCGACCTTTTCCCCGTTCTCTCCCTTTGTGCCTTTGATCTCAGGGGTATTCGACCTGTTGCTGAAGATACCGGCCCGTAATGCCAAGTCCTTCCTAAACCGGTATTCGGACCCCAGAGCGCCGTTCACCACCGCATCGAAACTCCTTTTGGTTCCGAAGAGCACGTAATCCGTCGGCGTGTGGTATATGACGTCCGCTGTAATCAGCAGGCTGGAGGACGGAAAAAAGGCGGCCCCGAATCTGATCTGGTACGGGTAGCTCCGCATGTCGCTGGAGTTGGGCGGGTCAAAGATGGCCATTTTGTCGTTTTCATCCTTCTCGGTCATTTGCAGTCTGGTATCCGAGCGAAGGGCAAAAACCCGCGAAACGGCCAAACCGAGGGAGAATTTGGATGGTTGGTGCCACATGAGCCCGAGGATCGGTCGAACCCCCCATTCTTCCGAATTCATGTAGCTGTTGAACCAGTCGGTTTGGCCGTTACTGAACCAGGCCATCTGGTTGCTGCTATAATCCGTATACCGGTAGTGCACATACAGGGTGACGCCGAGGGAAAGATGAGGCGCCACCTCGATCGCAAATGAAGGGCCGAAATGGTATGTTTTATCCTCCATCTTGTGATTCATCATGAACTTGCTCACACTGAGGCCGGGTGTTCCAGAGGGTAGGTCGAATAAAGTATCGTTTTGATTCTCGGTAATCTGATCGGGAACGGCGTAGGAGAAACCCATTTTTATTTTCCCCCAGGACCGCAGCATTCCGAAGAAGTTGGGCATGATACCGGAAGATTTCCTTAACCAATCCCTGTTGCCGATCGCCCCTTTGTATTCCTTCGATGTCGAGGTGTATCCGTTCACGCTTAGTGACAGGTTACTTTCCGAGGCATAGGCGATCCCAGCCGGGTTATAGTACATGCCCGACGGGTCGTCGGAGACCGCCGTGTACGCGCCTGCCAGAGCACCAGCCCTATCTCCGACCAGGATATTGGTGTAATGGGAGTCATCACCAAAGGTGAGAAGCGGAAACAAAAGAACCGCGATGAATGAAATAACGGCCACACAGTCACGCTTCATAACCGCTCCTTTCTAAAACCGACGCCGCTTTATACATTATCCATGAAAATATCTCAAAAAATCTTTTTGAGTTCTATTTAAAATGTTGCATAGGATTGTTGAATTGGATAAACAACATGGTGGGAGGAAGTACGCATCAACCAGATGAACCAGATTTTCTTCATCAATCCTTCATGAAGACAGCTGTAGGCTATATGAACGGAGGTTTTTGATGCATAATGAACGCAAGGTGCGCAGCCGCACCCACCGATTTCCCTGGATCAAATGGTAATTTCTTTCAACACTTCCGGACGTAAAGCAGCGATTCTGATCAATGTCTTTGCCGCCCCGGATGGCTCGCGCCGCCCCTGTTCCCAGTGTTCCAGCGTTCGTTTCGATACGCCCATCAATGCGGCAAACTGGCTTTGGGAAAGACCTGTCTTTATGCGCGCCTTGGCAACTTCTGTTTTCGGCTCGACGATATACCTATTCCCGCCTCCTGCCTGGATTTCGTCTATGCCATGCAATACTTCCTGCCAGATGTCCCGTTTCGCCTCGTGGCGCTCAAGCTCCCTGTCTGACAACTTACGACCTTTCATATTAAAACCTGAGACCTTTGAATTTCTCCCGAAACGTAGCAATTCGTCATTCCTGCGGAAGCAGGAATCCAGTCCTTTCAAGATCTTCTGGATTCCCGCTTTCGCGGGAATGACAATGCCGGGGGTATTTTCAAAGGTCTCAACCTTTCTTTCATCGCCTTAACAATGTGCGCTGGGATGTTGTCATGCGCCGACTTCGCATAAAGGGTCAACATCCATAGCTCATCTCGCTTTTTCATGACGTAATAAATAATGCGAACACCGCCCCGTTTGCCCATACCCCGGCGCTGCCATCGAAGTTTACGTACCCCGCCGGTCGAGACCGTCCGGTCAGGCGCGGAAGATCGAACACCTGGCCGTCAATAGAAGAAATCTCGCCTGCTGCCGCGGAGGACGACGAGATCCTGTTCTGAATCATGGATGTAGGATTAGAACCGTGGAAGTGGAAAAAGAGAAGGCAACCCCGAGAGGATCAGGGTTGTCTTCTTGTCTGTATCTTTCTTTTAAATCCGTACGGCGCCTGCGCCATGGATCGCACCGATTCAAACCAGATCTTGGGTTCATTGGGCCGCGGCCGATATTCCCCGCGGGCGATGGCCAGGGATTGCGTCTTGTAATCCTGATAGGGCATGATGCCGATGTGGAGCACTTTCTGATTCATTTTCCCGCTTTTCCTTCCTCTTGATGCTCTCGACCTCGTGCCGGAAATCCTCCAACAATTGGCCGGCCGATGCGAGCATGCGGGGCGACCCTTTCAGACCGCATTTGCCCTTTTCCGAATGACAACCAGTATCTTTTCAATGATCGTGCACGTCCCATATGTCTTATTGAACTCATTCGACAGCGTTTGCGCTGCCGGCATGATGGCGGCGGATATGTCTTTCAACGTCTTTAAAACGAGACTTGGCTTGATCGCGACGAAATCGCCGAATTTTCCCCAGTGCTTTCGCTGAATCCAGGATGGTCTGTTCTCACCGCCTATCCTCATGGCCAGCTTTTCCGTCAAATCCGGATAGACCTGCGTGCAGATCAGATCATAAAAGGGCGCGAGTCGCGGCCCCCGGTCGGTAAATATCATGGCCAGATTCTTGGCGTGAGCGTCGGCATTGCCGATCAAGTAATTGAAGATTGCCCATCGCAAAAGGGCCATGCGGTCGGCGGCGGGACGGATGCTTTTTCCCTGCAGCAGGGTAAAACACTGTTGTAAAGAAGGGCCGCCCTCGCTTTCGTATTTCTGGTCGGGCATAAAGCCCAGGGCTTGGCAGAAGTCTTCCTGGTGCAGGCGCACGATGCGGCCATCCGTGTCCCGGCTGCGGTCATAACGCGCGACGATGAAGATCCGATCAAGACCCCGGCGGATCGTAACCGGCGGAGCCTGCAACCCCAGCCTTTGCGAGAGCATCATGCAGAAAGCTTCATTCCCCACCGTATCTTCCAGATCCCTGATCGGCGGCTTCAGGATGTGGCTGCTCGGCGCATTCCCCGCCGATGCTGTTCAGCATGGCAAAGTCATTGCTTTCGGAAATCCTCAGGTGCCGGGCGATGACTCGTTTTACTTCCGCCTCCGGCAGGAGATTGGAAAAAAAAGGGCGGGACAGATCATCAGGGTATATCTCCGCTCTCAAGGGAAGGTGCAGCGATAAAGGAATAGCGCCTTTCTGATGAATCCATTCCGCGTCATATTGAAAAACAAAGCGTCGTTTTTCATCCAGCCAGAGCCGTCCGACTTTTTGATCCCGAAGATAGACATCCAGGCCCGGATTGCCAATGCCGTTATTGTTATTCATTCGGCCACTTCCTTGCTTCTATGGTAACATCGAGACCCAGCGCCGTCAGAACCTGCAGGACTTTTCCAGCCTGCACCGTCGCTTTGCCGTTTTCCAGGTCGGACATGAATCTGTACCCGACACCGCATAATGCCGCTGCATCGGCCAGGGTCAATCCGTCTTCCTTGCGCTTTTTTCTGACGGCGGCGCCAATATCCACCGCCGTGGCTGCCTTGTTTTTCAATTTTCTTTCCTCCTTCATTCCCTTTCGGGAATAATAACCGTTTATAGAGGAGTCGTCAAGGATTATATTACCTATCGGGAATAATTAAGGGGATGCCTGCTTCTTGTCGTTTGAATGTTACCGATGGGGAATTAGAAAACAAGCTTGGTAAACTCTGTTGTCATTACAAGTAATTGATATTTCAGCATCTAAATTAAATAAATGCAACCGGTGCGGCGAATAACGGTCATATTAGCCGCAATACATGCGGAGATTCTTCTTGATTATGCGGTGAATAAGCGGCATAATACCCCGCAAAGGAATAGCCGGGGATCATGAACTACATCTACCACAAAAAAGATTGGCCCAGAATGACCTGGGACCACGAACGGCTGGCAGGACAGCTTGCCGGCGTCCGTCATCGCCAGGGGCGGCTCATCGGCCGTATGGAAGGGTTGGGTTTTTCGCTCCGTAACGAGGCAGTGCTGCAAACGCTGACCGAGGATGTTCTGAAATCCAACGAAATCGAAGGCGAAAAGCTGGACAAGGACCAGGTTCGGTCTTCTATCGCCCGGAGGCTGGGGCTTGACATCGGCGGACTTGTAGCGATTGACCGGCATGTCGAGGGGGTTGTTGAGATGATGCTCGACGCCACCGGACATTATGCCGATCCGTTGATGGAAGAGCGTCTGTTTGCCTGGCACGCGGCACTGTTTCCGACCGGGCGCAGCGGGATGACCAGAATCGCGGCTGGCCGCTGGCGCAACGAGCAATCCGATCCCATGCAGGTGGTGTCCGGGCCGATCGGCCGGGAGAAGGTGCATTATCAGGCCCCTGAGGCCAAACGTGTTCCCGGAGAGATGCACGCCTTCCTGAAGTGGTTTAACGGTCCCCGATCGATTGATCCGGTTCTGGCTGCAGGTCTGGCTCATCTCTGGTTTGTGACGATCCATCCTTTCGAGGACGGCAACGGCAGGATTGCCCGGGCGATTGCCGATATGGCCCTGGCGCGTTCAGAAAACAGCAAGCAACGTTTTTACAGTATGTCGGGGCAAATTCGCCTGGAGCGAAATGTCTATTACGATATGCTGGGAAAAACCCAAAAAGACGGCTTGGACATCACTCCCTGGCTGGAATGGTTCCTGGGCTGTCTTGATTGCGCCATTGAAGGCGCGGAAGATATTCTGGCCGGCATCTTCCGCAAGGCCCGTTTCTGGGATGCTCATGCCCAGAAGCCGTTCAATGAAAGACAGCGGGCGATCATCAACCGGCTGTTCGACGATTTTGAAGGCAAGCTGACTTCTTCCAAATGGGCGAAACTGGCCAAATGCTCGCAGGATACCGCCCTTCGGGATATTGACGATCTGGTGAAGCGTGGTGTCCTGATGAAAGAGCCGGGAGGGGGGCGCAGCACGAGTTATGCCTTGGCAGCTTTCTGAAATCATGTATAGGAATCCGGCCAGTTTCCATTATCTCGTGATCCTGGCGGAAAAGCCGAAGCAGATTGTGGCGCGCGACGAGATCTGCCGGCGCCTCTGGCCCGGTCCCATGAAGTACGACGGGTCCAACAAACCCTATGAACGCCAGATCTCCGACCACAAGCGCCGCTGCATCGCACAGATCAGGAAAGGCGTCGCAGGGAAAGTCGCCGTCGATCCGGGGGAACTGGAAACCCTCATCTTCACCCGGCCGAAAGTCGGGTATATGCTGAACGTGAGGAAGGAGGAGGCGCTGATCCTTTCGCCTCATTGAACGGGAAATCTTGTTGAAAGCGCCGCTTTTACGGTCTTCAGCACGGAAAATACTTGATGAATTTATTCATAACACGCAAAAAAATTACGTATTATGGCAACGGGAATCAAGTTTAAGTTCGGCCGGCCATCAGAATCGGCCCCAAGAATCGACATAATCGACTTGACAATATCATTTATTACACGTAAAATAATTGCGTGTTAAGCGAATATATGTCAAAAGTGATCGGTGATGAAACTGAAGACTTTTTTCCGCACACATCCTGTTTTTACCGTCGAGGACTTCGCCGGCTATCTGTCTTCCGATGGGTCTCATAACCTCAGAACCCAGGAATCTCTTCTTGTCTACCATGTGAAAGCGGGTAATATCGTCCGGGTGCGCCGCGGTCTTTACGCCGTTGTTCCCCCGGGGGCGTCTGCGGAAACCTATCCGGTCGATCCTTTTCTCCTTGCATCCCGGATGACGAAGGACGCCGTGCTGTCCTACCATACGGCCCTGGAGTTCCACGGCAAGGCCTATTCGGTGTATGAGCACTTCATGTATCTTGCCGCCTTTCCCTCTCAGCCGGTGACATTCCGGTCGCATCAGTTCAAAGGCGTGAAGTTTCCCAAAGCCCTTACACTTGAGAACAAGGCGTCCTTCGACGTGGTCAAGGCCGACCGCGCGGGACTGGAAGTCCGGGTGACGGGTCTGGAGAGGACCTTCGTGGACGTCCTGAACAGGCCCGACTTGACGGGGAGCTGGGAGGAGATATGGCGCTCCCTGGAGTCGGTCGAATTTTTCGATCTTGATAAGCTCGCCACATACGTTGATCTTCTCGGCAACGCCACCACAGCCGCGAAGGTCGGCTTTTTTCTGGAGCAGCACCGGGAATCCCTGATGGTCGATGAGGCGCATCTGAAAACATTCCGCGATCGGCGCCCGTGCCGGCCGCATTACCTGGAGCGCAGCCGGCGGCAGGTCGGTCGTTTCGTTGCTGCCTGGAACCTTGTCGTTCCCGAAGAGGTTTACGGAAGATCATGGGAGGAACTGCGGTGAGGATCTCTCCCGAAACGCTCATTCACCAGGCGGAGACCACCGGATTCCGGCCGGACATGCTCGAAAAGGTGGGTCTTCTGCTGCAACTGCTCGACGCTGTCCGCAGCCATCCCTTTTTGAAAGACAAGCTGGTTCTCAAGGGTGGCACAGCCCTAAACCTTTTTATCTTCGATGTCCCTCGCCTCTCGATCGACATCGATCTCAATTACGTGGGCGCAGCGGACCGGGAAGCCATGCTTGCAGAACGGCCCAAGGTTGAAGAAGCGCTGCAGGCGGTGTTTTCCCGCGAAGGATTCACGGTCAGACGCGTGCCGGCGGAACATGCGGGAGGGAAATGGCAACTCCGTTATCCGAGTGCTGGCGGCCAAGGCGGTAACCTGGAAGTGGATGTCAACTTCATGTTCCGAATTCCCTTGTGGTCGGTGAAGACTTTGGATTCGCGACAGGTCGGCATCTGGCAGGCTGTCGGCATACAGGTGGTGGATGTGCACGAGCTTGCGGCAGGCAAGCTCATGGCGCTGCTCTCGCGGCGGCAGGCGAGGGATCTTTTTGATTGCAGCAACCTCTTTCGTCTGGGTGGTCTCGATCGGGAACGTTTGCGCCTGGCCTTTATTGTCTATGGCGCCATGAGCCGGAAGGACTGGAGAACCGTCGCCCCGAACGATGTGAATTTTAATATCGCCGATCTTGAACAACGGCTGATGCCCACGTTGCGGGCTGCAGGGATAGAAAGGATCCGGCAGGATCATTTTGGCAAAGGGTTCGTCGAGGACTGCCGCAATTTTCTGGCCGGCCTATTGCCGTTCACGGAGGCGGAGATGGAATTTCTCAATCGGGTGCTTGATGAGGGGGAGATAGCCCCTGAATTGCTGACCTCCGATGAGCATCTGCGGGATCGTATCAGAAAGCATCCCCTGCTTGAATGGAAGGCGGTAAATGTGCGGGAATTTAAGAAATGATTAAATCGTAGCGCTCGTCTTCACAAGGCCGAAGGTGGGGTATACCCGCGTTTTAGAAAAAATGGTAAGGCGATTCCCCCTCAACATGGACGTGTTCTTTCAATGATCTCGGAATCTGCCTGTGCCTTCGCCGCTTGCTTAATGAACTCATCTCTTTTCTACTGGTGGTACAGTACACTGTCGGATTGTGAACACATTAATGATTCTTTGGTTCGTCGGATGCCTATACCAGACGATTGGCCATGTGGAAAGTGGCCGACTTTTTGGGCAGAGCTCAGCAAAAGTCTTGAAGGGAACGCAACATTAAAATGTATCAACACCCGACAAGGCCATAAGATCGAGTATTTTGAAATGAACGCAGCTTTTTCCAAGCCTTTTATTGACAAGATAGACAAGGTTTTAGCCCAGCACTACGGCTTCACCGACGAGGAATTGGATTTCATCATCAACTACGACATAAAATACCGCATGGGAAACACCGACGATGAAAATGGTGATGACGAATAAAGAATGAAAGGCGATTTTTTATGTTTAAACCGAAATACAAATACTCGGATCAGATGATTAGTCTTTTAACCCGTATAGCCGCGGCAAGGGAGGTTATCCTCGGTGCGCCGCTGATTCCCCGCTGGGAAATATCCCTGCGCCGGGATGCCATTGTTCGCAGCGCACATTCCTCGACCAGCATTGAGGGAAACAACCTGTCTTTGGAGCAGGTAAGCGATCTTGCGGCAGGGCGCAAAATTATGGCCAAGCGAAAAGACAAGGAAGAAGTTCTTAATTATATTCGTGTATTGGAGAAATTAGATACCCTGTCCACAAATGGTGAAATTTCGGAAGCGAACATAAAAAATATCCAGAAACTGCTGACGGTCAACACTATTGAAGACCCTCGGGATTGCGGCGCTTACCGCAGTGAGACCAATAAATATGTGGTGGTGGGCAACCGGCTGACCGGTGAAATATCTTTCCGGCCGCCCGCCAACATAGAAATCCCCCAACTGATGCAGGATTACGTGCAATGGCTTAATTCAGATAAGGCCCGCGGGCTTGATCCGGTTATTATGGCGGGTATTGCCCATTATGAATTTGTCCGGATTCATCCGTTTGTTGACGGCAACGGCAGAACAGCCCGTGTCATCGCGACCCTGATTCTACGCCTCCGCGGTTTTGATACCAAACGGTTTTTCTGTCTGGACGACTACTACGATATGGATCGAGTCGAATATTACAAGGCATTGCGGGCCGTCCATCCCCAAAAGCGCGATCTGACCCGCTGGCTGGAATATTTTGTGGAAGGCGTGGCCATCAGTATTGACGCCGTGCGCGAACGCGTTGTTCGTTTGAGCACGGAGCGCGTCAGGACCAGAAAGAAGGGTCAAATCGCCCTGACGGAAAGACAAATGCGGATTGTGGAATACATCAATAAGCACGGCAAAATGAATAGCGGCGACGTGGCGGCAATGTTTAAAATAAGCAGGCAGGCAGCGCTCAAGGAAATCGGCAAGCTGGTTGATCTGGACGTTGTCAGGCGGGAAGGCCAGGCCAGAGCCAGCTATTATGTGATGCGATAACCGGTTGTCGATTCGGTTGTCGATTTGATTGTCGATTTGGTGAGCCGGGCAATGTCTTGTAAAGACGAATTTAGGGCAAACCATGAGCACACCACGAACCATCATGCGGACAGATAAAGAGTACCCGGTGGTTCTACAAAATCGCCTCGGCGTTGCCGCGCCCGCTCAACTTTATGCAATCGGCAGCGTCTGTTTTACAGAGGAGTCTCCTGGGGCTGATTTGCTCGATTAAATGTCCCGGTAGTATCATCCTAAAAACATTCGACGCCGTCCGCGCCCTTCGGGATAAGGGGGTAACGATGATTGGCGGCTTCCTCTCGCCAATGGAGCAGGATTGCCTGGATATTTTGTTGCGCGGCAAGCAGCCGATCATTCTCTGCCCGGCAAGAGGGTTGAAAGGCTTGCGCCTCGGCGAAAAGGCAAGGCAAGCGGTTGAAGAAGGCCGTTTGCTGGTGCTTTCCGCATTTGACGAAAGTGTCCGGAACACGACGACGGCGCAGGCGGTTTGGCGCAACAACCTGGTGGCCGCCTTTGCCGATTCACTTTTCGTGCCGCATGCCGCCCCCGGCGGTAAAACATGGTCAACCGTCCACGCGGCGCTAAAAAGAAATCAACCGGTATTTACTTTCGATGTGTCTGATAACGCTGACCTGCTCGAATCAGGGGCGCGACCCTTTGAACTTCTGTTGGAGCAGGCGAATTCTCCTCAAACACAGAACGACCAATTCACTGTACCGCAATGAGGGCGAGTATGAAAGAGATCCAACTTTTCTCACATGCTATTGATTCTAAGAGCCGCACTCGTACGGCGCGCGCATTTGGCATCGACCTGGGCACCACCAATTCCAGCGTCGCAGAGGCTTCGTGGGCATCCGGAGAGAAGCTGGTATGCGGGGTCCTTGAGATCGATCAACAGTCTGGCCTGCCGGAACCATGACGAGTTCCCTGGTGCCTTCAGTGGTGGCTGTTTTGGACAGTGATGGTCTGATGATCGGCGAGGGCGCAAAAAGACTGCGTACTAGTCAAGGATTCAATACCTCCCTGTTTTTTGACCCGCATAGAGGAGCGTTGTCCGCGTGCACGGCTTTACGCCGAACGTGACCAGCGGGGTGGGACCCTGGTCCGGAGATGGAACCTGATCCTTCCACCGACGCTTTTATCCCTGGGGGTGTCGATTTATTTGACAGAAACGCTTATTCCCCATATAATGCCGAACAGGTGGTAAATTCATATAATTGTGGTTGATACAAGGAGTTTTATCTTTTGTCGGAAGCCGGGAAGATCATATTTCGCACTCATGCGGTTAAACGAATGTTTCAACGTCGCGTTGATGAAAAGGATGTTCGTTCTGTTCTGGAAACAGGCGAAATCATTGAAGTATACCCGGACGATACACCATATCCAAGCCGTCTCATTTTGGGATGGCTGGAAAGTCGACCGCTGCATGTTGTTGCAGCAGATAACATCGCTGATAATGAAACAATTATTATTACCGTTTACGAACCTGAGCAAGACAAATGGAGCCCTAATTTTAAAAGGAGAATCCCATGAAATGCGTCATTTGCAAACACGCTGAAACAAAGCTTGGCACAACAACCGTCACCTTGGAAAGGGATGGCCTTACCTACGTTATTAAACAGGTACCTGCTCAAGTATGCCCGAATTGTGGTGAAGATTACGTAGATGAAAATGTAACAGGTGAGCTGCTTAAATCTGCAGAACAGATGGTAAAAGCTGGTACACAGGTGGATATACGCCAATACGTTGCCGCATGAACTCAAGCCAGGTAATGAAAAAACAGACGTGCAAAAGCAGGGAAGGTGTGCGCGATCTTCCTTTGAAGGTAAAAGCCGAAATGGCGTTGAAAGAGGCAGTTGCCGAGGCCCTGGCCGAGCATAAGCGACGGGGGAATCCCATTGCTGTCTGGCGGAATGGCAAGGCCGTCTGGATACCGCCGGAAGAAATCGTCGTGCCGGAAGTATAAGAGGAAAAACATGTACCGAGAATCGGAAACCCTGGAAAAGAAATCCTCCTTTGCCGCCTGGAAGGAGATCATCATTACCCTGTCCGCCTTCGCGAACAAAAAAGGCGGGAAGGTGATTGTCGGCCTTGATGATCAGGGAAATCCGACGGGTTTGAGCATAGGCAAGGATACCCTGGAGGAGATGGCAAACAAGATCAAGATGCACACGTATCCGATCCTCTATCCCTCGATCAACGTCAAAACCTTGGCGCCAAAGCCGCCCGCGACGAGAAGTGGGATTATCCTCTGGAGGCGTTGCGCGAGGCCGTCGTGAATGCCATCGTCCACCGGGATTATACTGATCCCGGCAACATCCAGATCCGTATCTTCGACGACCGCCTGGAGATCTGGAGCCCGGGACTCCTTCCCAAGGAATTGAACATCAAGAGTCTGCTTGCGGACAATCGCTCCATCCCGCGCAACAGGGGGCTGGCGAAAATATTCCACGACATCGGCTTTATCGAAGGCTGGGGGACGGGGTTTCAGCGGATGGTGGAGGGATGCGCCATGAACGGCAATCCCAAGCCGGAATTGAAAGAAATGACCGGCGCTTTTGTCGTGAAGTTTACCCGGTGTCCCGCCGGTGAGGGAATAAAAGGGAATAAATAGGAGAATAAGTGAGGGAATAAATGGCGGTGTAAATGAGGGAATAAGCCGGCTCTTGGAATTCATTCACAAAAATCCCGGCCAGAGGGTTGTTGAACTCGCCGCCGCATTGAATATTCCCCCAAAAACCATCGAACGCTGGATAAAGAAGTTTAGGGAGCAAGAAAGGATCGTCTTCACGGGTTCCCGGAAGACCGGCGGATATTTCTTAAGCGGATGAGAAACTGGGGATTATCAACCTCCTCGGTTTCGGCTTATAGTACCGTCCGACAAGCCACTGAAAATAGATAATAGTGATGTCTATATTTCGTCGACTATATCTGCACATTACCAAAAGTACTCTGCTACACAAACGCATTTCCCCAAAATGTTGAATACAATAATGATTTGTCAAAATGATAGAGAGATCTGATAGCGACTATTCCCTCCTGGACCGTCCTGAAATTCTCATGGGACTTTTCCACCCAAGGCCTGAATATGGGTCGATTGAGAGAGTTGTGAACACAATCGACATGTCGATCCCGGTGGAGAGCAATATTCTGGTGGCCGGGCGTTTCCATATGAAGGAGAAATCGGCCCCGAATATCCTTTTCTTTCACGGAAACGGTGAAATCGCCGGCGACTATGATGAATTGGGGCCTATTTACAATCGCATGGGGATGAATTTCCTGGTGGTGGATTACAGGGGCTATGGCAGATCGACCGGCAGGCCCACGGTCTCAGCCATGATGGGGGACTGCCATGCCATCTTTGAGTTCACAAAAGGATGGCTGGAAGAAAACGGATACGGAGGGGCTTTTATCGTGATGGGCCGATCCCTTGGCAGCGCCTCAGCGCTGGAACTTATAAACCACCACAAAGACCTCATAAACGGCCTGGTTCTGGAGAGCAGTTTTGCAAATACAGGCACACTGCTGGAGTTCCTTGGCGTAAACGCCTCAGAGATCGGTTTCACGGAGGAAAAAGGTTTCAGAAACCTTGAAAAGATCCGGGTCTGGGACAAGACGACCCTGATTATCCATGCCGAATTTGACCATTTTTTCCCCTTTTCGGAAGCGCAGGCGCTTTACGATGCCTGTCCATCGCCAAGTAAAACGCTTCTCAAGATCCCGGGTGCAAATCATAATGACATCTTCATGAGAGGGTTCGATGTATATATGAAGGCGGTCAAAGCCCTGAGTCAGGCAGATCCGTGAACCCAAGAACATTCTGATGCCCATGATGTTGCCGCGATGGCGTCACGCTGGATCATTTGTGATGGCCGGATCCGAAGCTTTGATGACCTGAAGACCGCAATAAAAGAGAATTAGGTGCGGGTGGTAGTTTGCATGGGCAAGACGGAAAAGGGCCGGGCGATCATCGTCGGCACCGGGCGATCATCGCCGGCAGAAGAAGGAAGAAAACAAACTGAGTCAGACCACTGCATGGTTACCAGCATCCGCAGCGAGGCAGAGATTGTTTTGTCAAGCGGAGGAATTAATTGTTTATATTTTGTGCATGAACAGGTGAAATTACTACCCATAGCGCTTCAAAGTGTCAACTAAATCCGCAAATTCTCATTGTATGAAATGTTTGCAAAAAGTGACGAAAAGTGTTAGTTTGCGCAAACGAAAGATACAGTAGAGGACATCATGCTGGCTCCATTTATTCAAGATCTTGCGGCAAAGGGGCGCTCCTGTTTCAGCTTTGAAGATATTGAAAAGCTGAAAAGTTCGACCCCTGCGGCTATCAAGGCGGCGCTCCGCCGCCTGCAGAAAAAGGGTGAGATTGCCATGCCCTACCGGGGCTTTTATGTCATTGTCTCCCCGGAATACCGCGCAGCCGGTTGCCTGCCGCCGGATCAGTTTATCCCCGATCTGATGAACGAGCTGAGCGAGGTTTATTATGCGGGTCTTTTAAGCGCCGCCGAGTACCACGGCGCCGCTCATCAGCGGCCCCAGGTATTTCAGGTCGTTGTAGCGAATAGCCGCCGGCCCATAAGATGCGGAAAGATGCGGGTGGATTTTATCTTACGGAAAAATGCGGCAAAGATTCCGACTGAGCAGAAGAATACGCCGACTGGCATATTGAAGATAGCTACTCCGGAAGCTGCTGCGCTGGATTTGGTTGGCTATGTCGGGCGCTGCGCCGGTCTGGACAATGTGGCAACGGTTCTGACCGAGCTTGCGGAAAAGATCGATGGTAGACGTTTGCTGGAAGTGGCGGAATTGTCACCGATCGCCTGGGTGCAGAGGCTTGGCTTTCTGCTCGATCTTGTCGGTGCACATGAGACGGCTGATGCGATTGCAGAATACATCAAAGGAAAGAGGCCTGTTCGCACCCCTCTGGCGCCTGCCCTTAGCATCAAAGGCGCAAGGATGGATGGTCGCTGGCGGGTTTTCGTTAATGCCAAAGTGGAACCGGATATATGATCCCTGCTGATTATATCAAGGAATGGAAACAGAAAGCCCCCTGGCCGCGGAATGACCAGGTGGAACAGGACCTGATCATCTGCCGGGCGATCATAGAGATTTTTAATCATCCACTTCTGGCAGAAAATTTGGCTTTTCGGGGAGGAACGGCGCTTTTTAAACTCCATCTGCCGCCGGTGCGTTACTCCGAAGACATCGATCTCGTCCAGGTAAAACCCGGCCCCATCGGGCCGGTTATGGACGCCTTGCAGGAGAAGCTCAATGCCTGGCTGGGAAAACCTCGGCGGAAGCAGTCGGAAGGGAGGATAACGTTGACCTACCGGATGATGTCCGAAGCAGGCATGCCGCTAAGACTAAAGATGGAAATCAATTCCCGCGAGCATATGACGGTTCTGGGATTCGAGTCGCACACATTTGGTGTTCAATCCCGCTGGTTTTCCGGAAGTGCGTCCGTTCTGACCTATCAACTGGATGAACTCTTGGGCACCAAGGTGCGGGCGTTGTACCAACGGAGCAAAGGACGCGATCTCTTTGACCTGTGGATTGCATTTGCTAAAGCAGCGGTCCAGCCGGAACGGGTAGTGCACTGTTTTCAAAAGTATATGGAGCACGAAGGGCATAAGGTATCCAGAGCGGAATTCGAGCAAAACCTTCTTGAGAAGCTCAGGGACGCCACTTTTATCGAAGATATAGGCCCGTTGTTGACTTCCGATAGTGATTTTGATTTTCGGGAGGCGGCAGCATTGCTGATGAAACAATTACTGCCCCTGATTCCGGGCGAGCCTTGGCAAGGCAGGGATCCGGGATAATTCAGCGATATTCAAGGTGTGCCGTTCGGAGAAGATCATATACCCCTATCTGGAGGCCGTATTATATCGCTTGGACACAAGAAAGCGTGCAAAATCAAGTGCTCTTCAAGTGGCGTTGCTGCGCCTCCATGTAACGGCGGAGGGTGGCATTGATGCTGCTCTGGTAGCCCCGGTCCTTTGTTTTGAAGTAATCCAACACATCGGGATCAAGCCGGATCGTGATCTGTTTCTTCTTGCCGGGCCACAGTTTCGCCTCCGCAAAGAAATCATCATCGAGCTCGGGCGCATCGGAAAAATCGATATCCCTGTCCTTCATGGCCTTAATCTTTGCCCAGTCTGTTCTTGATTGCTTTCTCATGTCTTGTGCGCGTCCCTCATATAATCGGGACATACAGGGTAGGCGCCGAACTTACGGAAACCTATGAGATATTCACCTCTAACCGTTTTCCAAGCGCTTTGGCAACCCGATCCAAAGTAGACAGTTTGATGTCTTCCGCGTGGTTTTCGATTCTTGAAATCGCTGTCTTCTGGGTTTTGAGACGAAGGGCGAGTTCCTCCTGAGTCAATCCCGCGGATTCTCGAGCCTGACGAAGGACAACCCCGATCTTGAACTGCTCGTAGCCTTCCTCGAAACCTTCCGCAAATGCCTTATCAGTTTTTTTCCGTTTCGCGATATATTTTTTCAGGTCGCTCATGTTTTTTCCCCTTTCCGATTCAAATAATCACGCCGATATGATTCGGCTCTTTCTATTTCCTGCCTGGGTGTTTTCATGCTCTTTTTTTCGAAGCCGTGGGTCAATATGACCACTGAACGGCTGTCAAAGAAACACAATATCCGATAAATATTGGACGCATGTTGGATTCTGTACTCCCAGATGTCCTCCGTGCCGATCAGCTTCTTGAAATAGATGGCTGGCACCATTTCCAGGTCCTCCAGCAGACGGAGTACCCAAACTACTTTTTGAGCCGTCTTGCCGGGCAAGGCATCAAGGAAATCCTGGACCGGGCATTTCCCGTCCACTGTTGTGTAGAAAATGATCGTTCGGTTCACGGCTGCATGTTAACCCACATGTTAACTTTTGTCAAGGTGATCTTAGCGACACTTTTGTCATGGGTCCTTCCTTCCGCTTTTTGTCCGAAACTTTTCGGCTCGCTTTGTTGTATTTCTATCCAATCGTTTCATTTCACGCCCGGATACCGAGGATGTGCGCCATGTACGAGTGCCGCTGCCCCCATGATGAAAAGAAGCTTGCCGAGATCGCAAGGCCGCCGCTGGCCCTGGGTCATTATGACTAACTACGGTTAAACATCTTTGAGCGAAAGATCACCCTTCATGCCAGCGACACGAGGAACAAAAAGCCGCGGATCATATACCTTGCCGGGGAACTTTATGACTGCTTCCGGAATCAGTTGATCCTCAAGGAGCGGGAATATCCGAAATGCGAATATGTTTTCTTTCGAGAGAGCGTGTCGCCCACGGGAGAGATTCAGGCGCAGCCGATCAAGAATTTTCAGGCTGCATGGCGGGCGGCCTGCAAGAAGGCCAAAATATCGGGGAAGGTGTTCCATGATTTGAGGCGGTCAGGGGTTCGTAATCTGGTTCGGTCCGGCGTGTCGGAAACAATCGCGATGAAGATCAGCGGTCATAAGACCCGGAGTATTTTCCAGAGATATAACATCACGAACGAAGATGATTTGAAGCAAGCCGCACAACGTTTAGACACCCACCTTAAAGAGATCGAAGATACCCGCCAAAACGAAGCCACGGGCACAATTACGGGCACAATTTCCGATTCAAGGGCGAAAGGGTAGGAGGTAGGAAAACGATGACATGCGCTAAGTGCTTGAAATTAAATGGCGGAAGTGCATGGGAATCGAACCCACCTGATATAAATTATTAATGAGCAATATCAATATCTTGTACCATCACAAAAGGTTAAGGTTAAAGATGGGTTATCGAAGGGAAAGCGTTAAAAGGTATGCGTCGGTTCAGCTTGACGAAAAGAGGAGACTGCTGGAGGGGAAGGGAGAGTAAGGAGCCTAACCGAAAGATGGCGATTTAATCAATTATTGGAGTCCCACATTGCACCTACGTATCAATGATTTTCTATTTGGAATTGAGGTAGGGCCAAAAATGGCCCTGCCTCTGAACTTACAGATTTGAGGATCAGTAAATTAAGCTCACAGTCATGCTCGTACTGTCAGTACGAGCAGAATTTATATAGGCATTCCGGTTTAGTGGATTTTTCTCCGTCCAGATATTCTCCTGTTCTGCATAGTTTTAGCCTTTTATTGCCGCAAAATACCGCTCCAACCGTTGTGCATGAGCCATGGGGATCGCATGCATTGAATAGTTGGTGATTCAAATAAACGCTTCGTACCCACTCTTTTTTAAAATATGTATATGTGGCTTTGCACTCGTTTGAAAATGTCTTTCTCCAGAAAAACTGTCCCATTTGGGTCTTCTGTTCTTGTTTGCACTGTCCCCATATCTTGTCGGGGCAAGCAAGACCGCATTCAAAAAGGGCCGTTTGATTGGGTGAAAGTGTTTTATGAATTTCTCCCTTTCCCAGGCAGCGAACCCATACCGTACATTCATGATATATAATTTGTTTCCACCCTTCAGTTTGGTTACTTGCAGATTCCTCATATGTATGCCCGGCCTGATATTTTTTTCCAGGTCCGCAATCGGGATTCGGGCTTGTGTCTGGCGGCTTGGTTGGTGTCGGCGTATTAAATCCTTTCCCGACCAACAAATTTGGAGTTCCCCTAGCTGTATTTAACTCTCCCTGTGGATTTTTCACCTCTATAGTCCAATTGATACCCAATGCACAAACCGGAAAAATCAGTAGAGCCATTACTACAGATATGATGATTTTTTTCATATTTATCTCCTTTCTGCGATTTTTTAATATGAATATAGAAGCCGTTCAGATTGAAATGTTTTTGAATGATTATGTTACCAATGGAACATTAGGAATTCCATCAGTAACCAGTTAAGTAAATTTGAGGTTCATGGGATCACCTCCTAATAAACGCAAAAAAGGATAATTGATGGCCGCACGGTATTTTTTATTTCTTCTCCGGCCGTTCGCAATAGGGTCCTGTCCATCCCCTCTCACAGACGCATTTCCCTGTTTTATCCATTGCACCGTGGACACAGGAGGTTGTCTGTTGTATTCCTGCTCTTTGGCTGCAATCGGGACCTGTCCATCCCCTCTCGCAGACGCATTTCCCTGTTTTATCCATTGCACCGTGGACACAGGAGGTTGTCTGTTTTATTCCTGTTCTTTGGTTGCAATCGGGACCTGTCCATCCCTGCTCGCAGACGCATTTCCCTGTTTTATCCATTGCACCGTGGACACAGGGAATTCTAGTCTGTGCCCAAATTGTTCCGGCCGACAAAAGTGTGGCCAGTATTATAACAACCGATAAAAAAACGCTTTTTTTCTTACTATGCATGGTCAGCCCCCTTTCTGGTGGTCATGTTGATGTTCACTGGAACACCCCCTGACAGGTTTTATGGGAATTTAGTCGAATAGACCGGTTTCTCACGATACCTCTTCTAAAACACAAAACCCCGCACTCTTTTCGAGACACAGGGTCTTTGATCAATGCCACCATACATCACCTCAAAGGGTTACATGGTGCTTTGATGGACATGGATATGTATAATTTATATAAAATCTGCTCCTGTTCTAAAGATTTGTCAATTATATTTTTGCATACATAAGAAGCAGCAATCATTTCTGAAGTCTATGACTTTTACGCCGTTCCTTTTTTGAAACACGCTTTCTTTGATTGGTAATCCCCATTGGGTTGATGGGGTCGGTTTTGTTCCATCGCTTGTGCATCCAATGCCCTATGAAAAATCCGGCCACACAGGCGATGATTAACAATATCCACGATTGTACAGTTTGTGGGAACACATCATTCTCCTTCGGTAGTATCGGCTTATGAAATTTAACAGACTGCAACTTCTCTGTAAATCGTCAATCCAGGTAAGGTTAAAGAAGGTTAAAGGCAGGTTAAAGATTTTCTCTCGATAAAAATCGAAATTTGCTAATAAAATGGCGGAAGTGCATGGGAATCGAACCCACCTGGGAGGGTACTAGCCCCCCACACCGGATTTGAAGTCCCTGAAATTACCAAAAACGACATTTTCTTAACCCCTTGATCTAAGGTCTGATTTCCCGTAAGTCCTTAGAAACATAGTTAAAAATCAATTCTATATATTTCCGTCTATTCTATCTGTTCCCCTGCTTTACCACCATTTCTATCACAATTTTATCACAGCCCGACAAGAATTTTATCACAGTCCCCACACCGGATTTTCAATCCGGAACGGCAGTATGATGCACACGAAACTGAAACAAAGAGTATTTCCCATCCGCTCAAATGGGGAAGGAGGATAAAGAATCTTATGCCGCAAAGAATCGTTGCCATCATCAATCAGAAGGGAGGCGTTGGGAAAACCACCACGTCGATCAACTTGGGTCATGGTCTTGCTATGCTTGGCAAGAAAGTCCTTCTAATTGACCTTGATCCCCAGGCACACTCCACAATCGTATTGGCCCCGAATCTGTCGCAGCTGACCCTGACGATCCAGGATGTCCTTATAGATCGAAGAGACATCCGGCATGCTGTTGTTAGAACCTCAATCGATAATCTTGATCTCGTTCCCTCAAACATCCTTCTCGACCGAGCGGAGCATCTCCTCATCCCTGAAATGTTCCGTGAAACACGACTTTCCCAAGCCCTGAGGGGGATGGATTATGATTTCATCCTAATTGACTGCCGACCGACATTGGGAATCCTATCGATAAATGCACTCTATGCGAGCCGGATCATATTGATCCCCTGTGAAACGGCACGCTTTTCCTTAGAAGGGTTCGCCGATCTTCTGAATACGATCAAGGTTCTAAAGAAAGGAAAGGACGAAAGCGAACAACTCCTCCTGCGCATCTTGCTGTGTAAATTCGATTCCCGAAAGGCGATCAGCAATGATTGGGTGCTCAAACAACTCGATACCCACATAACGCTCCTTTTTAAAACCCGCGTCCGGCAGTGTGAGGCCCTAAACCAAGCCCATATGGCCAAGGAATCCATCTTCATCTTCAAACCCAACAGCCACGGCGCGGAAGATTACATGAACCTTGGAAAGGAGTTTTTGGAGTTATGCTTTCCATCCGAGGAAAATTAGAAGGCAAGGAAACCGGATTGGCCTGTCAACGCGAGAACCCTCCGACACAACCGGTATTTCCCGAAGATCGTCCCGAGGGTTCTTTTTTTCTGATCGACCTCTCTCTGATAACCACCGATCCGGACCAACCGAGAAAGCATTTCGTTGAGCAATCACTTTCCGATCTTTGTGAATCCATCAAAAAAACTGGGGTGCTTCAGCCGGTCCTTATTCGGAAAGATATGGATGACAAAATCTGGCTTGTTGCCGGGGAACGTCGGTACCGGGCGGTAAGAATGGCCGGACTCGAACGAATCCCCGCCATATTGACCAAAGGCAATCCCCAGGAACTCTCCCTTATCGAAAACCTGCAACGGGAGGATCTGGCACCGATCGAGGAAGCAGAAGCCCTCCAGCGCCTGGCAGTGGACTACCGCCACACCCATGAAGACCTTTCCCGGGTTGTAGGCAAAGCCCGTTCTACCATCACTGAGATCCTCAGCCTGAACAGACTCCCCGAAGCGATCAAAGAGCAATGCCGTTCGTCGAACAAGTATCCCCGCCGAGTGCTCGTTGAGCTTGCCCGCTGCGACAGTGAAGCGGACATGCTGCGTCTCTTTGAGCAAGTTCAAAAAGGGTTGTGCGGCAGCGATCAGATCCGGTCCCTTAAGAAAAACGCATCCACGAGGCTACCCCAAAGCCCTATGCAAATCGTCACGAAAAAGATCAGGGCTCTTTCCTTGCACATGGACAAATTGGATCTGGAAAAACTTGATGATCGTGAACGGCTTCTCCTGAGCGATGCACTGAAACGTTTGGCGGAAAATCTGACCCTCTTTCTCGAGAATGTCGGCGCGCCGACATAGCATATTCACGAGTTGGGAAACCCGAAGTACTGCTCCACAATGTAACGCTTTTTTGAGATCTGCCTATTCCGCTCTTTCTCATAATCGGTCAACTTCGTTGACCTTGTGTCCTTCCTCATGATGCCGTCTGCAATGCCGTTCATGTGCAGAAAGCTGCTGTTGGGTTCGCCATAATACCCCTTGTCGGCGTAGACCTTCCCAATGGGATCCTCGGTATGGCAACTGGCGGTGACACAGTAGGGAAGATAAACGCTGTCATTCACCGAAGCCGGGGTCAATTCCGTGGCAAGGACAAATCCGTAATTCGTATCCACGGAGGCGTGCTCATTGAAGCCATAATGAAAAACGCCTTTCTTGACGACCCAGTCAGAATCCAGATCACGAGAAAACTTAAGGAGATTCCCGTTCTTGTCCAACTTCCCCTCCGGGGTCTCTCTCTTCTCCTGTTGCTTCTTGATCTCTTCGTTGCTGATGGGATGGCTGGCGGATTGAACCAGGCGGGCGTCCACGGCCACCCCCTCATTGATGACAAGCCCCTTCCGGGAGAACTGCTGAAGAACGACGCTGTTGATCCGGTTCATCGCCTCCTTGGACAGACGCCCCCGGAACCGGGAAAAAGTAGAATGGTCGGGAGAATGTTGATCGAAGGACAAACCCATGAACTTCTTGAAAGAGATCCGGTCGTTGATCTGGTTTTCCAGCTCTGGGTCGGAATCGATCCGGTACCATTTCTGCAGGAGAAGTCCTTTCAGGAGTATCAGTGGAGAATAGGCGTCGGCTCCCTCGCGGCTGATCCCGACGGTATAATGAGCCAGAAGAATCTCTTCCACCTGTGACCAGTTGATGACCTGGTTGATTTTTTCCAATCTTTTGAGGCTGCGGTTATGTTCCATGGATTTCAGAAGCGATACTTCGGCGAAGGTCATGTTCTGATCGATTTGTTTGTATCCCATATCCCCTCCGGTAAGAAATTTGATGGCGGAAATATGGCACAAATACGGTGATATGTCAAGCAATATCGAGTATTTATGAAAATAGCCAGAATACCCCGTTCTGTGAACGGGGATGAATGGTGGCCTTCATGTTTTCAAGAAAGTTGACGGATTTCCGTGAGGCCGTAAAGCCCCGCCCTGTGGGCGGGGATAGGTCTCACGGGGCAACTTTCTTTTACTCATGCCATTATTTCACGGATCACTCACCCGAAAAACGCGGTGCGGTCTCCTCATTGGGAACGTCCCGAGCAAGGTCCTCTGTGAATGAGACGGGGGAAAATCGGAGTTATGCAAAGCTCTCTCTATGGTAAATACGGTGACCATGTATCCGGAATCGCCGCCTTGGTAGATGACACGGACTGAGAGATTGTTTTGCCGTCGCCCCTCCGGAATCGGCGAACCATAAGAGGAATTGTAGGATGAGGCGGGGATTGCCAAAACATATGTCCCCGGCGGCACACAATGGAAGAAGAAGTGTTGGTTGGTGCTCAGAAAAGCGGATCCGGTGGGTTCTGTTGCTTTGATTATGTTCATGACGGCGGGAAAATCGAGTCGCTCCATTTGGTAGAGGTGCACACGCGAATCCGGATTCAAACAGCCCAACACGGTACCGTTGATGTCCATGCAATTGTGCCAGGAGGTGTCATTCGAGTTATCGATGTTATCGGTGTTCGTGCAACCCGAAAGTATGATGAATGCCATTATCAGAAAGAATGGAAAGAGCGCCGTTTTTTTCATCAGGGATAATCTGCCGGTCATGAGATGGGTAAATGCACTGAGTATTTAAATATTCCCATCCCACTCTGGAAACCGATAAGTATATAAATAGTGTCCATCCGGAAACTGTAACTGTTTAAAAAATATCATAAAAGAGCGATATTTACCTTGGAATATTCGGTGCAATCTGCTATGGTCCTTTCACAAGAGTTTGATATCATTGAGCACACATCGAATCGAGGACATCAAATGCGCCGAAAACTGAACCGCCAAACGAACCTTTTTACCGCCGTTTCGAGCAATCCGATTGCCCGGGAGCTCGAAGAGATTTCCAAGATCATAGATGCCAATCCCGGTGTTCTTGATCTTGTCTATCAGGACTTGGTCAAAACCAAGCGCCACGATACCGGTCGTGAAGGGCTGACCGCCGAGCAGGTGCTACGCTGCTGTATCCTGAAGCAATACCGCCAACTCAGCTATGAGGAGCTGGCTTTCCACCTGGATGATTCATCGGCTTTTCGCACCTTCTCCCGTCTGGAGATGGGTCAATATCCCTGCAAGTCGGTTCTCCAAGAGAACATCAAGTCCCTATCGGAAGAGACCTGGGAGGCGATCCACAGCCAGATCATTGACTACGCCCAGAACGAGAAGATCGAGACGGGCCGTAAGATCCGGATCGACTCGACGGCGGTTGAGACCGACATCCACCATCCGACGGATTCGACGCTGCTTTGCGACGGCATCCGAGTGATTACCCGCTGGCTGGCTGCCGGCAGGGAACTTTCTCCCCAGTCCGTCTATCCTTTTTCGGACCACACGAGGGCAGCCAAGAAGCGGTTGATGGTCATTCTCAATACCCGGAAAGAACAGGTTCGTCTCGCCGCCTATCGGGAGCTGCTTTCGTATGCACAGCGGGTGGTCGCCTATGCCAAAGCCGCGATTCCTACGCTCCGGTCATTTGAAGAAGCAGATCTGAGCGACTCTTTTGCCGCCCTTGCTCTGGCGCGTAATATCGAGAGGGCTGTCGGCATTCTCATGAAGGTTATCGACCAGACTGTACGGCGCGTCATCAAGGGTGAGAAGGTTCCCGCATCGGAGAAGGTCGTTTCCTTTTTCGAGGAGCATACCGACATCATCGTCAAAGGGCGTCGGGATACTCAGTTCGGGCACAAGATTTTTCTGACCGGCGGCGCCTCCAATCTGATTCTGGACTGCCTGATCGAGCGGGGCAACCCTGCCGACAGCGATCGTTATCAAGATCTGCTTGAACGGCACAAGGAGCAGTTCGGCAGAGCGCCGCGTCAGGTGAGCGCCGATGGAGGTTTTGCCTCCCGGAATAATCTTGCTCTTGCCAAAGGGCATGAAGTCAATGACGCCGTCTTTGCCAAGAAACGAGGGCTTTCGGTAATCGAGATGGCCAAGAGCGTCTGGGTCTACAAGATGCTGCGCAACTTCCGCGCCGGCATTGAGGCGGGGATCTCCACCCTGAAGCGGGCCTTCGGCCTGGATCGCTGCACCTGGTCTGGATGGGGCGGCTTCAAGCAGTATGTGTGGAGCAGCATCGTCTCATACAATTTGCTGGTGCTGGCCAGAACCAGGCTGGCCAAGGCTTGAAACGATCACTTGACCGGCGGCAAGGACCTTCTCCAGGGGGTAGTCTGTCTTGATTTGAGAAAGAGCGGCTCCATGAACTGAGTTCGGCCCCATCGGGCCAAGGCTAACGGCTGTTTCTCCCGAAATCAGCATCGGCCTTCTTTAAAAACCGGGCTTTCCGGATGGACACTAAATATGGACATTTCAGGAACCGCATGGGAGACCACTTTGACGCCATTCCAGTTCCATACAGAACGAAACGATTAAGCAGAATGCGGGATCTTATCATGCAAATCGAAGCCGATTACAAAAGGTATAGATTTCTAAAACAGATGGCTGATGCAGAAATCGGCGACAATTCAGACATGGAGGAACTACATAGAAGGGAGGCTTGGATAAAACGAAGCATGACCACCTTCAGGCATTTGAATGCCATGAGTATCGAGGGGATCACGTTTGTAAGAATCGGTGAATTTTCTTCTCGATCTTCGCTGAAAAAGCAGTAACTTTCGAATAAGCGTCAATCCGAAGTTGTTCAACGGAAGAAACTACAAGCATTCAATGTCTTGGAAACAATTTTGGATTGGCGCTTGAAGAACTAAGCAATATTCAATTCCCGAACTCCACCACGCACTTCTGGTGGTAGTAGGGGCAGAAATGGTGACTCTTGCAGGAGAGACAGAAGAATCGGTTTGCCATCGTGCCATACCGGGCGAGTTACGATGATGGTCAGAGGGAATACGGCTTTGAAATAGTCCCCAAAACCGTTACGGATCTGCTCGCTGATCTCCCGAATCAGCTGTACCGCCCGTTCCTTGACCTCTTCTCGCTCAAAGATATTTTTCCGGTATTTCGGACACCATACCAAGTGGTAACTCGTATCGTAGACCGCATGACTCGTTCGTTTGATCACCATGCATGGTATATATCATGCCTCGACGCAAGGGCCTATGAGGATAAGGTAAGGGGGACGCTCCGCTCCCCCTTATAACCCTCTCGGGAAGGCATGCATTCATCCCCGCGGCAAGCCGCGGGGGATTCTGCAAAGGACTCCGCTAAATAAAATTTTAAATTTTTTTTAAATTTTTCTTGACAAACTTTTATATTTAGTATATTTATATAATAAAGAGAATAATATTATCATAATAAATGCAATCACTACCTTGAGGAGGTGGTTCATTGGCGAGAAAAGAAGTCAAAGCATTCATCCCCCTAGTTGAAGCTTTAGCACAAACTTTTGGAAAAAACTGTGAGGTTGTGCTGCACGATTTCAGTATACCTAATAAGTCCATCATCAAGATTTCGAACGGTCATATTACTGAACGGAAAGTTGGCGGTCCCCCCACTGGTCTGATTCTATCTTTAGCCAATAGAAATACGGACGATGATTTCATTGTGGGATATCGGACAAAGTCCCCGAAGGGAGCAGAAATCAAATCTACTTCGATCTTTATAAAGGATAAAAACAGAAAGGTTATAGGTTCTTTATGCATCAACATTGATATTACACCCTACATTGAGGCAACAAGCACACTTGGAGATCTGTGCAGCATGTCGGAGGGTAACCTCAGGAAGAAAGAGGAGGAAGTATTAGAAAGATTTGAACCCACTGTTGAGAGCTTAACCGTTGGTCTACTGGAGCAAAGCATCCGAAAAATCGGAAAGCCGGTTGTGCATATGAGGAAGAAAGAAAAATTGGAAATCATAAAAGATTTAAAAAATAATGGACTTTTCTCTATTAGAGGAGCAGCTAAAAGGGTTTCTCAGGATTTGGGAGTCTCTTTACCTACCATTTATAAATATCTAGAGGAGACGAGGTGAGATCAAAAAGATTTATGAACGGCCTTTAGAATTAAGAAGGACCAAGGAATAATTTGTGAAAAGCAATAATCCCCGATGATCAGAATGATGGGGAAACTCAATTAATAGGAGGGAAGATACATGGCTAAGATCAATAAGATCGAAACAAAAAAAGCACCGGCATCTGTAGGTCCATATTCTCAAGGAGTAGAGACAGAACAATTTATTTTCGTTTCAGGAACGCTTCCCGTTGATCCAAAAACAGGAAGAGTGGTTGAAAAAGACATTAAAGTTCAAACGGATCAGGTCATAGAAAACATGAAAGCGGTTCTTGAAGCTGCAGGGTCCGGTTTAGACAAGGTGGTTCGTTGTGACGTATTCTTACAAAACATGAATGACTTTAAAGAAATGAACGCGGTTTATGCATCGATATTTGCAACAGAGCCGAAGCCTGCGAGACAAGCTGTTGAAATCGTGAAGCTGCCGCTTCTGGGTGCTCTGATAGAAATTTCTTGTATTGCTCATAAGTGAAGCTCCCCCGCGGCAAGCCGCGGGGGAGCTTTAGCGCAGCGTGTTCGTTGCGCAGGCTCTTTCGAAAATCTGCAATCGCCTATGCGGATAAGGGGAACGTTCCACTTCCCCTTATAACCCCTTCGGCAAGGCATGCATTCATCTTGCGCGGCAAGCCGCGGGGCGGGGTATTTTGCAAAGAATTTTCATAAAAAAGTAAACTACCACCGACCTTGTCGGTGGTAGTTTACTTCTCAACTTTCGCAGGAGCAAATAATTTGTAATACATTGTAATTATTAGTATTATAGCGTCACAAAGTTTCAACTGAGGCAAATATTTGAGACTATTGAGGGTATTTGAGGGATGTAAGAGAAAAAAGACATGATTTCACAAAATTCTTTTAGAAGATTTTTGCCCTCCACCCTTTCTGGTAGGGGCTAAAATTAGGTTCATTGAAGTGGTTACAGTTGTGTAAGTAATTGTAAGTAATTAGAAATATTTATAGGAGGGCAAGTCAAAAAAACCGTAGGCAAAATAAGTTAATGGAATCAATCGGGAAGGAAATTCGTGAAAGCCACTCTATTAATGACAGGGGGTAACTTATGACCTAAAAAAGATACAAATTTGGTTGAAGGGGCTTCAGAAAAAGCCATTTGTGAATTCAAATTTATTATGAAGGAGAATGGCATTTTTACTGAATAAGTGGAGTTTCGGCAAGAGCAGGGGCCACCCATTAATTCTGGGAGGTCTCTTGATGGGATTGAGTTGGATGACGGCGAGGAAACCACTCTCTTATGTGCAAAAAAGGAGGTTAAACGAATGGATAGGTTCGATATAAAGGATGCGTGTTTATCTGTTGAACATGACCCGCAAGGTCGGTTCTGGAACAGCAAATGGAACCTGCACAGAGATGTTTTAGAACAATACAACTTACCCAAAAGAGTAACCATAACGGATAGCACGGTCCGGGAAGGCGGAGAGGTTCCCCATGTGGTTTATAAAATGGAAGATAAGTTGAGGATAACCAGGCTGCTTGACGAAATGAACGTGCACGAGATTGACTGTGGCTTTGCTTCGACCAGCCAAGGTGATCTTGATTTTCTAAAACATTTAGACGCGGAAAAGCTAAAAATTAAAAAGAGCGTGGTTGCGAGGATTGAGGTGCCCGATTATAAGCAGGGCATTGATCGGGTGGTTAACGCAAATGCAGATATTGTAATATGCGCGCTCTACGCACACCTCACTCCCATACCCGAATCTGGGAGGGCCGAATATTGTCAAAGAGTAAAAGATGCAGTTTCCCACTGTAAGAGAAGTGGAGTCTTTACATCCTTTTGGGTTCCTTGCACGAATTGGGAAGAGACATTCGTCCTCGATATTTATGGAGCGGCAGTGGACGGGGGGGCCGACGGAATCAAAATAGGAGGTGGTGGATATTTGACAGTACCTGCTTATAAGCGGATGGTCAAGCTTCTAAAGGGGATCTCTAAAGATATTGAGCTTGGGATTCACGTCCACAATAATTATGGATTGGCTACCGCTTGTACGTTGGCGGCAGTTGAGGCGGGGGCGTCCAATGTGGGGACTTCGGTCAATGGTTTATCGCACGGTTCTGGACTCGCTGCCTTTGAAGAAGTGGTCATGGCCCTTACCGTGCTGTATGGTTTTGATCTCGGAATCAAAATTGAAAGGATTATGGAACTCTCCCGGTTGGTACAAGAAATTACAGGCATAAAAGTGCCTCTTCATAAGCCGATCGTTGGAGAATCAGTTTTTCCTGAAACACCAGAAAAAAGACCACGTTTGGAAAAAAGGAAGGCACAGACCTTTATAGAACCTGAAGTTATTGGGCAAAGGTGAGGTCGAGTTTACGCACCACCCATTAATTCTGGGAGGTCTCTTGATGGGATTGAGTTGGATGACGGCGAGGAAACCACTCTCTTATGTGCAAAAAAGGAGGTTAAACGAATGGATAGGTTCGATATAAAGGATGCGTGTTTATCTGTTGAACATGACCCGCAAGGTCGGTTCTGGAACAGCAAATGGAACCTGCACAGAGATGTTTTAGAACAATACAACTTACCCAAAAGAGTAACCATAACGGATAGCACGGTCCGGGAAGGCGGAGAGGTTCCCCATGTGGTTTATAAAATGGAAGATAAGTTGAGGATAACCAGGCTGCTTGACGAAATGAACGTGCACGAGATTGACTGTGGCTTTGCTTCGACCAGCCAAGGTGATCTTGATTTTCTAAAACATTTAGACGCGGAAAAGCTAAAAATTAAAAAGAGCGTGGTTGCGAGGATTGAGGTGCCCGATTATAAGCAGGGCATTGATCGGGTGGTTAACGCAAATGCAGATATTGTAATATGCGCGCTCTACGCACACCTCACTCCCATACCCGAATCTGGGAGGGCCGAATATTGTCAAAGAGTAAAAGATGCAGTTTCCCACTGTAAGAGAAGTGGAGTCTTTACATCCTTTTGGGTTCCTTGCACGAATTGGGAAGAGACATTCGTCCTCGATATTTATGGAGCGGCAGTGGACGGGGGGGCCGACGGAATCAAAATAGGAGGTGGTGGATATTTGACAGTACCTGCTTATAAGCGGATGGTCAAGCTTCTAAAGGGGATCTCTAAAGATATTGAGCTTGGGATTCACGTCCACAATAATTATGGATTGGCTACCGCTTGTACGTTGGCGGCAGTTGAGGCGGGGGCGTCCAATGTGGGGACTTCGGTCAATGGTTTATCGCACGGTTCTGGACTCGCTGCCTTTGAAGAAGTGGTCATGGCCCTTACCGTGCTGTATGGTTTTGATCTCGGAATCAAAATTGAAAGGATTATGGAACTCTCCCGGTTGGTACAAGAAATTACAGGCATAAAAGTGCCTCTTCATAAGCCGATCGTTGGAGAATCAGTTTTTCCTGAAACACCAGAAAAAAGACCACGTTTGGAAAAAAGGAAGGCACAGACCTTTATAGAACCTGAAGTTATTGGGCAAAGGTGAGGTCGAGTTTACGCACCACCCATTAATTCTGGGAGGTCTCTTGATGGGATTGAGTCGGATGACGGCGAGGAAACCGCTCTCTTATGTGCAAAAAAGGAGGTTAAGGGGCCGTAGAGAATCGATTGTCAGTGATTAGCCTCCGGGAGAGAAGGTTTTTAGACAGCCTGTAATAAACACATTATAGTGGGAGGAGGTAATGAAAATGAATTTGATTCGGAGATGCGCGATTACAGTGTTGCTTCTTTTAGGGTTAATTGCATTTAGTTTCCCGATAAGATCTGTGCTGGCGGCAGCCGAAGATTATCCTACCAAACCAATCATGCTTTATTATGGAATGCCGCCAGGAGGGATGGCCGGGATCAGCAGTCAGGTATTTGCGGACGTCATGAAAACCTATCTTGTTAAGCCCCAGCCTGTTATGGTTGTTTCCAAGCCTGGAGCGGCGAGTATGGTATGTGCCGACTATATCACGAAACAACCCGCGGATGGGTACACGCTTTTCTGGAATGGCGCGGAGCTACCGGTGAGTTTGATCACAGATCCCGAAAAATACTCTTTCACGCTGGAGGATTTCAGCTTTGTAGGGCACGTCCTTTATAACCCCAGCGTCTTATGGGTAAGAAGTCAGAGCCCCTTTAAAACCTTTGAGGAGTTCGTCGATTATGCCAAGAAGCATCCCGGAGAAATGACCGTCGGGTCTTCGGGAATCGCCTCGCCATCTCACCTGGCGCTGGAACTCATGAAAAAGGTAGTAGGGATCAATGTGATCCATGTTCCATTTCAAGGAGGGGCACCGGCAACGTTAGCCATGCTGGGTGGGCATGTATCAGCTGTATCTCTGTCGCCCGGAACTCTTATGACACACTTGAAGGCTGGAAGCGTTCGAGCTTTAACGGTCTTTGATGTGAAACGTTTTCACGATTTACCTGATGTTCCTACTTGCCAAGAGAAGGGATATAACGTTGTCTTCCGTATCCCTCAGTGGCTTGCTGCGAAAAAGGGAATACCAAAGCCTGTTTTGGATACCCTTATAAGGCTCTGTAAGCAAACGGTTAACGATCCTACTTTGCAATCAAACTATTTGAGGTTGGGATTTGTACCCTTGTACATGGACCCGGAAGAAACGAAGAAGTACGCCTACGAGTATGGCAGGTTGATCGTCGACCTTCTGGAGGTGAAGAAGTAAGTCTGTTTAGATAGCGAGCATCGTGACTTAAGAAACGGGAGCTGTCACAAGAAACTGCTTCCAAGGATTTAGTGAAACTCCCCCGGCAGGAGCCGGGGTTATCTTTGGCTTCAAGCTAAAAGCTGCTTGAGCTCTCGGTACTACCGCTACATCTCCAGACAGGAGTCTGGAGATGTGTGCGGTTGAATAACCAAAAAGAACGGAAAAAGGTTTTTTTATCATGGCATTGGCTCCTTTCTATCCCGTCTCACCGGGATGGGATTTGGAATCAAAACTAAGGATACCTCACGCCGTTTTGTTTTTACAGGAATTCTATGACATCACAAGATACTGAGGAGCTGGCAAGGTTTGCATGTGGGCTTGAAAAGGAGGTATAAAATAATGAGAATGCGAGACAGAGCTACTTTATATTGTTTTACAGCCTTTTCCATCTTTATGTGTTTGGAATCTTGGCGACTTGGATTGGGGACCTTTAGCACGCCTGGGCCAGGATTTCTTCCCTTTGGGGCCTCTGCAGTCATCGGTTTAATTGCGATTAGCCTACTTGTGTTGGGGAGAAAACAGAGAGTGGTCAGTACAGAGCCGTTTTTTAAGAGAGAAGGAATCTTTAACTTATTAATTGTGCTTTGTTTAATCTTTGGCTACGTTTTTTTATTGTACTACATAGGATTCTTTTTGTGTACGCTCCTTTTTGTTTTGTGTTGCATTAGATTTATCGAGCGGAGGAAATGGGGGGTTGTCATAGGAACCTCTATTGTAACGGCTGTAGTTGCCTGGTTGCTTTTTGATTATTGGTTGATGGTCCAACTCCCAAAAGGAATATGGGTGGGTCCATTTTTTGAAAAAATATGGGGGTTTTTATGGAAATAATAAATCATTTATTATACGGCTTTTCTGTTTCTTTTGAACCGATTAATCTTCTCCACTGTATTGTAGGGGTTGCGGTGGGAACATTAGTGGGGGTTCTTCCTGGACTTGGTCCCGTTGGTGCTATTTCACTCCTGCTCCCATTGACTCTTAAGGTTTCTAGTCCTGTTTCGGGTTTAATCATGATGGCGGGGGTCTATTATGGGGCTATGTACGGGGGATCAACCACTTCGATCTTGGTCAATATTCCAGGAGAGGCAGCCTCTGTGATTACCTGTTTAGATGGTTATCAGATGGCGCTGAAAGGTAGGGCAGGGCCAGCCCTGGGCATTGCCGCTTTCAGCTCCTTCATTGCGGGAACGATCGCCATCATCGGTTTGATGCTCCTGGCCCCACCTCTTGCGAGTCTTGCCCTGCTTTTTGGGCCTCCGGAATACGCTACCCTAATGTTTCTTAGCTTAACGATTCTCAGCTATGTGACATCTGGTTCGATGGCCAAGTCATTTATGATGGCAGCCCTCGGGTTGGTCATTGGGACCGTAGGAATGGATGCTGTGACAGGCGAATACCGTTTCTCTTATGGGGTGATAGCCCTTGAGGACGGTTTCGGTTTGGTACCGGTGGCGATGGGGTATTTTGGACTTGGAGAAGTTTTCTGGAATGTTGAGTATTGGCTTACTATGAGTGTCTTTAAGAAAAAGATTAAGGGGTTATTTCCAAATCTTGAAGATTGGAAGAGGACGGCTCTGCCGATCCTCCGGGGAACCGTCATAGGGTTTTTCTCGGGAATCTTGCCGGGTGCAGGTACTGTAACTGGAGCTTTCATATCCTACGTTGTTGAGAAGAAGCTTTCGAAGTATCCGGAGGAGTTTGGTAAAGGGGAGATTAAGGGTGTTGCCGCTCCCGAATCGGCCAATAATGCGGCTTGTCAGGCTGCCTTCATCCCCATGCTTACTCTGGGAATTCCCAGTACTGCACCCATGGCTATCATGCTTGGAGCCCTCATGATATATGGTGTGGACCCTGGCCCTTTCTTGATAACCAAGCACCCGGATTTGTTCTGGGGAGTAGTGACAAGTATGTATACAGGGAATCTGCTTCTTCTTATACTGAATCTTCCTTTAATCCCTATGTGGGTAAGGTTTCTCAAAATCCCCTATGTTTTCCTCTTTCCAATGATCGTTCTATTCTGCATGATTGGAGCATACAGCATCAATAATTCCATGATGGATATTCTTATCATGAGTATATTTGGGGTCGTGGGGTACCTTATGAAGAAGGTGGGTTATGAGGGAGTTCCTCTGGTCCTCGCCCTTGTCCTTGGACCCTTGTTCGAAAATAGTACGCGGCTATCGTTGATAATGTCCCGAGGAAGTTTTTTAATTTTCTTTACACGTCCTATCGCTGTCGCTTTTCTTATTATTGCATTTATACTCATAATTTCTCCTTATGTTTTACGTATAAGATGGTCTCGTAAGAAGTCTTGACTTGTCACCCTGAACTTGTTTCAGGGTCTCGTAACAAATTGATATTATTAGATACTGAACCAAGTTCAGCATTACATTTTCTTTCTTTTTTGACTTTTTACGAATTCATCATAAAGGGCGGCCCAAAAATGTGACAGGATGAAGGGCGGTTGAAAACTGTGACACCCTCGATTACCTTCCTGCGGGATAGTGACTTAGATTTACTGTCCCCGGGGAGGAGAGAGGGGTGTACACAGGGATGGAATGGTGGACAAGGATACGAATGGAGGTATTGAGAGGAGAGCGAAAGAAACGGGAGATACTCCGGGAAGAAGGGATTCATGGGGAGACATTAAAGAAGATATTAAAGTGCCACGGATTCAGGTTTGACATATCAGTTTTCCTTATGATCACTTCACCCAACTATTAAACTTCCAATCTTTATCGAAAGGAGGATGATCATGGCCAATGGATACTGGAACAAGATTCTGAGAGTGGATCTCTCGAATCGCAACGTGAAGGAAGAAGTCGTTTCAGATGAGGTTTGGAAAAAGGTTTTAGGCGGGGCTGGATATGGGGCCAAGGTATTACACGACGAAGTGGGAAAAGAAATCGGAGGATTGGATCCCGGAAATAGAATCATTTTTGGAGTTGGCCCTTTTCAAGCTGCTCAACAAACCGGGGCGGCCAAATTTTGCATCGCCGCCAAATCTCCCCTGACCGGAATTTTCGGGGAAGCGGCTGCCGGGGCGAGCTTCGGCTTTGAATTGAAAAAAGCAGGCTATGATGCGGTAGTTGTCCAGGGTAAGGCAGATCGCCCGGTCTATCTTTGGGTAAACGACGGGAAAACGGAGATCAAAGACGCGGCCGGCCATTGGGGGAAGGATTCTTTTTTAACCACCCGAGATATTCTCAAGGAGGTGGACCCGAAATCAAGTGTTGCCTGTATCGGGCAAGCCGGGGAAAAACAGGTGGCGATTGCCTGCGTCGTAGTGGACGAGCACAGCTTTGCCGGACGCTGTGGTTTGGGTGCGGTGATGGGATCCAAGAATCTCAAAGCGGTGGTGATAAGAGGAAACCAATCGGTTCCTGTCTATGATTCCAAAGGACTTTCCGAATTGAACAAGCAGATCGGCAAGAAGATATTTGAAGGAACCAAGGATTGGCTGCGTTTGCACGGGACACCCTTTGTGGAAGTGGGATGTGAGGAACAAGGGGATACTCCAATCAAGTACTGGTCAGGCGATGTATGGCCGGAAGGGGCGAAGAAGCTTGGTTCCCCCGTTTATACCGAGGTTCTCAAAGCGCAACCCTTACCATGCCGATTCTGCGTTGTGGGATGTCACCGTCATATCAAAATTGAAGAACCCGCCGAATATGCTTTGGAAGGGTCGGGTCCGGAATACGAGACCCTGGGTATGCTCGGCAATTGTTGCTTGATGGATGATTTGAAAGCACTGTCTAAAATGAACGAGTGGTGTAATAAATACGGGCTGGACACGATCTCGACCGGAGCATTCATCGGATTCATGATGGATTGTTTTGAAAAAGGGATTTTAAAAGCGAAGGACGCCGATGATCTGCCCATTCGCTGGGGAGACAAGGAGGTCATGTTCCAATTGATCCATAAGATCGGCAGGAGAGAAGGCATTGGTGAACTCTTCAGCCGTGGGATTGTTCCGGCGGCAAAAGTCCTAGGGAAAGAGGCCAGTGAATTGGCGATGCATGTGAAAGGCCTCGATCTACCTGCCCATGATCCAAGGGCTTTCTTCACCCTTGCCGCGAACTATGCCACGGGTTCTGCTGGAGGGCATCATGAGCGGGGGAATCCGCAGGTCGCATCGGCGGGCTTCTTGCTGGTAGAATCAGGAATTAAGGAAACCGTTGACCGATTTAAAATGGAGAATTCAGAGCTGGTGGCAGCCAGGTATCAAGACTATGGGGCCCTGACCAATTCACTGACTCACTGCAAATTTATGTTTTTTGGCGGAATGACGTTGACCGATTTGCTGAACACTCTGAATACGATTACGGGCTGGCAGTGGCCGATGGAGGAGTTTTTAAAAACCGGCGAGCGAATTTTTACTCTTCAACGATCGGTGAATGTGAAGTATGGGATTACGAGGCAAGACGATCGATTGCCGCGGAAAATATTCGAACCGGCAAAAGAAGGAAGCCGAGCAGGGAAAACCCCATCTCCATTTGAGCCTTGTCTGGATCGCTATTATGAGCTCAGAGGTTGGGATCAGAACGGAATACCCAAGAAGGAAAAAATGAAGGAGCTCAACCTCCTTTAGTCCCTTGCAGATGAAGTTTTTCTAATAAAAGGGTTAAAAAGAATTTCAAATTCTATGTCCGAAATTCTAAACAACCCGGACAAGTCGTAAGCTTCCCTGTCAAGCAGACAATTGAAAAATAGAATTTCCGGCGTTCTTTGACAAATATTCCGCTGGCGTCAGATCGTCCAGGGAATCATGGGGCCGCTGCTCATTGTATTCGATCATCCA
>Ga0247841_10001861_pt1 | contig 44365 bp, 55 predicted proteins | sample LaCruzMarch2015__2_FD_192410 | JGI IMG/M metagenome (GOLD analysis project Ga0247841, IMG submission 192410) | Freshwater microbial communities from meromictic Lake La Cruz, Castile-La Mancha, Spain - LaCruzMarch2015_18m | ecosystem: Environmental > Aquatic > Freshwater > Lake | place: Spain... | reverse complement strand
CCCCAAGTCCAGTACCCACTCTCGAAAGTATGGCAAATGCAAGGGAACTAAGTAATGGCATGATGTTTCCCAATTACAAAGTAGTTCCGGTTCCAACAGATAAGGGAGACGGACTTGGGGCATTATATATTCAGCTAATGTGTCATCACAACTTAATCAGCAAAGATTTCACAGTCCAAGTTGTTAAGAACCCCAAAGGTATCCAGTTCACAAATGGAAAGGTTGTACCTAAAGAGTTTGCAGATCTGTTTGAAAAAGTAGGTAATGCAACCTTATTAGAATTAGATCACACCGGTGGATGGGACAAACGCGTTTTACCGAACATTTATGTCGTAACATTACTCGACGGTAATGGCGGACAGCCAGAAACTGCAGTGGTTCAGGTATTCGAGAATTACAGGTCTGACGTAATCTTCATTGGTCATGCAGTATCAATGTCTAACGTTCAGGAAGCACCCTCACAACCCTCATGTCCTATAGCAACTGGTGGATCATGGAACAAATGGCACCCATTCAGGGCATCGTTCACATTAGAACCAACGTCACCCCCTATGTGGGTACAAGTTGAAACAACCGTTAATGGGCAGGAGTGCACAAAATGGAAATGGTTTAAATGTCAAAACTGGAAACCAGTAACAAAAGTTCAAACACAATGGCACTTGTCCCAGTGGAGCAACCATTTCAACTTGATTATGGATGATTTTCCAATCCACGGTATGCCGGTAAGTGTATCTGTAAAAACAGTCGGTTGTAAACCCGTCACTCCATGTGAGCGCCCGGAACACACCGATACTACAGACAAAATCCAATAATCTTTTTTTAACAACATAACCTAAAAAGGAAGGGGGCGCATTTGGTACGTAAAGAGTTATCTAAAAAATTAAATTCAAGCATAACCTTAACAGCAACCTTTGGGGGGATGCACTTCCCGAAAGGGGGGAATTTCATCGGAAGAACTTTACTATTCACAAATGTATTATCCCACCCGGATAAAAAACACATTAGTAACCACATGTGGGCACAAACCAACGATTACTTGCAATACGGTCTGTTACAAAAAGGCGACACTGTACGTGTTATAGGAACTGTAATAAAATATTTTAAGTATAGTGATGCAAAACGAAAAAGCGACTTCTCAATTAAAATAACCTCGTGTGAAAAGATCAATCCCGAAGAGGAACCAAAACCAGATATACAGCAACCACTATAAAGATAACAGGGCAAACATATATCAAATTGAACATCACAACATACTAAAATAGGAGTATAAAATGTCAATTAGATCACATTATAGCAAAGACTCGTATACGAATCGCCCATTAACAAACGGAGGTTCGCGCAGAAATCGCACGCCCTCTCCAATACCGGTGGAAGCACTTCCCCCGGAAGATAATGACATGCCTGTAGACTGTAAACGCTGTCCGTATAAACGTCTTGTCGATAAAGCCTTAATCGAAACCGAAGACAACCCAACAGAGCAGGCAACGTACAGAACAAAAGAATATCGTTCAAATGTGGAACCAATCACAAGACGCAGCATTCCCGCTGCTGAACCAGTTGATGAAAAACCGAGGGGATTATTCAAACGATTCGGAGATTATATTGCAAAAAACCAAGCTGCAAACAAAGCTGCGGGGGAAACGTCACTCACAGAGGATCTAATGAATTTCGGCAAATCGTATGGAAAAGGTCTTAGTGACGGCGCGGCGTCATTAGGTATGGAAGAAATTGCAAACATAAATAAAAAGAAATCTATAAAACGTACCGAAAAAGAAGATGACGAATTGATCAATTTCCTATCGGGGAAACGAAAAAGACAATAATCTATTTTTCGAGAACCTATGTTAAACCCAAATAAACTATACGGCAAAGCATGGAAAAAATATGGTCATAAACACCAGTTAAATATCTTAATAGAGGAAATGGCAGAGCTAACAAAAGCCATCCTGAAGGCACGCAGATCTAAAAAAACATATACTAAGAAGGTTATTGAAGAACTTGCGGATGTTAAAATATGTACGGATCAGTTAAAATGGTATCTAAAACGAGAACACATGTATTCGGGCGTCAAAAAAATGAGAACGTTCAAACTCAAACGTCTCAAAAAAATACTTAATGGAACTCTCAAATGACCGACGAACCACTATCTACAAAAATACAAATGAAACTCGCAATCGCATTCTTTATAGTGGTGGTATACCCAATCAAACACATATTTTATCCGATAACAAGGATAATTTATGAAAACATCTATGCAGTTGCTTGTGTGTTTTTAATGTGGGTAACCTTTTTTGTAGTAGGTAGTCCATCAGAAGTAGACCAAAGATTAAAAGAGAGAATTATATCTGAACACATCACAATGGATTGGATGATCTATCCTATATTCACTATAAACGGATTTGAAATTAATATTTTCACCACCCTGACTATAATATTATTCTGCTTACTCCTCTATAGGGTATACGAGGTATCTTCGCAGTTGTGGGCTTTAGTCAAGATGTGGGCTGGTCACATACTTATGTTGTCGCTATGGGGGTGGTTTACACTTATCGGTGATAAAAAAAATTCAATGTTATGCTTGAAGTCACCTTCAGAAAAACGATCACTACTAATCTTCTATGCATTTGTACTTATATGCATATTATTCGTAATAGGCATGTACACATTACAAGGACATTTAACGGATATGACCTTACACATAATGAACGCATCTCATTTCACGAACGAGTCCTTAGAAACCTCGTCAAATATGACCGTTATTCCAGTGAATATATCATTAGGATCTATGGGTGATATACTGTGATTTATGCAATAGATGGAACAACATTACCGATATTAACATTAACTTTGAAAGAAGGCGAATCTGTGTACTCAACTGCCGGGTCACTTGTATCAATGTCAGAATCGATCCAGATGAGTACAGAAATGATGGGGGGATTCATGCGTGCCGTGCGCAGGCTCGCGGGTAAAGAATCAATGTTCTTAACGAGGTTCAAAGCAACAAAAGATGATGCGAAAATATCTTTTGCTGATAGAGATATACCGGGTACAACAAAAGCATTTTTTCTCGATGGAACTACAGAACTCTTGTGCGAACGCGCATCTTACTTATGTTCTGAGGACACCGTAGAACTTGATATAGCATTTGTGCGCAGAGTATCGACTGGTTTATTCGGAGGCGAAGGATTCATATTCCTTAAACTATCCGGGAACGGATATGCATTCTTACACCCATATGGTGAAATCAAAGAACACATATTAGTGGAAGGAGAAAAACTCTACGTATCTACAGGAAAAGTCGTAGCGTTTGAAAGCACAGTTCATTTGGGTGTCGTGTTCCTGAAAACATTAAGGAATATGTTCTTCTCTAAAGAGGGTGTATTTATCACAGAACTAACCGGCCCGGGAAAAGTGTATATACAGTCAACAACAAAAGTAGATAGTATATTCGGAAGAAACTATTGAGGTAAACAAAATGAAAGTTATTATAGCAGGAAGCCGGGGAATTCATAATGAAGCAATGGTGATAAATCTTCTGAATAAAAGTCCGTATGAGATTACAGAAGTGGTATCAGGTCATGCAATGGGAATAGACCAGATCGGAGAAATGTGGGCAAAGAGTAAAGGGATACCGATAGCAATATTCAGTCCACATTACAATATCGATAATCCAGAAAACGCCCCGTTACTACGTAATATCGACATGGCTCATTACGCAGATGCACTTATAGCCATATGGGATGGACAAAGCAACGGGACACGTCACATGATCCAGCAAATGACAAAAAATGGAAAACCCTACCACATCTACAAACTAGAAGATATGGGGAACCCCATCATTTCGCTTGGAAAAAAAGATAATGGTGATTGAGGATGGAAATAAGTCTAACACAAAAATGTGGAATTGCTATATGCGTTTTAATAAGTTCGATTGGGATACTGACAGCGAAAGAGCTCGGTTATCCTTTATGGGATGTAAATATAACATTAGCAAAAATATTCGTTTTCCTATCAGTAATATATATTTCATATCTTTTATTCAGCATATCGATGCCATTTGATTTCATTTGGAATGAGAAGAAACGATAAAAATTAAAAAAAGATTATTTATTATCTTTTGCTTTTTCATCAGCAATAACTTTGTAAAGTGTCTTACCAATAACAGCACTCAAAAGACTTACCTGATCTGCCCTGTCTTTATTAACAACAGCGTTCACAATGTTCAATGTAAGCACTTCTGCTAAAAGGGCAATAAAGAGCGCCACGGATGCGATTAAAATTGCAATACCGATCATAATGGTAGAATTCTCCGGGTAAATCGAATTAACGACTAAGGCACCAGCGCTGATCATACCGACAACACTGATATAAAATATGGTTGTTCTTGCACTCATAGTTTTTCTCACTAACTTGTTTGTTCTTCCGATGTATTAATCTTTTGCTTTATTTTACTCATCTCTGTTTGAAACGTTTGTAGATTATTAGCAGACATTTTCTTCTTTAACTGGGGAAAACTCACGATTCCGTCTGGAAACAGGGGTTGCTCTTTAACCCACCCCTCAAGTTCTATTACAGTAAATGTAGTTATAAGCCCGTACCTATTAAATCCTTTCAAAAGTCCAATAAGTACTTTCTCATTATGCGTATCGAGGATTTCTTCGTGGATCGACATTATTTTACGTTTTAGTGGATTACACTGAACCGTAAACAAATACTTCCCTACAACAAAATACCGGTTAAGTTGGCGGCTCTTACAATGCCCGAGGTGTGCACGAAGACCTGCAAGCGAATCAAACACTTTACTACAATGGATACATTTACATGGTATATCTCTCCATGGTTGTAATGGGTGTAAAACTTTGGGTTTTTTAACTCGCACCCCGTTCGCATTTTGCGATTGTGATTGTTCTTCAGTCATATTCTCTCATATAATAACACGAGGATCATATTTAAATTTACCCATACATAATGTTCGTACTTAATAGGTTTGATATATTAAGTCCATATTAAATAAGTGAGAACAAAATAAGAATACACCTAATAAGACAAATCATATTTTAAGTTTATACACCTATAATGCTTAATTACCTATATTAGTAGATCTGCATCCGGCTTACCTAATTCGGTTCTTATCCGTTCAATATTTATGTGCGCCTTAGTAAAAAGAGGACACAAAAATGCATATGCAGTTTTGAATTGAGGTCAAATGGGAGTGTTTTGAAAGTAAAATGTTTCAAAAGCAACCCCTTTAATCACTGTGGAAGCACAAATATAGGAAAAAGTATTTATGCTTACACAAACAAGATATATATTGTATGTCAGGAACACAATCTGCAAATGATGTGCCAACACAGCAGATTAAAATGAAGGTATCAGACACTACCACTGACCACCTCATTGTCAGGTCGCTGGCTAAAGCCGAGATACAACGCTTCTCTGCTCACCCCATTGCCTCCTCCTCACCTACGGGCTTAATGGATGAACACATCTGCTAACTGTCTCGTCAGCGAACCTTAATAGTTCCTGTCATACACTTTTTTATTAAACTCATATTGTATAGTAAACTGATCGGGCGTTTGCCGTCTAAACTATCATGATCAAGCGATCTGTGATTATATAGTAAACCGAATCGCACCAAACCGCAATATATATTTGCGTATGAACCTATCTATAATATAACAGAAACGAATGGAGTGTAACAAGTGTATTGAATGTCCATACTATACTGACAAGGTACTCGAACGATGTAGACTAACAACAGATGTTATACTCAACAATAAAACTATACTTGAAATATGTCCATTAAATGATACATAAATCTAAATGATGCCAACCATCAATTATTATCCACAAACAATAACCGACAGCGAACTAAACAACAATTAATATACTATTACAATCTAAACTACTCATCCAATTCTGTATCACCCAAAACCGAGGAGCAACATAATAATGTATTTATCAGAACACATAACTAAAAAGAACCTGTTGATCACAGTATCACTAATCGCACTTTCGCTATTTGCATTATGGATCAGATTACTCCCAATGTTTACAATGGGTAGCACAGATATCTTATCTATGGTAGCAAGCGACGATCCATTATACAACTTGCGGCAGGTAGAACAGATCATTGTTAACTTCCCACATTATGCATGGTTCGATCCGATGACTCTGTATCCAAGCGGTTCTCAAATATATTGGGGTTCACTGTTCCCAACACTGATATCGGTTTGCTGCCTGCTCCTTGGTGCTACAACACGAACCGAGATCATTTCCGTGGGTTTAGTAGTCCCACCAGTATTAGCGGCTCTAATGGTGCCTGTGATGTTTTTCATTGGCAAGACTTGTGGTGATTGGAAAACCGGATGTCTATCTGCACTATTTACTGCAGTAGTAACCGGGCAATATTATTACCGTTCGTTATATGGGTATATGGATCACCACATTGCAGAAGCTCTGTTCTCTACACTGTTCTGTTTGTTTTACATGTATGTCCTGATGGAAGTCAATGATCATAAAATCAATCTAAAAGACTTCAACACTTATAAAAAAGTTATATACCTGTCAGCATTAGCGGGGATTGTTTACTTACTCGGATTATTCACAATGCCGACAATGATCCTCTTTGCAATGATTGTAGGGATATTCACCGTAACTGTATTTATTTTAAATATGATCCGTGGAAAGAACAGCGAGTACCTACTTATAACCAACACCATAGTGTTTACAATAGCAATACTCGGATTAATAATACATGGATTAGATTACAAGGCAATAGCACTTACCACGTACTCGATGGGGCATATCTATGCGTATATAGGTCTGATATCAACAACCTTTTTATTATACTTATACTCTCAATATATCCTAAATAAAAAACTATCGTGGGTCTATTATGTGGTTGGGTTAGCGTGTGCAATAGTTGTAAGTGCAATAGGTTTGTACTTTATAAGTCCCTTATTATATAACTTGTTTGTAGCATCGTTCTTTGCTTTCTTTGGTCAGCAGGCGATTACCAATACAGTTCAGGAAGCGAGAGGGTGGTCAACAGCTAACGCATGGGCAACATTTGGATACGGTCTATTCCTTATGTTATGCGGGGCGGTTGTGATAGCATATAAAAATATCAAAGAAAACCACCCCCACCTCATATTTGCATTTGTGTGGTCGGTAGTAATGCTATACTCCACATGGCAGCACGTAAGATACGAATATTATATGGCAGTTAACGTTGCTCTGCTTTCCGCAATTACAATAGGTTTCGTTATAGAGTCCAGCACACAGGATATACTGAAAATATTAAAACTCATATCGAACGATACGCAAACAGAAGATGAACCCCCTGTAGAAAAAGTAGCAAAACGACATAGAAAAGCAATCAAAAAAGAAGCAGCCAAATCAAAACCCAATTACTTCATGCTATCAGCTCTCATCCTATTTACACTATGTGGGGCACTCTTTGCTTATACATCTGTAACCTCAAGTTATTCCAGCGGTTCTGGTGGAGCAATGATAATGAATTCCGACTGGAAAGAATCATTACAATGGATGCGAAACAACACGCCCGAATCTGGTGTAGATTATTATAAGATATATGATGCAGATACGTACAAAGCACCATTGGGTTCATATGGGGTAATGTCGTGGTGGGATTACGGGCACATGATCATTTATATTGCCAACCGTATTCCGAACGCAAATCCTTTCCAAGAGGGGGTCGTGGGTAATGCGGGAGCAGCACCATTCTTCATGTCAACGAATGAACAGGATTCAAATAAAATTCTTGATACCGCAGGGACTCGGTATGTAATGACTGATACTGAAATGAGTATTGGGAAGTTTTGGGCTATGGCAACGTGGTATAACTCATCGGTTAGTATAGATCCCTATATGACATACTTATTAACCCCGGATCAAGTAGACCCCCAAAAATATATCCCGGCGTTACTGAATAAAGCTGATTACTACCTGACGACAATATCAAGGTTACATTTATTTGACGGGTCTATGGTAAAACCCACGACAGCATACTACATCACATATATAGACGCAACACAATCCGGGACAAACATGCCCGTTATGACGGACGCAATGTTATTACCCATAAGTGATGCAACAGCACAGGCAACAGCATACAATCTAAAAGCAGCAGAGGGTATGCACGCAGTTATCCTGAACGTCGATGTCGCAAAACCGTTGTCAACAATCCCTGCAATGCAACATTATAGATTAGTCCACGAATCCCCAACAACCACAATAAAATCCGGGGATATTGATGTAAAATACGTCAAAACCTTTGAATATGTTAAAGGCGCACATATTAAAGGTGAAGGGATCATAGAAGTACAAATCATTACTAACACTAATAGGACATTCACCTATAGTCAGGAAAGCATTAACGGCGAATTTATCGTTCCGTATTCAACAAATGGCAACCCATATGGAGTTAAAACGGTGAGTAAATACAAAATAGCAGGATCAGAACAGGAATACGATATAAGTGAACACGATATATTGACGGGGGGATAAATTGCTCGGGGAACACATTTTATATTCATTAGCCGTAGCAATCATATTTGGTACGTTATATGAGCGCAAATATGGATACACGTTACCAATTTGGATAATTGTGGCATGTGCGTGGGCACCGGATGCAGATTACATCATCCAACACATATGTTTTACATATTGTTATAACTCACGGTTCTTCATAGAGCATGGCGATTTCCATAACATATTCATTATGTTACTATTTGCATTCGTTGCAGCGTACCTATTCGAAAAATACAAAAATTATGACTTTAAAAATACATTTTTATGCATTATGGTTGGATTAACCACTCATATGTTATGCGATTATCTTGTATACCCTTCAACAGTATACCCGTTATCACGACTATTTCCCACAATTAAATTAACATATGTAAATGTAATCCCAGAAATGGGTTCTTGGCACGGTATTGGGGAGCCACGCCTGTTTGTTGGGGGGTTTATTCTGGTCTTATTAGCATTAATTGTGAACTTCATATACTCTGAAAGCAAGTGGATCACTACAAGACAGAGGATTAATGCACAGGATCTTGATGCGGAGTGAACCAATCAGGAAATATTTTATCGGGAGACCTAATATGAACACTTACACAAACAAGTTTAATTCAATTTGTCAGACATTAAGCATTTTTTGGGGTGCCAGTCAAACGCTTATAGTTATGCAAGCCGCGTGGTTTTCAGCATTCTTTCACGGACTTAATACTGGGATATGGACAGCAACCATAGATATTAATTTACATGGTGAAGCGTACTTAGAATTATTATTGTGGTGCATTATGACACCGGTGATACTTTATGGAAGTTATTTAAATATAAAACTCATATACAAAGTATATGAAGAAAATAATTAGCCACAACCTTTATTATTTAAAAAAACGCATTGGTGATGTGAATTTATGAAACAACAAACCGTAAATCTTATTAATCCCCCCTTTTTAGAGTTATTCGATCCAACAATGTATCCGCATCTTGGATTATTATATCTCGGCGCTGTCTTAAAAAAAGAAGGATATAAATGCAGATTCGTCGAACTTGGAGATAAAAAGGAATACAGTATCCCGGAAGCTGATCACAATCTGATAACGGTGTTATGTGCAACATATAAAACAGCATTAGATGTCAGGAACGCAATAAAATCGGGTAGTATTGTAATTGGCGGGGCACAAGTAACGTGCGATCCGGAGCAAGCGTTTAAAGATTTCAAACCCGACGCAGCGATAACTGGAGAAGGCGAGTTAGTAATTGCAGATACATTGAAACGAATTAATGCGGGGGAGCGCGGATTTATTGTTGATGGCGGAGTAATAGAGGATATTAATGCATTACCATATCCAGATAGAAGTTTATTACCCCGCGAAAAACTTCGGAACACGCAGGAAAACCACGTTGAAAACTACAGGGGTGACGGAGCAGCAACCACCCTATTATCATCACGCGGCTGTTCATTTAATTGTAATTTTTGTTGTAAAATCCCCCAAGAAAAGAAGTTCAGGTGGAGAACAGCTAAAAACATTATGGGGGAAATCGACGAGTTACAGAATGTCTACGACATTCACCATGTAAGATTCATGGACGATTGCTTCACAACAAACAAGAATCGTATAATCGAACTATGTGGGTTATTAAAAGACAAAGGATTCTATTGGTCGTGCCTTACACGGGCGGACGCAATCACTCCAAAACTACTTGCCACCATGTATGATGGGGGATGCAGAGAGATCCAGTTTGGAATAGAATCAGGTAGTCAACGCATCCTAAACCTCATGAATAAACGGATCACGGTAGAAAAACAAAAAGAAGCAATAAAAATGGTTCATTCTGCAGGAATTAAATCAAAAGTATTCTTAATAGAAGATTACCCTACAGAAACCCTTGAAGATACAAATCTCACAAAACAGTTCATGATCGACGCACAACCCGATAAATGGACAGTATCAACATTTATGCCAGTGCCGGGAAGTGCAATTTACAAAGAATATGGTAACGATCCGCACTATATAAACAGGACATCATACAATTTAGAAAAAGATTCAGCATTTAAAACGTGGTTAAAATCCGATGTATGGAGATTATAATGTCGTTTGAAGATTTTCGCAATCAAAATATATTAGGAAAAATTGGGAGGATGCTGGAACTCACCATAGGAAGAACCCCCACTCGTATATTAAATCAGTATCTATACGATATCGTAGGGAACGATTTTACTGGATGGTCAAACCGTGAAGTCCCCGATTTTAATAAGATAAATCTTCTTAAACAATACGCAATGGATTACCCGCAATGCACCACATTCATTGAAACCGGGACATATTTTGGGAATACAACTCTCGCACTCAGCGACACATTCAAGCATCTCCATACTATTGAAGTTGACCCATGGTTATTCAGAAAAGCAAAAACCAAGTTTTTAAAATATCCGCAATGCACCTGTCACTATGGGGATAGTAGCAAAATACTTCCCGCATTACTGGACACTATTGACGAACCCATCTTATACTGGTTAGATGCACACTATTCCGGGGGGATCACAAGTCACGGGGACGCAGAAATCCCAATATTAATGGAATTAGAAGCAATATGTAAACACAAACATATCAAAACAAGCGCGATCCTCATCGACGACGCAAGGGTTTTAGATATAAATGCAATATCAAAGATTGTTGTAAAAAACGATGGGTTGCGAATGGTAATAAAAGATGATATCATCAGGATAACCTAATATGAAATTATCCGCACACGTTATAGATTACCTGTCAGAACAGAAAATCACGCATATATTCGAAGTTTGCGGAGGAGCATTAGCACACTTGCTCGATTCGTTATATGGTCGAACAGATATTACTACCGTTTCAATGCATCATGAAATGGCAGCAGCAATTGCTGCAGAAGGATATGCGCGGGCAAGCGAAAACTTTGGTGTTGCAATGGCAACAAGCGGCCCGGGTGCAACAAATCTGATTACAGGGATCGGTAGTTGTTACTTTGATTCAATACCCTGTATGTTTATCACGGGTCAGGTAAATACTTATGAATATAAGTATTTAAACCCGGTGCGACAGAATGGGTTTCAGGAAACAGACATCGTATCTATAGTAACTCCTATTGTGAAAAAAGCAGTAATGGTTGATAACCCGGAAAACATAACCTGCCTTTTGGAACATCTTATCGATGAAATGAAAACCAGACGCAACGGCCCGGTATTAATGGACATCCCATTAGACATCCAAAGAGCTGATATTGATGTATCCAATACTAAAAACAAACACCCTCTAACAAAACACATCAATTTAAAAATACCGTCGGGGCGCATGGACGCCATCCACAATGAAATAGATAAATCGACACGCCCTATAATTTTATCCGGGGGCGGAGTAAGATCTTCCCATTCGTGCGAACTCCTATCAACATTCGCACACAAATATGGAATACCCGTTGTAACTTCACTGATGGGTTTAGATTCCTTTCCGCACGACGATCCATTATTCTGCGGCATGATCGGGACTTATGGCAACCGGTATGCAAATTTAGCTATAGCTAATTCGGATTTGGTTATTGTATTAGGGTCGAGGTTAGATTCGCGTCAGACCGGCACATCCCCGGAAACCTTTGCACGAAAAGCGGTGTTCATCCATGTTGACATAGACGCAGCCGAAATCCACAACAAAATATCTCCATTAATTGCAATTCATGCAGATATAAACGCATTCTTAACTAAAATAATAGCAAAAAAATATGAAAATAAAAATAACTATACCCAATGGTTAAAAAAGATCGGGGATTACAAACAACAATATCCGAGTTATATAAAACCAAGCGGAGAACTCATCAACCCAAACCATTTCATACATTGCCTGTCCAAAACCCTTCCGGACGATGCCATTATCTGTGTTGATGTAGGGCAAACCCAGATGTGGTCTGCACAAAGCACAATCATCAAAGGAACACAACGGTTCTTGACGCAGGGCGGCATGGCATCAATAGGTTCGGCATTACCGTTAGCTATAGGTGCCGCATTTGCAAAACCGAATCAACAGATCATTGCCATTACGGGGGACGGGGGATTCCAGTTAAATATCCAAGAACTTCAAACGGTATTCCATTACGACCTCCCCATCAAAATAGTCATGTTAAACAACAACGGGTACGGACTAATCAAACAATTCCAAGAACAATACATGGAATCCAGATTCCAATCATCCGGTATCGGTTTCAGCAACCCCGATTTTCAAAACGTGGTTGGGGCATACAAAATAAAAACAAATAAAATTACGACAAACAATGAAATTAATAAAGCAATAAAGACATTACTAATAGATATGAAACCGGGATTTTTAGAAGTAATAATAGATCCAACCGCAAGAGCACTACCAAAACTCTCTGTGAATCAGCCAATTGAAGATCAGGAACCGTTAGTGTCACGTGAAGAACTACAGAAAAATATGATTATTGATATGTTACGATCATGAAAACCTTACTTATAACCGGAGGATCTGGGTTTATTGGAAAAAATATAAAGGAACATTTTAATGAAGCATACAATGTATTGTCACCCAGCCATCAGGAACTTGACCTGTTGTCAGAACAATCTGTATATGATTACTTTCATACACACAATATTAATTATGTTATACATTGTGCTGCCACAGGGGTATCCCGAAAAGAGAAAATAAAAAATATAGTAACTGATAATACAAGGATGTATTTTAATTTAACAACTCATGGTATCTTCGAACACATGTACCATATGGGGTCTGGTGCAGAATACGACAAATCACAATCTATATGTAAGGTTAGCGAGGACGATTTTGGGTATAGTATCCCAAAAGACGATTATGGTTACTCAAAATATCTTATAAGCAAATCAACAACAGATAGACGGTGCACAACACTGCGGTTATTCGGGGTATTCGGGAAATACGAGGATTGTTCAAGGAGATTTATTTCGAATTCTATTATTAAAAACATTTTAGGTCAACCGATAATAATAAATCAAAATGTAGTTTTTGATTGGATTTATATTAACGATCTCACCAAAATATTATCATTATTCATAGGAAGTCCGCCGTCAGAATATCCGGTATACAATGTAACCCCGACAGAATCCATAGATCTACTCACAATAGCAAACCTCATCAACAAACAATCGAAAAACAAGTCCGAAATAATTATAAAAAACAAAGGGATGTCGCATGAATATACCGGTGACAATTCAAGATTAATGAAACGTTTTAAAAACCCGATAATATTCACTCCGATGAAAAACGCCATATCCGAACTGATACAATATTATGAACGGCTGTGATAAAATGGATGAAACAAGCTTAAGACACGAGATTACAGAGAAAGTAAAACAACTATACGCTATAAGAAAACAAAACGAACCAAAATTCATTCCCGGAAAAACATATATTAAATATTCTGGCATTGTAAACGACGAAAACGAAATAATAAATCTTGTAGACTCATCGCTCGATTTTTGGTTAACAACCGGCAAACACGCAGATGCATTTGAAAAGAACATGGCGGAGTTCATAGGTACAAAATATTGCATGTTAACTAATTCAGGATCATCTGCGAATCTACTTGCAGTATCTGCATTAACATCACCAAAACTCAAAGACTACCGATTAAAACCGGGCGACGAAGTTATTACAACGGCGTGTGGATTCCCGACTACATTAAACCCGATCATCCAAAATCAACTTATCCCGGTATTCATAGATATAGAACTCGGAACCTATAACATGGACACATCGTTACTCAACGAAGCGGTAACTGATAAAACACGTGCTATAATGGTTCCTCATACATTAGGCAACCCTGCCGATATAGATACTATAATAGAGGTCGCAGAAGATCACAACCTGTGGGTAATAGAAGATAATTGTGATGCGCTTGGATCTAAATATCGGGGACAACACACTGGGTCGTTTGGGCATTTATCCACATGTAGTTTTTACCCGGCACATATGATCACAATGGGGGAGGGCGGAGCTGTGTTCACAAACGAACCGATATTACGTAAAATTGTAATGTCATTCAGGGACTGGGGTCGAGATTGTTGGTGTAATCCGGGAACGGACGACACATGTAAAAACAGATTTACGCACCAAATGGGGGATTTACCTAAAGGATACGATCACAAGTATATATATTCACATATCGGGTACAATCTAAAAGCAACAGACCTGCAAGCAGCAATTGGGGTTGAACAATTAAAAAAGTTACCGTCATTCATAGAAAAACGCAAGAATAATTTCAAACGATTAAATAACGGTCTTAAAAAATATCAGGAACATCTCGTATTAACTCGTTGGAACAAATATTCCGAACCGGCATGGTTCGGATTACCGATACGCATATCAGACACATCTCCATTTAAAAGAAACGATATTGTAAATTATTTAGAGGAACACAAAATTGCTACTAGAATGTTATTTGGAGGAAATCTCACAAAACAACCAGCATATGACAATACCGTGTGGGGGATGTATGGGACGTATGACAATACTGATATAGTAATGAACGATCTTTTCTGGATAGGGGTGTATCCGGGATTAACGACAGAAATGATAGATTATGTTTTACAAACATTTGGAAACTTCTTCAATGGAGTTGCATGAACGAAATGACAGCAGAAATCAGTATGTTAAAATGCATCACTTCAATTGCGGTAAAAAGGCACTTACACATCAACCCGGATACACGGGTGGTAAATACAGTTATACGGGGTCTTGTCCGCAACAAAGAAAAATACGGTCGCCCATTATGCCCATGCAAAGTCAGAACCGGGGACGACGAGATTGATCGTAACATTGAGTGTCCATGTACTACAATGGTAGAAGATGTAAATAAAAACGGTCATTGTAAATGTAACTTATATTTCAATGGAGATGCGTAATGAGCGTATATTTATATCGTGGAAACAATAATAATTGCAGAGATAACAAACTCCGATTTTTCAGATGTAATGAGTGTGGATCGATTGATCTAAGGGATCCGAGAGAATCAGAATCCGATCATAGGGACGTATTACGTTTTACATGCAATCAGTGTAATAATCAGCCATATGAACATTGGATGCATACGTATGATGTGATACAACTTACAGAAGAAAACCGTGATGAGTTATTTAGGGCAGGGTGTACTGATTGGGGGAAAGATCCAACCACTCATAAATTTGATGATACTATCATTATAGCAATGAAACAGGAGAAGTCCCAATGAAAGTAGTTATTCTTGCAGGTGGATTAGGAACGCGGTTGAGCGAAGAAACCGCGTTAAAACCAAAACCGATGGTTGAAATCGGAGGAAAACCCATTTTATGGCACATAATGAAACACTATTCTCACTATGGGTATAATGAATTTATTATATGTTGCGGGTATAAAGGGTATGTAATAAAAGAATATTTTGCAAACTACAATCTTCACAACACGGATGTCACCTTTGATTTAATTAATAATGAAATGTTCACGCACAAAAGTTATTGTGATCCGTGGAAAGTAACTTTAGTCGATACGGGTAATGACACCATGACCGGGGGACGTTTACTACGTGTTCAGAAATGTTTGGGCAATGAAACATTCATGCTTACTTATGGAGATGGATTATCTGATGTTAATATAGATGAGTTATTAAAATCACATAGTCTGCATAATAGATCCATAACAATGACCGCAGTTAAACCGGCGCTTCGATTCGGGATCCTTGATATAAATGATGGATATGATGTAACCTCCTTTAAAGAAAAACCGGAAGGCGATGGGAAATATATCAACGGGGGGTTCATGGTATGCGAATCGGACATTTTCGATTACATCGGTGGTGATGAAACCGCACTTGAAAAACAACCGTTAAGTCTCATGGCAGACCACGGAAAAGTGGGGGCATATCTACATCACGGGTTCTGGTATGCAATGGATACTATGAGAGACAAACAGCATTTAGAACAATTATGGATAGACAAAAACGCTCCGTGGAAAACGTGGGAATAATATGGCGGGATATCGACTTAGCGAATTCACAAAAGAGTATAAACGTCAGCGTATGCCAAATATAAGGGCAATCGGTGGAATATACTACGGAATAAATGAATGCACCCTCAACCAGCCATTTGACTTTGATAACTGGCAAGTATGGAACTGTCAAAGATGCAAACACGATTTCATAACCAACAAAGAAGAAACATTAACACGACTAAAAAACAACAAATCAATAGAGATGTGTCCCGTTCAAGGAGATCTTATTTTAAACTTATTCGAGAATCTTGGTATCCCGCAAACAACATTCCCGGTGCTCGGAATGAATCAGTATGGGGTCGGAACATGCGCATTATTTGAAGTGTATAATAATGGTGAGAGCAATGGTTAATAGAATACCTTTAGTTATTGGTGTGATGTCTATAATAATATCGGCATACTTTATCATTACCGCACCCACCCCATTATCCAATGTGCTTTCAGTAGTGTTTGGATATTTTGGATTTATTTTATTGTCTGCAGGAGTAAGTCCATCAATCGGAGATGAAACATAATGCATGAGTATACACTCGAAGAATTTTTCGATAGTTTGTCTGGAAAAATCAATTATAGATTGAAACAAGGAAAATATAATATAATCATCCCAAAAATCGACAACGGGCATGTTCACTTGCTCCAAATACAAGTTGCAATGCAGAAATTAAACAGGATGAATGAGAAAAATGGATCTTGAAAACACGTATAACGGAAAAACAGTACTGATAACAGGACACACCGGATTCAAAGGTTCGTGGTTATCATTGTGGTTGCGTTCACTTGGGGCAAATATCATTGGATACGCGCGCCCCCCGGAAACGAACCCCTCTCTATATCATGCACTTAAAACATATAATTTTACAACAGATCTAAGAGGAACTGTAGAAAATTTAAATCAAGTATCTCATATACTACAGAAATATAAACCAGATTTCATATTCCATCTCGCAGCACAACCGATTGTAAGAAAATCTTACATAGACCCAATAGAAACAATGAGAACCAATGTTAATGGGACTATTGCTGTATTGGAAGCAATCCGCCTATCAAATTACCCCACGACGGGTATATTTATCACAAGTGATAAATGTTACGAGAATAAAGAGTGGGATTATGCATACAGGGAAAACGATGCATTGGGCGGACACGATCCGTATAGTGCAAGTAAAGCAATGGCTGAGTTAGCTATTAAGTCATATAACGATAGTTTTTTCAACATTGACGGATCAATCCATGCGGTGGCATCAGCAAGAGCCGGGAATATCATAGGGGGCGGAGACTGGTCACAAGATAGGATAGTAACCGACTGCATTATATCTTTAGTAAACAAAAAACCAATCATATTGCGCAATCCCGGTGCAATTCGACCGTGGCAATTTGTATTAGATGCATTATATGGTTACTTATTACTAGGTTCAAAATTAAAAACGTTCCCCCGTGCATACTCGGGCGCATGGAACTTTGGCCCAAGTCCGGAAAACAATATACCGGTACACGAACTCGCTCACAGAATATGTAAAGGATGGGGAAGTGGAAAGATTTTCAACTCAAACGATGTAACGGAGAAACACGAAGCGACCTATCTGAAACTTGATAGTACTAAATCTATGACTGTATTAGGGTGGGTGCCAAGATACAATGTGGATCAAGCAATTAAGAATACGACAGATTGGTATAAATACTACTACAATCAGGACAAAAAAGACATGCAACAGTTCACATTAGACCAGATCACCAACTGGCACGAAACATTTAATAGGTGAAACCAACCACTATAATACAGTTATAATATTTTTAAAAACACGCGGAGAATAACATGGGTGTAAACGGATATCAAATATTAGGATTTTTAAGTCTTGCATTTTCGGGGCTTATCATGTACTGGTTAACTTTCCCATCCCCCTCTCTAAATGCAGACCCCCTAAACTCAGTGGTACTTATAATATTCGCCATAGTTTTCATTGGTGCAGGTTTATTCTTGATAATATTCAGTTATTTATTCACAGAACCAGAGGAATAATCATGTTTTTAAATGTGGATTTTATAGCCATGCACCGACTGCGTTTTATGGCTGGCGTAGGTATAGTTGGATCAATAATCACGGTAGTCAATATATTAACCTTCGCAAAAGTATGGGAAGACACATTCAGATTTTATGGAATACCGCCGGTTATGGTATACACGCTTTTTCCAATCGCATATGTAGGAATATGTTGGTATGTGGGTTATATCTATGACAAAAAAGGATTATGGAAAGCCGAAACAAAATTTGGTAACCAAAAACAAAATGAAGATTTTTTAGAAGTATGTGATAATGTTAAATGTATAATGCAACATCTTGAACTTACTGCACCAAAAAAGAAGGTATAACCTATGGAACCTTTAGTAACAATATGTATACCTACATATAACTCCGGTGACACAATAAACCGGACAATATGGTCTCTATTATCTCAATCTTATCGCAACATTGAAATTAACGTTGTAGACAACGGATCTACTGACAACACCGTAGAACTAGTTAACTCCTTTAAAAATCCAAATATTAAAGTTCATGCATATCCATATCACGTTCCGATTGCAGAAGTCAACTGGAATCGGTGTTTTCAGTATACTACAGGGAAATATTCAGCGATCTTCCACGCTGACGATATCTATAAACCATACATGATTGAACGGCAAGTCCACATATTAGAAAATAATGCAGACGTATGTGCCGTATTCACTGGAGGGGAACTTATAGATGAGAACGATCATCTCATAAAACGAATACCTGTCGTTGATGATTATAAAAACGAAAAAAAACTTACGCAACGCGACGTTCTTTTATCCACCTTAAATAATGGAAACACATTATTCACTCCATCAGCATTGTTCGATAGCGTCGTATATCGGGATGTGCTTGCACCATTCAGGTATGACATGTTCAGATACTCGTCTGATTTAGACATGTGGTTGCGCGCCGCCGTATACAGTCATATTGTGGTATTAGACGCCCCGTTATTGAGATATCGTATAAGTGGTAAACAGGGATCTCACACAATCCACAATACAAGAACCTCAGAAGAAGCGTTCTTTACCACAGTTGACTATTATTTAAAGAAATATGACGACATCCCACAAGAATCTATAGATAAATATGAGATGCGTAGATTAATAGATAAAATAACCTGTGCAAAAAACAGCATCTCGCAGTTAGGTATGAAACTCCCCAAAATGATTATGTGGGGTGCAATGAAAAAATTGGGGTTGCAATGAAAATAGTAAAATTCAGTTACATCAAAGGCGACCCCGCACGATGGGGGGAGTTTGAACGACAATCCCCCGGAGGGCAAGGTATTTGGGGGGACTATCAGTTCGTATTCAATCAGGATATTAAAGAGTGCGACTATTGGGTAGTCTTCGATCAGATCCCAAAAACAGAAACGTGCTGTTGTCCCAAGAGAAACACATTATTCATAACAGCAGAACCCCCTCATATCGGTGTCTACCCAATCGGATTCTTGAGCCAGTTCCATAACGTAATCGCTTGTGATCTCGACATATGGTGTACCAAAACACAATACGCAAACGTATTTACAGAACCACAATGCCCGCCGTGGCTTGTTAATAAAACGTATGACGAATTGATCAATATGGGTAAATTAGAGAAACCAAAACTCATGTCGTTAATAACCAGCAACAAGGATAAAAAACGATATGACGCAGCAATAATCTTTAAAGACCATTTTGGCAACAGGCTTGACTTATTTGGGGATGGAATAAATCCAGTCAAAGACAAATGGGATGCGTTAGCTCCTTATAAATACAGCATAGTAATGGAAAACGAGAAAACCAATTATTACTTCACAGAAAAATTAATAGATTGTTATCTTGCACAAACATACCCATTTTATTATGGGTGCAAAGACCTCAAAACATACAGAAAACGATGGAATTCAAACGAAGGGCATTTTAAAGACTCAACGTTCACCGAAATAGATATCAACGATATAGACCTTGCAATAAAAAAAATAGAGGGGGTATTAAGTTTAAAAGATCATAATCTAACCGAACTAGAATCATCTCGCAAAAAATGTCTTAATTACTACAATATGTTTGCATTAGTTACTAGAATAATTGAAGAAAACGGATTCTGTTTCAACAACCACACGATAAAAAAGAAAGAATCTATTACAATATCTGATAAAGAAAGATTTATAAAGGATAAAACCATGTTCCTTAAAAAACTACGATGGAGACTATCACAATGGGTAAACTAAAAGAAATCGCAAAAGAATTCATCCCCCCAATAGCAGTAGGTATGGCGAAACGCATTCTCCATACAATTGAACCAAACGCAAGAGATTCTCCGTTTAAGTATCTCCCGAACAATATAAACCCGGAATGGATAATGGATATCGGAGCAAATGAAGGTCACGTTACAATTTCAGCAATGAACGCATTCCCAAATGCAAATATCATATGTTTCGAACCGGTAAAAGAAACGTTCAAAACACTTCAAATCAATTTAGACCCTTATTATAGGGAGAACTTAAAACGCAGCCTTCCGCGCAGAATCATATTAAGGAAAGTAGCCATATCAGACTTCAATGGGGATGCAGAAATAAATATCACAACATCAAACCCGGCAAATTCATTATTAGACCAAAACAAGTGTTACGCCAAGTACAATCCAAGCGTATGTGAAACCGGCAAAGAAAAAATTAATGTAATAACATTAGACAGTTATATCCCGTCATTACCCACGGATTGTAAACGGGTAGACATCGTGAAAATAGATGTAGAAGGTCTAGAACGCAACGTTATCAACGGCGGGACAATGTTCTTTAAATATTATGTAGACATGATCATAATAGAAATGTCATTCCAGCGAGAAACAAACCCGGACGATCCGGGATATTTAGAGATATTTAATACATTAAATGTATTAGGATTCCAATTAATCAATATATTTGATGTTGATAATCTGACATACGATAACCCAAACATTATTGATGATACAATGGTAACCCAAATGGACTGCATATTCAGAAAAAGGGGGGGTAGTAAATGATGGTGGGTATATTCAGGTCACTCCTCCTTAAATTTATGGTCGTTTTTGCAATTATGATGCCGTGGGTACTCGGATGTGCTACAATAATCTGCATCTTCATAACCCGCACAGATGTAGATATGTACATAGTTTTAATATCCAGTTTAATAACAATATTCTCTATTATATTATATGTGATATACATAGAATGGGTTTACCATGATTAAAAAAACAAAAGTAGTTTATATAGGGGATGTCAACTCAATATTTTGCGAAGAAGACACTGCAATCCTATCTCAAGATTTTGATATAACCCCCATATACTTGGATTTAGGGAAAAAAAATTATTTTAAATTGTTTAAATCGGCACTATTCAACATATTACCGGGCATCCTTCTATCGGACATATCAATAACGTGGACTGCGGATTTGCATACTGCATATGTAGTATTTATATCCAAAATATTAAGGAAACCGACCATTGCAATCATCGGGGGATATGAAGTCTGTAACATGCCGGAGATTAACTACGGGTTACAGTCAACAAAAATAAGGGGGGGGATCGTCCGATGGGTATTGCAAAATGCAACAGTAATTACTGTGCCCTCTAATGCATATAAACAAAAAGTTTTTGAATTAATTGGTGTAACCGCTGAGTTATTACCCAACTGTTCGGAAATACCTAATAGTTCGAACGAATCCAGATTACCTGTTGTTGTAATGATCGCAGGGCAATATGGTAATGCTGACGATTTCATTGCATTAAAAGGTTTGATGACATACGACGCAATTGCAAAAGCAATGCCGGAAATCTCTTTTTATTTAATAGGTAACGTGGATGACACCATCACAAAGAGGTGTAATAGTATAACGTTCATTGGAAAGAAAAACCGGGAGGACATTGGTTTGTTGCTTAACCGGACTAAAGTATACTGTCAGTTATCATACACAGAGAGTTTTAGCGTCGCTTTACTTGAGGCAATCCAGTTCGGATGTGTTCCGGTTGTAACTGATAAAGACGGTATGGCAGAACTCGTTCAAGACAATGGATATAAAATAAAGTATGGGGATATCGAAGCAGGTATCAATGCTGTAACAAATGCATTAAACGATCACTCGGACAGATCGGAAATTATATCATGTGGGCAAACCAAATATAGTAAAGAACAGCGCAGGATCAATTTTAAGAGGATTATACTGCGTGCATGTCATAGTAAATAACATTACGGTCGTGAAGCAACATGGTAAAACGTGCAGAAATTGAAGGAACGGGTAAACAGATCAAAGCGTATCTGAACCCAATTGTATTTGAACTGGATGATAATAAGAACTACAGGCTAATCTTTAGGTTAGTAGATCCAAGTATTGACAGAGAGGAATAATCATGGTAAAAAGCGGAATTGATAACATGCTTGATAGCATCAAAAATCGTGACAATGACGATCCGATGGGATTAAAAAATAAGAAAAAAGAAATGATCGTTAAAAACCCCACGCAGAAAACGGGCGGAGGTTTTGACGACCTGATTGATCGCATTAACGAACGGGATGCAGACGATCCGACCGGAACAAAAAAACCGAAAAAGAAAGAAGAAAAATCAGAATCAAAAAAGAAAGGTAAAGGCGGATTTGATGGGATTATAGATAATATTACAGAACGCGATAACGACGATCCGGTAGGTACAAAGAAAAAAGAGAAAAAAGAAGAAAAAGAAAAAGAAGAAAAAACACCCCTTGATGGAATTACAAAAACAACAACTGATCTTGTAACTGCAGGAATAGGTGCAGTAGTTGGCATCGGCGTTATGAAAGGTATGAGCGGGATGCTTAATAACAAGTGATCCTATGAAATCCAAAGTTTGTGCGGGTTGTCCAAAAATCTGTATCAATGACGGTGTAGAGATGTGTTGGTTTGACAACAGCCGAATCGGATTTTGGAACGATCTGTTAATGGGGTATGAGTGCGATTATTATAATCATTATAAATACATTACAAAACAAGCGGAGTAACGATGGCACTTGACAAAGAAATGATAAACAAACTCGCAACATTTTTCGGGTATTCAGTATATGTCCTGACAATCCTATTCGGATTTTATGTGGTATTCGCAGATCTCGAAACAATAGCGCAAACCAAACCGACATTAGCTCAACTTGCGGGGTTGTTGCTCATATGTTACGGAACAGTTCAATGTATTGTAACTTTTTATAACCGGTTACCCCCATTAGAAGTCAAAACCGTAGACCAGATAGCAATTAATAAAGTAAATCTACGCAAGTTCAACGACAAGAAAAGTCGAGAGAAAAAACCCCAAAATTAATACAGGATATTTAATGAAAATACCGTATGTAGACACTATCAACAAGGCGATTGATAATTTAGGGGCAATCACAATTGCTGTATTTGCCGGAGCTATTGGGGCACTCGGTATATCTGCATTACTCGTGTGGGGGTTATTATATGTGCTAACCAATATCACAAACCCCACGACCTTAATAGATTATATCCTAATAACGTATCCCGGTGTTTTAATTTCCATTGGGTGTGTAATCGTTGCTTATAAATCAGTAATCATAGCAGATGAACTTAACGAAATCCAAAAAATTAAAAAAATATAATCGGACGTTTCCACAATGACCGAGAACACGCTATTAATCTACATCCCTACATATAACCGATACGAACGGTTGTGCGAACAACTCGACTTAATAGTTCCTCATTTAAACACATATCCTGTAGACATAATCATTAGCAACAACGCATCTACTGATGATAGATATAAGGATTTAAAAGAAAAATATCTAAACAAAAAAATTACATTTATAGACAATCCTACAAACCTTGGAGCAAATCCAAACATTTTCAACGGGTTCCTCTATGCATTGATTTACGATTATGTATGGATACTAAGCGATGATGATATAATAACTCCGACAGCAATACAAAGCATAATGCGAAGATTAGACGGACAGTTAGATTTAATCTATTTCAAATTACGCACCACGTCAGAACACACCGAACTTTACACGATTGACGATCTATTAGACAACCTGAAATATGGGTTAGGTCTTATAAGTTGTGCCGTTATACGGACATCTGCTATTAAATCTTCTGTTAAGGTTGGATACGAGTACATCTCAAGCGGATTCCCCCATCTGGCAATACTATTCAATGCATGTATAAACAACGAACATCTTTCAGTACTTGAATATCCATATACACTTATCCTAAAAACCAAAACAATGGATCCACCGGCAGAATCAAAACACACGTATGCCCAAAGTATATACGGGTACATAACCCTTGCCGATTTCATAAAAAATGATAAACGCAGATTTGAATTTATCCACGAATACCTTACAAAAGATTTCAATCTGTGGTCTGTAGTTGAATTCAAACAGAAATATCCGGAACGCTATAAAAACATGAAAGGGTATATCTTAATTCGTTCTCCATTCCTGTTTTGTGAGTTTATAATAGGGTGCTTTTTGATGTCCTCCCTCATGTTTATATGGGATAACGTATCATTACATAATAGGAGACGATTAAAAGCAATAATCTATCCGTGTGATTATAGTTGAGGTAACTAACCATGTACAAAATAATACTTCATTATACGAATGGTAAAGAAAAGACCTGCAGGACACAATATGAGTTACTGAGATATTTCAGGTTAGGGATTGTAACCGATAGCGACACAACAGGTATAAAAGGCGATATATCTGATGTAGATATAATTACATCTGCGATTATCAACGGATTTGTATGTAAATATACCAAATCTAAAGAAAACAAAGATGTACACTGTTACCAGATCTAAATGGATAAACAACAATGAATATAGATCTAAAAGAACTCGAAACAAGAGTAGATAAAGGACTCATCAAAAAATATATCGATGGGGATTACATTGGTTGGTGTTATACCAGAAAATGCCAATATGAAAACAATTGGGATCCTTATACGACCATATCACGCGGGCTTGTCACTTTATCGGATGGGACAATTATATCGCGCCCATTCCCAAAATTCTTCAATTTAGGCGATCCACAGACTGGCGAAATCCCTTGGACTGAAACAATAACCGTGACTGAAAAGTTAGATGGTAGTTTAATTATCGTATCGTTCCATAATGGTAATATGATCATAAACTCAAAAGGATCTTTCAAATCAGAACACGTAATCTTTGCACGCAAATGGATCGAAGAAAATATGTCCGAATGGATGGACACCTCAAAACATTACAGTAAATACGATATCGGGAACTGGACGTACTGCTTCGAAGCCATATTCCCGGAAAAAGAGAACATAAAAGTTATCCAATACAACGAACGTGCGGATTTAACTTTATTAGCGATCATCCATAATAATTATGATGCGGAGTTCGACCGGGAAGATTTACAATTATATTCAGCATTAATAAAAGTTAAACCAGTCCCGCATTATACTGCAGATAACATACCAGAAATCATAAAAAAATGCAAATCAAGATCCATCCAAGAGGGCGAAGGGCTAGTACTCCATTTCTCACCATCGGGTAAACGCATTAAAGTAAAAAGCGAAGAATACTTGCGGCTAAATCGTTTAATGTCACACACATCTAAAAAACATATATTAGATGTGCTGATAAATGGAGACGATATCGAATCTATATACGCAACATTACCGGACGAGTTCTATCAGGAAATTAAAAACACGGTAAGTGAGATAAAAGCAGAATATTCATCAATCCACAACTCTGCCGAGCGTGTAGCAAACGAATTACGCAAACTGCCCACAAAAAAAGAACAAGCCCTCTATCTATTAAGCAAACCAGAATTATCTGATATAAAAAATGTGGTTTTTGAAATGCTTGAAGGAAAAAGCGGAGAAAGATCAATATGGTCAAACATCCGCAAAAAAATAAAAGAGGTTGAAGTAGAAGAATGAACCCGGATTACAGAAAACAGCAGATCGACCCCGATGGATTACGCGGTCATAAAGAACGAAGCAAAATCGATAAAGAGATTCAGAGAAGCACGCATATACGAGAGTTCGAGCCATCAGAACGTATCACAAACAAATATTCATCAGACTCAATTAAAGATTTAGAACTTGAAATAAGAAGGGAGCAGTGTAGTGCAAGAAACGAAATGTGCTTTCAGAATACAACGATCAACGGGAACTGTTTGATCTGTAATCGGTATACCGTAAGATAATAGTAATAATAAACTTTTTATACTACGACTTCCCATATACTTAAATATAGGTTTGGGGGGGGTCAGAAAAGCGCACATGACAGTAGATGCAACAGCAATTATTGGATTATTAGTGGGGTTCTTGGTTGTAGGTATCATAGGTACGTATATCGGAGATCAGATGATCGCCGCAACAAACTTGACTACAACAGCACAAGTTGGTGCAGTATATCAAAATCCGACAACTGGTCTCCAGACGTGGACTGCACCAGCAGGAGTTACTGTAGTTGATATAGTAGTAATCGGCGGAGGTGGCCCGGGTGGAGCAGCTAATAACGGTAGCATGAAAGGTGGAGGTGCCGGAGTAGCCGGTACAGTGGACACACAGACTAGTGTTACAGTAATTCCGGGAACTGGATATCAGTTCTTTATTGGTTCCGGAGGATTCGGAGTAACAGCAGGCACAGGATCGAACATCACAATCGGTGTGACGACATACTCCGCCACTGGTGGAGCAGCCGGTACAACTGGAGCCAACACAACAGTTAATGGTTCTTACGGTCTTGCAGGGTATACAACGGGAATGACATCACTTCCGACATCAGGAACGGGAACTGGAAATGCAACTAACGCAACATATGGTGGACGCGGAGTGCCCGGTTTCGGTGCAAGCGGTGGTGGAGCGGCCTTTGCAGGAGCACCCGGTGCAGGTACAAATGGGGCGGTCAAGATAACATATACTTCCTACACGGACGAATCGTTAAGACTAGCGTCACAATCACAACTCACACCGTCAATGGAATCTGTAATCGCAACATTCGTAATAGGGGTTTTACTTTGTAAGATCATAGTGATAGTTTCGATTGCAAGTATAGTATTCGTCCTCTTGCAGAAAACCGGTTTAATACCGAAATTTGGACAAGAGTAATAATTAAATACAATTAAATACAATACTTTTTTAAGAGGATTATGACAACAAAAGGGCGCATTAGAGATCTACAGGATAAGATTGATCGTATAGTCAATACTGATAAAAGACAAAACTGTAAAATGTGTAAAGGAACCGGGAATTACCCGGGATTCACTGAATGTCCATATTGTTTCGAAGAACGCACTTAATAACCTTTTCTGCATAGATATTTATACAAATTGTGCATATAGACACAAACATATATATATAATAGCAATGCATAACACTATTGTAGGTTTGGAGGAGGTCAAAAAGCTCACATGCCAGTAGACGCAACCGCAATTATCGGACTTCTCGTTGGATTCCTCGTCGTAGGGGTAATCGGCGTATATGTTGGTGACCAGATGGTGCAGGCCGCAGACCTTGAGACCAATGCATCACTCTATTCAGCACAACAGTCGGTAATTGAAACATTCAAGCTCGGTGTAACGCTCTGTAAGATTATAGTAATAGTTTCAGTAGCGAGCATCGTGTTCGTGCTGCTCCAGAAAACAGGGTTAATCCCTCGCTTCGGACAGGAGTAACCGCGCATAACACCGCAGCTTGACTGCGATTATGCTTGTGATAAGAACATGTGGGGGAGAAATCCCCTACAACCCTTCGGGGATTTTTGAACTATTTTAACAAACTATTAACATATTTATCTATAAAATAGTGCATATAGACACAAACATATATATATAATAGCAATGCATAACACTATTGTAGGTTTGGAGGAGGTCAAAAAGCTCACATGCCAGTAGACGCAACCGCAATTATCGGACTTCTCGTTGGTTTCCTCGTAGTAGGAGTCATAGGGGTATATGTTGGGGATCAGATGGTGCAAGCCGCAGATCTGGAAACTAACGCAACTCTTTATGAAGCACAACAGTCCGTGATTGAAACATTCAAGCTCGGTGTAACGCTCTGTAAGATTATAGTCATAGTCTCAGTAGCGAGCATCGTGTTCGTGCTGCTCCAGAAAACAGGGTTAATCCCTCGCTTCGGTCAGGAGTAACCAGCATAACGCCGCAGCTTGACTGCGATTATGCTTGCGATAAGAACAAGTGGGGGAAACCCCACTACCCTTCGGGGATTTTTTTGAATTATTTTTTAAGTATTTTTTAATTGAATATAAATGCACCATTCGTAAAATTAGTGCATATAGATAATCACCTTTATATACTACGCCGACACTAACTACTATTTATAGGTTCGGAGGAGGTCAAAAAGCACACATGCCAGTAGACACTATAATTATCAATGCGCTACTTGCAGTTCCCTCATCGTCGTGGGAGTTATCGAAGTCTATAAATAGTCCTCGGTTTTTCGTTTTAGACTTATCTCCATCAATTATAGGATCACGGTGAGTAATATATGACAGACGGACAACCCCCAAAAAAGTTTTCAGAAAAACTTAAAGAATTAGTAGCACTTAAACAGAAACAAACAAAACAATATGATCCGGACGCTCTACCTCAAATCACAACCCCAGTACCGGATGAAATGTATGAAGATCCGAACGAAGAAGCTGTTTTCCCAGTACAACACCAACAAAGAGACGATGTCATAGATCCGGCTTTGATGCAACAACCCAATTATGACGATAACGGCATCCAAATATTAAATGATATAGCCGCTGACGAGTCATTAGCAGTTTTAGGGTATTATATTGGACAACTTTCGCAACTTGGAGAAAAAGCACAAGCACGTTTAATTACACGAGCCGCAGCATTCCAAAGTAAGAATCAGGTATTCTCGAACATCACCGATACAAGAGATTACCAGATGGCACAAGACGATTTTAAGTATGCACAGATACTAAGCAAAGCTGATTTTACAGCATTTGACATGAATGCAGATTATTTTACTGCAGAAGCAATTATGGAAGCCACATTTAATATACGTCTACGAAGATCACGAAAAGCACTCAACTTACAGATGATCAACACCCAAAGAACCGAAATGGCTGGTGGAACGCACCAAAACGAAGAACAGCACAACAAAATATGGCAGAAAGTTCCATTTTTAGGCGGAGGAGCAAGATAAAATGGTGTGGGGGGGAACACTGTCATTACCTGCAATTGCAATATATGCAATTGGAGGTTTGGCATTCGTATCTACTTTTATATTAGCGACCACATTAATGAGTATCCGGTCAAGTCAATTAATGAAAGCTATTAATGAAGCAATGAAAGGCGAAAAAAGATTAGTGTATATACACTACGCAAGCGGGCAATGTAAAATTGTAGTCCCGAAATATATCGAACCCACAGAAACAGACGGTCAAACATCCCCTTATTGGCTTATTGACGGAACATATCGATTTAAAGATGCAACGGGTGAGAAATGGGAATCGCTCGGAAGTCTTAAAGTATTACATTACACCGCAAGAACTACACAGTCAATGAGTACTGATCAGGCAGTAGCGATTGATCAATTTAACGACATGCTTGCAAACCACGGATATTCAACAAAAGGATTTTTAAGAGAAGTATTTTATATGTTATCAGAATCCGCAAAAGGATCTGAATCTGAACGAAAAGCATGGTTAAAATTACAAGCACATTCAAGCGAACACTCACTTAATAAAATCAACGAAATCCTCGCTTTTGTCAAACAACACCCGGAAATAAAATACGTCATGCTGAAAACCGGAGCATTTACTTATAAGACTGCCGTATCGGTTGTTGATCAGTTAATCGGTCAAGGTGTTACATACCTATCACATACCATCTCTTTTGTTGAAGATCGAACCCGGCGATCATTATCTGATCGATTTGACAATATGATGAAATATGCAATGTTAGCAATTATGATCATGATCCCTGCGGCAATAGCGGGAGTTATTATCTTAGTTGGCGGAGGAATGGTCAAGGTATGAAAGGAGTTAACCCATTAAGATATACAGGAGAAAGCGAAGACCACTCAGACGATTGGATTGCATTAGTACAAAAATATTTAATACCGGGAATGCTGGTATTAGCCATCCTTATAGTTACAGCAATTCAATTCAGTAATAGTGGCGGTATTGATGGAAGCGAAGGTTCAAATCAAAGTATATTCTACGACATGGGCAAAACCCTATTCAGTTTAAAATAAAAGGTTGAATAAATGGCAGACGAAATGCGAAGTGGGGGAGTAACCCAACAGAGTTCTCACGATGAATTAAGATACCAGCAGTTAGAACTCAAAAACGCATTACCTTTAAACATTTATGTTGGTCTTGAATACGCTAGTATAATTCAGAGTTCGGTTGTTTTTGGGAACACCATACAACCCAAAATAATAAAAGGATTTTATCAGGTCTTTTGGCATATATTCCACTACGTTAAAAACTCTGTAGATACAGAAAAACTCAACCCGGAACTGACAGAAGTAATTGACAAATGGTTTGAATTAATGCAGGGGCAGTCCCGCAATACAAAGTTAATCCTGATGGGAGTAGAGTTCTATTTAGAATTCGTTAAGAACATGCAGGAATGGGGTATCGGCAGATTGTTTGAGAAAGGAATTGATCCGCCATTCATGTTAGAGGATCTAGATGACTTTGACTTATTGACAGAAGAGATCGATGAAGAAGTAATAGCAGGAGTAGATTAATCATGCAAATCTACGCAAAAAATCCAAAATCGGTGTAAAATAAATGTTTGAAGATTCGTTTTCGGGAGAACTATCTGAAGAACAAGTATTCTTCCGACAACTATTAATGATTACAGGTTTGGCATCAAGGATATACTTAGATACATCTACTGAATGGCAGGTTAATGTCCGCAACTATGTTGAAGCTATTAATAATATGGAAGCGACCGCAATCAGGCATTTAGACGAAGATTATAAAATTAAACTGAATACTATCATAAACCACTCAAAAGCAAAATTAATTAAATTCAGAAATGAGAACCCCTCCAAATCTGCAACAAACATCGGAAAAGAATACGAAATTGCACTTACATTAGTCTACGCAAGAAAAAAACTTGCACTATTAATGCGCACACTAGATAATAAAGGCGTGTTCGCACAGAAGACGTATAATGCAATTGAAGACCCGACTAAAAAAGAAATTGCAGATTCTGGGGGGGTATAGTGGCACTCCAGATCAACCCGGATCTTATCCTGAACAAACAGATATTCAACAGAGTTAAATCGAATAAGAACTGGCTCGGCGTCCTATGTGGTGCTACGGGAAGTGGAAAAAGTTATTTTTCACTTGCAGTCTGTGAAAAATATTTTAAACGATTCACTGTAGATAATGTAGTATTTTCAGTCAAAGAATATCTAAATAAATTCTCGGATTGTAAGCCGGGCGATATTATCCTTTTTGACGAAGGCGAAGAATTCAATTCAAGACGTGCAATGGAACAGAAGAACGTCGAGTTCGGTAATATTTTATCAATGATACGATTTACGCAGGTATCAAGTATATTCACATTACCCGATTTGAGACAGATTGATGTTACATTAGTCCGTTTAATGCACAATTATATGTATACGATGGACATTGATCGAAGAACATGCCCGCAATGGCAACGGACAAGAACCGGGATCAATCTTTTTGAAATAGTTAAAGAGAAAATACCGTCAAAAGACAGCAGGGATTTAAGATTACGATACCCGGTAATGGATGTAGTCGTTCGTAATAAACGGACAATGAAATGTTATGAAAAAACAATCAAAGTGAAAGAGTTATGGTATTGCGCTCCTAGCAGCGAACTATTAGAAGAATATGAGAAATTAAAACGGTCACATTTCAATGCAGCAATGGCAGCATCAAAAGCAAGACTGCGGTTCCACGAAATGAAAGAAAGAAATAAAATGATAAGTGCGGGTATAGAATCTCAACCTGTACCTACAACTGCAGCAAACCCCCCGTCAGCATCACCAGAAATACAAGCCCAATCCCAAAACACCATCGTGAGTATATTAAACGATAATTAAGATCCAACGATAATAACACTTAAATACTTTAACAGATTATTACTATTATCTAGGGTGAGGTCGTTATGGTATCAATTACAACACAGACAGATCCAGAAAAAATGAATCTGGCAGAAAAAGTAGCCGCTGGTTATTTATTACCAGTAGAGGGAAGGGCAATTGCTGCTGCTGAACTTGAAACAGCACGAAACGCAGCAGGAATACCCACATATCACAGCAGTATCTTTTTTCAAGATCCAAAAACAATAGCATTTAATCCGATAGACGCAGCGGAAGCAAAAGCAAGGGAACAGCAAAGCATGGGTGAAAAAGGCACTGCTTTTAATTCATTCATGGTCAACGAAGTAGCAAAAGGGGTTCCCGTATCAATGGCACTAAACAATTGGGCATCCGGCACACCCACCACTACAGTATCGAGCGCAAAAGCAGATTATTATAAAGGAGTAAACGACCTACTCCTTGCAGGATACAAACCACAGGACGCAGCGGAGTTATCAGGGATAGTCTCTGTGGCCCCAAAGACGGATGCACAAATAGATCAAACACTCAAACTGATTGAAAGAAACAGCAGCATTACAGCAAAAAATCCATATTGGGCAAATACATTTGCACTTTCAACGACCCCCGCAGATAAAGCAGACGCTATTGCCGGACAAGAGAAAGCCGAACAATCGTCATTACGTGGTGCATTAGAACAGAAACTCGACACCCCGCAACAAGCGCAGTCAAACTGGGAAGCGCGATATGGTGGCACAAGTTACGCTCCATCAGCCGGTGTAAAACAATACACTTCGGCATCTTTCACAAACAATGTCCCAGAAACCAAAAATGCATTCGAAATTAAAAAATATATTGGAAGTATTGGTGGAACAACAACCTCGGAATTATCGGATAAAATAAAAGATAGTAGTGGAGAAACTCACACCCCCCTCCTTAACAAATATTTGGATACGTTACCGCGCACCCCAATAAAAGAGTCAATCCCAGTACAATATATATATGACAACATAAATGATTTCAAAGATGTGGGTCATAGGCAAGGAGGGACGGAACCCATATTAGTTAATAAAAACACCAAAAAGATGTATATGCAGGACATGAAAACTGGAGATTATGTTGTCGTGGGGGACTTCGGCAAAAAACAAGATACGAAACCCCGCAAACAACCCGCTCGCCCAAAAATAACCTATGGTTCGGGGTTCATTGGAATGATCAACGAACTTAGCAAATCGACAAAAACTCCAAAAAAGAAAGTAGAAACTAAAAAGAACAAGGTAGAAACGTGGGGTCATTTTGTCTTAACCGACCGCAAAATTACAAATACAAAACAACCTGCAATTAAACTTACAACTGTAAAGAAACCGGATACCAAAAAAGAAAATAAAGAATACGGTTCAGCATGGGAACAGGTTTTATTTAGTAAAAAGAAACCGAAGAACGCCAATCAAAAGAGGGGATAATCGTGGGTGGATATTCGAATTGGAGCGAAGAGGACAACAATGCATATGCAGATCGAACGGGCACACAAAGAATCGGTGCAGGATCAGCATGGGAAGCAGTTTATAAAGAAGCAACAGCAGCAAAAGGGGGTGTAGCGCCAACGGTTGCGCAAGTGGATGCAGCACTGGGTAGAAACCAACACCTTGGCATTAATGACGTAAATCCTTTCAATAGTAACCCAAACCCGATAGTTACTATAAACCGATCAAACAACACAAGCAATATCGACCCGCAATACAATCAACCCCATTCGCAAGTAGGTAAAATATGGGCATTTGGAAACCCCGATTATGAAGGAAAATATAAACCAGTAGGTAATGTATTAGCCGAATTACAGGGTGTCCAACACAGTGGAACATTATATCAATCAGATGCCGGAAGATGGCAGGTTATAGACAAACGCGGAATGTTAGTGATGTCGGGGAGTCAGGGTGCACCACCCCCAAAACTTATTACGGACGAAAGCGGAAAGTCCCTGTATGATACATCAAAGTGGATGAGTATCAGTAATTACGTCCCACCTGCAAAAACACCGGTATCAGCAACCCCCCCGGCAGCCGAACTCGTTCCACAAACGGGCAACACACTATATGCAGGAACACCACCAACAAAACGCAGTTACGATGCAGGAGCAGAACGGACATTCCCCGTTTCAGAACCACAGACTTCAAGGTATGGATATTTATCAAGGGATAGTAATACGAATTATTCCCCATTCTCGCAGTTATTTTTACAACAGACAACACTATCTCCCAAACAGTCGGTAACACAACCCGTTCAAAAACCAGTATATAATGACAATCTTTTTGGCATATCGTGGGGAACGGGCAGTTCTGAACCCGCAATAACACGTAGCACTTCGGCAGAACAAGTTAGTAATAATAACGTGGTGGTTAAGAAGATCGGGGATTATGATGTGTATAACGATGGAACTCTAAAACTACGCAGTACAGGAGAAACCGTATCAACTGCCACATCTTCCGAACCGAATCGTAACGATTCATCACAAAAGATATATGATCTATTTAATAGCGCATCAGGTTTTCTTAAAAAATATAAACCGCACCTCGCAGGGGAGTTCGGTGCAAAACACAATACCCACAAACCAAAAAAACACGCTCCCGTAAATAAAGCACACGCATCGGGATTCATGGACGTATTCGATGGGGTTAAAAAAAGCACACCCAAAAAACCTGCAATCAATCCGAAAAACGTAGATATATCATCAGAAATATTATATACAAATATGTGGGGAATCCACGCAAATAAAAAAACACCGATCAAACAACTCGTAAAAAAAGCAACCCCTATACAAAAGAAAAAAGCAACGAAAGAAACAGGAACGGGGTCTGCATGGTCGGATGTATTATTCAACAAACCGAAAAAAACAAACACCAAAAAACAGAAGTGAGGTCTGTAAATGGTTTTACGCGTAGATAAAAAGTACATCCGATATGCCAATTTCAAAGGAGAACTTGTAACTAAGTTACCCATAGACGTATCTGCAAATCTGAACATGAAAACTGATAATGCAAAATGTAAAATATTAAAATACACACACCCAAGAAAATATAAAATAGTGTTTGCAGGCAAATTTTACGAGCACAACCAAAACAACACCCGAAAAATAAATGATATAATTGAACACGAATTAGCACATATAAAATATCCATGCAATCACGGAGCAGGATTTAGGAGATTAGCAAAAAAGTTAGGGGCGCCGGAAAGGTATCAGGAAGCACGGTGAAGTAGAATGGCGTTTGATTTTGTTGGTTGGTTAGGCGGAGTGGCGAGCGGAGGATGGATACCAAAAATACCGGCTATTATAAATCAACCCCCAACGCAACAGCCCCAACAACAACAGCAAACAATCACCCAGCAACCCCCAAGTATCTTTGATAACATATATAAAGAGGTTGTAAAAGACACTACACAATTAGCTGCTGCTGCAAGACCATACCTCTCAAGGGATACCCCACAACAACAAACAACATTTGATCTATCAAATTCGGTCAATTATGTTAAAACAACGACAGCACCTGCAGTAAATACACTCTCTAATTGGGCAAGTGGAGCTGCGAGCGGGGCGTGGTTACCGAAACCAGACGAAATAATAAGAGAACCAATAAAAATCACAGAAGCGACCATATCAGCAACACAAAAAGGCATATCAGATGCAGGAAACAATCTCTCAACATTAACACAAGGTACTATAAACACGTGGTTACCTAAAATAGAAACGATCCGAAATACACCCATAGTAGATAGATCAATGGGCATTATTAAAAGCGCAAGTAATATAACCCCAGTACAAGAACGCGGGATATCTGACTTTATAGACAAACTTTCAGGTAAAGAACCATCAACAAAACCGATAGAATATGAAGCAACTCCTACATACTTACACGGAAATCTTGCACTAACAAACCCACTACAATATAAAATCGAACGTGCGTTAGATATAACAACTGGAGCAGATATTGCGAGAGCGCAAAGAAGTGCAGACACTGATGTTTATAATGCACACTTATTATTAAAACCCGCAATGGAAGACAGTTCAAAGTTTAATACGAAGTTTGAAGAACTTGTTAAAAAAAATGTGCTTGTCGGGGGAACTTCAACTTATGACCAAGATGCCAAAAAAATGGTATATAACTATGACACCTATAAATGGGCAGATAAGGGGGATCATACTTCAGATATAACTGCATTAAATGCACTATCAGACAAAGCGACAGCAAGCTATAATGCATATTCTAGACTACAGAAACAATCAGAACAAAAACAAGCAGACATCACAAGCAAAACCCAATTAACAACGGATGTTTTAAACCCATATATCGGATCCCTCGCAAAAGCACAAGAAGATTATTGGAGAAATCCAATTTACTCTGCAGGGGATTCAGCTAAATCATTAGCCCCGAACCAAATAAAACCCGCGACCGATATAGCGATTGGGATGGGTACAGGATTCCTAACCACATTACCTTATATAAACCCATATGTGTTTGCAGGAACCCAGATAGTCCCATATTTACCATCACACGTAGAGCGACTAATTAGAACTCCGGCTCAAGAAGCAGCTTTCACATCTAGTATATTAGCGGGAGTGGGAGTCGGTCTGTTAAGTCAGGGATCAGAGATATTAACTGGAAAAAACATATACGGAGAAGAAACGGGTCGGAGGGGAGAAGCATTAGGTGGGGCGATTGCATTATGGAAAGGTGGAAGAACTCTTGAAAAAATAGGAATCGCATCGCCAGTAAAATATGGGGGGATGTCTGAGTTTGCGACCGGAAACTCAATAACAATAGAACCCCCAGCTTATACAAAAGTAAAAAATAAAATATTGGGGCGAGAAAGTGTAACCTCAACAGTCCCGGAACGTATTGCATGGAAAGGATTATACTACGAGTCCCCAACAATCTCATTACAAAAAGCGATAGAATCTGTCCCAATGGGGTATAGTCCGGAAGGTTCACTAACCCCAATCATCGGGCGCATCACCCCATCTGAGGGAGCATCGTCATGGATACAAAGAAAATACACTACTGTAGAGAAAACAATTAATGAGGGGGGGGCGGCAAAGACTGTTGTAGAAACCGATTACACAAAACCATACACTCCAAAACTCAACCTTGAAGTAGAAAGTCCCCTATATAAACCACAAGTAACAAAACCGTCTTTACTGACTGTATCGACCGGTACAAACGCGGGCAAAGGATCCGGATTTATAGAGGGTCTTATAGACGACATCCGGAACGCCCGTGAAGTTATATCACCGAAAGGTAAAGTAGTAGTTGGTTTACCATTAGAACTCGGTCAATATATTGGAAAAGAGGGGTACGTCCCAGATTACACAGCAATGACTGTGGCAACACCACTAACTCAAAAACTATATCGCGAAGCAGGAACTCCACAAGCATCTAAAATATTTTCAGCCGAAATGGATCAGTTCAAAAAAATATGGCAAAGTTCAAGCAAACCAGAATTAATTAAAAATATAGAGACATCCCTGCCAAAAACAGACATCGTTCCAAAAATTATTACAGAGCGAACGGTTATATACCCAAAAGAAATTCCGGTAGGTCAAGTAAGTGAATGGAGTGGCAAACTTATACCAAGCGACGCATCAATGGGTAAAGTATACCATCACATAGAGTACCCGAATAAGGGGGTATGGTTAACCGAATCTGAACACACATTATTACATGACATCAAGGATGGGAAAGTTAAACTATCCCCGGAAAATACAGCATTTTATGATAAATATAAAATACAGGTTGAAAAAAATTTAAATCCAAAAATAACAGAATTAACGGAACCAGAGCGCGCAGCAGCAGCAAAAGAATTGATGGGCATTATCAAAAGCGTTGATAAAAATCACACCATATCGGGTTCTTTAACAGAATATTTACAAGCTAAGGTTGCGAGATTACCCAAAGATTTGGATATGTATACAGACAAGTTTACCGAGATGGGCAAAGAACTTGGAGAATATTATAAAAAATATCTTGGGGATGACAAAGTAAGGGTAACTAACAAAGATACCGGCGCAACAGTTGAATTATATAATGAGAAAACTGGCAAGTTCGATATAAAAGCCGTAGATATCCACAGCCACGAGTTCGGGGGAACGCTTGGAACCTCGATAGGAAGATACGGTATCCAATCCGAATCTCCTATAATAGTCGGCGGAATGAATTTAATGCCATTACGAGAACAACGTTTAAGAAAACTCAGTGCAACAATGGCAGTAGGTAAAACACCAGAAGGAAAGTTTTATTCAACAGCAATGGATTTCCGCAGATTCAAAGATATAGGGGACGTCCTTGGAGGATCAACCTCTATGGAAGCAACAGCAGCAGAAAGTATATTCGGGAAACGCAAAGCATCTGAAATGGCAGATACAAGGCAAATATTGGAATCAAAAATATCCCCAGAGTCCCCGATATCATCAGAACACAAACAAACTGCAGCAAAACGATATGAGCAATTTGAACCAACAGAACCAACTGGTTCTTACACTCGTATTCCCCTTACAAAAAGATACTACCAGACGGCTGACCTTGCAAAAGGTGCAGCAGTGGTTGGCGGTATAGGGGGAGGAATTGCAGCAGGATATTTATTATCTGCACCCATAAGTTCAGCGTTCCAGTCTATATTGGGGCAACAAAAACAAGGTCAACCCGATAACGAAAACACCCCTTATAAACTATCATTATCCCCAACAACAATGTTAGTTACTGGAGTAATAGGTATTGGAGGAGGTAGGAGAAAACTTAGGGAAAATATGATGGAAGGCGGACTAAAAGAATCCGCACTTAATATAAAACCACGTACCGACATACGAACAATAGAAAAATTGGTGGGTACGACAAAAGATATACGGGCAGGCATATCTAGAACATCAGCGCAATTTAGGGGATACAACCCAGCGGAATTTGAGAAAGGGTTAACTTTACCACAAGAATCGTTTGAAGCGATAACGCCCCTATTAAAACGCCTATTACCCAGAACAGAACGGGATATTGTATTCCTCTCTAAACAATTTGAAAACAAATTAATCGCATCAGATCCATTATTCGCACAAAAACAAATAACTTCTTTAAAGCCATTCGATCTGAAAACTAACACGTGGAACGCAGTGTTGGATATATTCACCGATCCAAAAAATGACATAATATTGTTTGGGAGCAAACCCGGCGATTTATTCTTAGAAAAAGGAGTGGGGCGTTCTACAAAGTATTCCGATATAGATGGGGTTATGCCACACGAAAGAATGTCTGTAATAACAGATAAACTTAAAAAAATATTTAAAAGCAACCAGCCGGGGGAGTTCATAATAGAATTAACCGGTAATGATAAAGATCTTATCCACGTAACCCACAAAAAAACGGGAAACACTATCATGGAATTCCACACAACCACCGAATTCCCAAACATAAAACCAAATGCCATCACAGCCACACTCCCCAAAAACAGGAACATATTAGTTGCATCTCAAGAATACGCAACACGCGGAAAAGGAGCCGGATTATTCGAAGAAGTTGTCCTTACAAAACGCGCCGCAATACTAACAGCAAAACGTATCAAAGATTTACCCGATCTGATCAGTAAATATAGGCAAATATCTGCCGATTATTATAACAAAGCGTTTTTAGAGGGTCGCAACACACCAACTTATAATAACAATATCAACACTGCGCAACAAGCGGAGTTATTAGCAAACGCATATAAAAAATATTTATATTCTAATGACATACTCAAAAGTATAAAAGTCTCATCAAAAGATATAGTTACAATTCGGTTTAGAGACGCACTTGAAAAATTAATAAATCGGGGAGATCTCCCATCAACAACCACCGAACTCCCTCCAACAGAAGCATTCAAAATATTAACCGAAATGGTTGGTAACGATCCCACAATACTTAATCTTAAATCTAAACTTAAAACAACAGATGCATATATAAAGCAAATAGCTAGTTTAGATCCATACCACATGGAAGTTGATCTAGAGCGCGCACGGGGTATAGTGTCTGGTTTAAAAAATCCATTAGATGATGTAAAAAAACCTATAATAAAATCACTCTCATCTAAACAAACAATCCCAGAACTTGCTGAACATTTAAAACCATATTATATGCCGCAAAACGAACCAAACTTAGTAACTGGTAGAAAAACATCTAGGACAAACTCACAATATCCTTCATTAACCGACGAAAGTATTTCAAAATATGTATCCACCCCAATGATCCACGTTACTTCTTCACGCGGATTACTACCAGAACTTCGAGAAAAAAGCATAGGTGGCGGGAAGGAATCATACCCGGCAACTTACCAAAAATCAGCAACCCGTTCATTATTAGGGGGTTCTTACGTAAAATTAACAGATTATCCTACCCAGACAGAATACCCGCAAAAGACAACATATCCAAAAACAGATACATATCCAAAAAACGCACAATATCCTACATCAATTAGATCACCCGAATTAATAAACTATCCAAAGTCAGACAAATACCCAAAAACAACAGATTACCCCATAACCGTTACCTATCCAAAACAGACACCATACCCGAAGACGGTAGAGTATCCAACAACCAAACCGTACCCTAAGAGTACGCCATACCCCTCACCAAAACCGTACCCGCAAACCACACCATACCCGACAACTAAAATATATCCAAAAACAAAACCGTACCCGCAAACCGCACCATACCCGAAACCAACCGAATATCCAAAACGCATCCCCTACCCGAAAACAGTGGAATATCCAAAACGCACTCCCTACCAAAAACAAACACCGCTCCCAGAATACCCAAGAGCGATGTTATTTGTCCCACCAATAAAAACATGGGGGAGCATCACATATAAACCAGAAGAACCCGAAAAAACAAAGAGAAAAAAAGCCCGGGTAACCCCAAAACACTGGGAATATGGATCCGGAGCAAACCCGGAAGATGTAACATCTTTCATTTTCGGGTCAACAGAACCAAAAGCCGGTAAAGGAAAACCAAAAGATTTAATAATAGACAGATTATCAAGTGGGATATTTAGCACAAGTAAATAAATCTTTTGGGGAAAACCTTTATAACGTCAAACGGAGAAGATTAATATATATGCTAACAGACGCACAAAGACAAGAGCAAATTAAGGTCAAACTTAAAGAACTCCAAGAACTAGAAGAGCACGGCGATCCGAGGGGAGATTTATTCGAAGATGAAGTACAGGATGCAAATGCACAGGTACAAAGTCAACCACCTCAACAGAAACTATACGACGCCGATCAACTTATAGTTGCAATGTGGTCGGAGACTATCACTAACATATTGATCGACTGTCCAATGTCGGAATACAAACAATTACGGTTATCCTCAATGCGAAACCGCTTGTTGTATGAAATGGACATGGTAGAACTCATCCCGATGCCCCCACAACCACAAAAAGAGGAAGTCCCCGATCAGACCCCGGCAAGCGAAGAACCCCCGCACAGTGCGAATGAATCGCCATCACGGGACACGTCCGGAGATAAAGACCTTGACATCATCAGTCAGAAACTCAAAGACATTAATGGAACCGGTGGACTAATGGCACCGGAAGAACCCGAACCGGAACAATCTGCTTTACAAAAACTCATGGGGGGATTCGGGAAAAAGAAACCGATTGAAAGAAGCGTAGCTGAAGGACACCAACCAACAAGTATGGGTTAAACTACAATGACACTATCTGCCGTTCCGTATGCCGTAATATCCCTTGCAGTATTTGGGATGATATTAATGGTAATGGGAATGGTAATGGATGCGACATTAACGGTAGACAATCAGATGATGGCAGATCCATCATTACCTTATTCATCAGAACGAGCTAATACAATGACTATTTTAGCTATGTGTTTTAATGCAATGGGGTTCGTCGCGCTGATATGTGCGGGTATTTTTCTCATAATGAATGGAGTACAGTCACAGAGCGGAGAGATCTAATATGGCACAAACTGGATTAACTCAGGCATTAGCAATTGCGACTACAGGAATTGTGATCTTAGTATTCCAGACATTAATATTAGGTCAGGTAGTTGACTTATTCGTATATTATGCAGCGACATGGGAGATCCATTCGCCGGTATTCAGGGAACTAATGGATCAGTTCATGTTATTCGGCAGATGGTTTTATTATATTATATATATCCTTGGTATTCTATTTGTAATATACCCGGTAATCTTCATTATAAAACGCCACAGGTATATGGATGTAGAACCGGTTCAGGATCAACAAATATACCAACAATAATTTAATTCCATAATCATGTAGGTGAGGAAAAATGGAGAGTCCGTCAGGGTACACTAAAAACAAAAACCGCAAAAATATATATGCATGTATACTCATATTAGCCATCTTTATTAATATACTCGGTGTATCTGCGGCAAATCCGGATAAAATTAATAAAACAGCGCCGTCTCCAGAAACCTATACTAAAAAATTAATTGAGAATCGGGATTCCGCCACCACATCGGACAAAACGCTTACTGTTACAGCAAACGGAGCAATCAAGAACGACACGTATAAAAATATCAAATATAAAACTGGGGGAAAACAAACCAAAACCGACAAATCATTAACAAATACTACAAAAAAATTAAAGGGAAAAGAATTAGCTACGGCAACTGCACAATATATAGATGCGAATGTCAACATTGAAGGCAAATCAACGGTTACAAACATTGATACAAACGAAACAATTAACATAACCGTCTACAGTCAGGAATATGATGCCGCAACCAGTATGAATAAATTCAACTTATCAGCGACAAAGAACGGCAAATCATTATTAATCCACAACCCGGTAAGAATATATGGTGTACCATTCACCGTCCCGGAACAATCTACAATATTAGTGTATCCGGAAGCAAACATATCAGCATCAGCTCCATACATGATATTCCAAAACGGAACACAATTATATAATCCGTTTTTATCAGATACAATCAATAAAACCCCGTATTTACAAACTGTATATACGGACGTAGAGTCACCAACAAATGCACTATTAACTAACTTAGCACACGCATTTTCCGGAGTAGAATATGGAGAACCCACATTTGACGGAGTAGACCCGACAGCTATATTCTATTCAAGCGGTTCGTGGACAGCACCAACGGGGGTATATTCTGTGAATGCACAACTAGTTGGTGGTGGCGCAGGGGCAAGTGGGGGATATGTGGCATCGGTTGTCACATATGTCTGCGAGGTTGGTTGTGGTTCATGCTTGTTATCATATGTTACACAACAGTATGGTCAAGGTGCGGGGGGATCATCTGCAACACGAGTTACTATCGACAATAACACCATCACACCGGGCACATCATACCCGATTACCGTAGGTACAGCCGGAGCAGGGGGGGTAGGTATGGGGATGATGTTTGCGAGAAACGGACAGGGATGTACTGGTATTGCTTATACTGCAACGGGGTACAGAGACCCTGCCTTCGTACCATATGGTTACTCTGGGAATCCCACAACTGCATTTTTAAACACCTCATATGGGGGTATAAAAGGCAACATACTGGTGTATTATGTAGCATTAGACCCCACTGTGACACTAACTCCCAACCACTCCGCAACCGGTTCAGACGGTTATACGTCAGATGTTCCGATCTATGCATCAAACGGAGCAACAGGATCAAAACCCCAAGCG
>Ga0247841_10001860_pt1 | contig 44374 bp, 52 predicted proteins | sample LaCruzMarch2015__2_FD_192410 | JGI IMG/M metagenome (GOLD analysis project Ga0247841, IMG submission 192410) | Freshwater microbial communities from meromictic Lake La Cruz, Castile-La Mancha, Spain - LaCruzMarch2015_18m | ecosystem: Environmental > Aquatic > Freshwater > Lake | place: Spain... | reverse complement strand
TGAATTAAAGTTTTTCTAGAATTAATATCTTACTAAGCTCGCCAATAGGTTAGCTGAAATTCACTCCGAGCTAAAGCAGGGTAGTTTTCTTTCAGCAGGCGAGCTTATAAACTTGATTACTTAAACCATTAACCTTACAATATTCTCTAACTATTGCTTTAGTCAAAATAACCTCTGATGGCAATATTTCTTTTTCTTTTGCCCAATATCTCCTCAATTCGCCTTCTAATTGATTTTCCCCATGTTCATCTGGAATTATCCCTGTTTGTTCCATTTTACCATTTGACATAACCCATAAAGGACTAACAAAATCAGTTCCCATTAAATATCCTTCAATCATTAATTTTACAGCCTTGTCTCGTTTTTTCATTTCAAGTCTGTCCTGAAATAAAAATAAAGCCCCTTGACTAAGAAGATCGAGTCTATCTTTAGTACAACTCCAAGGATAAACTATAGCTTCAACTGTTTCTTTAGTTCCAATATCTCTTCCTTCTTTTTGGCTTAATGAGTATTTATAATCCTGAACCCAGCCATTCTGCAATGCCCAGCTTAACGCAGTCCAACCCCTGTATCCAATTGCTTTCTCAACTTTTTCTGGAATAGAAATTTTTTCTTCCATTACCTTAATTATAATCTACCATTTAAAAATATAATTATACTCAAGAATATACTTATTTGCTCTTTAAAAAACCCTCAAGCTGGTCTTCATCAGGAGTTTCTCCTGTTTTAACACTCATAGATTTATACCATTCTGTTTTTTCTTCCAATGTCAATGGTTGTTTTTTATCTCCAAAAGTCTGAGCAGCACGAACTTCTGCTTTTTCATATAGTTTTTTATATTGATTTCTTTCATAAAAAAAAATACCTGCTCCAACAGCTATTCCCAATACAAGAGATACAACTGCAAGAGGAACCAGTAGTTCAGACGTACTACCATTTTCCCATCTTCTTCCATTATACATCATGCTTTTATTCATCCTCTGAACTTTAAAAATATAATTATACTCAAGAATATACAAAGAATAAACACAAATCTCCATAATATCCCAAAATTAGATAGAAACCAGCAAATAATAAGCTTTAAAAAGCTATTTTCTATCTAACTTTTATGTATAAATTAAATATATCTGAAAAAGGAAAGACATATAAAATAGAAGTAGAGCTAGATAGTGTAGAAGGAAAAATTCTTGGAGATAAGATAAAAGGCTCTGACATAAAACCAGAATTAGAAGGTTATGAACTTGAAATTACAGGAGCTTCTGACAAAGCAGGATTTCCATATTTTAAAGAAGTAGAAGGTTCACAATTAAAAAGAATCTTATTAAGCAAGGGAAAAGGCATGTCAGGCTGGAAAAAGAAAAGAAAGAAACATATTAAAATTAAAGGACTAAGAAAGAAAAGAACAGTCAGAGGAAACACAATTTCAAGAGACACTTCTCAAATTAATTTAGCAGTAAGAAAAGCAGGAAAAACAAAATTAGAAGAAGTTTTTCCAGAACAAGCTCAGGCAAGAGAAGTAAAAGAAAAAGCACTAAAGGAAAAAATAGCAAATGCCAAGAATCCTCAAACTCCTGTTGCTCCAACTCCTGCTCAATAATTCTATTATCTTATATTATATATTCAATTACAATAATACTTATAAACTATATTTATAATCTAATTTCATGTATAGTTTTAGATATGAAGCAATTCAAGTTTCAGATAATGGAACAAATGCAGAAGGAGTAGAATTATATGCAAAATTTAGATTTGGAGAGGAAGTTGCTCCAATTAAAAGAAAGTTTGTAAGAAATAGATACTCTCGTAGTAATGTAACTCTTGATAAATTTATGAAAGAAATAGAGAATGTTCAATCAGACCCCTCTCAATATAATGTATATATCTCTGAAAAGGATTCAAGAGAAATAACAATTACCCCTTGTTGGGTTAGATTGGGTTTTGATATTAAAGTTACATCGAAAAAACTTCTACCCTTAGAACAAATGCTTCATATGCAAAAACTGAATGATGCTATTTTATCAGGACAAACCCAGGCATCATAATTAACATTTATATGATTATATATTCCCCATCACAATAATCCTTATAAATACTAAATGAATGAAAGAATTATGGCAAAAAAACAACTTCCAGATATAAGTGATTTATTAAAACAATATCGTGAAATTCCAACAGAAGAACAAATTGAAAAAAGAAGAGAAGATTTAACTCAAAAAATTTGCCAAGCATATAAAAAAGCAGGCGTAACAGAAAAAAACTGTGACCATCCCTATCCTTTAAGAAGGATTAATAATGCAAGTATGGAATATTGTAATTATTGTCTTGACTTAACAGACCCAGAACACAAAAACCTCAACTTAAGAAGAAAGAGATAATTCTAATTTAACTTGTAAAAACCCCTAACTACCCCCTACACCAATTATAAACTAACACCTTATTAATAATATCAAAAAAACAAGGGGCACCCCACACCAAAGTGTGGGGTTTGGACAGCCCTTTGTTTTTAGGATGCTCAGAGAAATACGAAGTTGCAAAGCAACTTCTCCACCCTAAAGGGTGGAGTTTATTTCTCTGACATTAATTAATGAGATAAGCGAACTTGTGCAGCTTATCTTAGTATTAAAATTTAATAAATCAAATATTTCCATCAAATCCCAAGATATAAAAATCCCCTTATTCTAATTAATATATGAAATATTCCCAACTCTGTGAAGTATATGAAAAACTAGAATCAACAACAAAAAGACTGGAAAAAACAGAAATTCTGCGGGAATTTCTGTTAAAGCTAAAACACCAAGATTCTCAAATTATCTATCTTCTAAAAGGCAGGATTTTCCCAGACTATTCTCAAAAAGAAATGGGAATTTCAGAGCAACTTGTAATCAAAGCACTTGCAAAATCAACAGGACTGCAGGAAAAAGAAATAGTTAAAAAATGGAAATCAATAGGAGATCTTGGCAAGGTTGCAGAAGAAACAGCAAGTCATAAAAGCCAGAAAACGATTTTTAGCAAAGAACTAACAACAGAAAAAGTTCTTGAAAATCTAAAAAAACTTCCTGAATTAGAAGGAAAAGGAACAGTTGAAAAAAAATTAGGGCTAATTTCAGAACTTCTTGCATCTTCCTCTCCAACAGAAGCAAAATACATTGCAAGAACATTGCTTGGAGATTTAAGAATAGGGTTGGGAGATGGGGTTTTGCGAGACTCAATAGTCTGGGCTTTTTTAGATAAAGAAAACAAAGAAGATTTTGTTCTTGTTCAAGAAGCCTATGATAGGGCAACTGATTTTGCACTGGTTTTTGAAAAAGCAAAACAAGGAAAAGAAGCAATAGAAGAAATAGGACTAGAACCAGGAAAACCAGTAAAAGTTATGCTGGCTCCAAAAGCAGAATCAATTAAAGATGCATTTGAAACAGTCCAAGTCCCGTGTGCAATTGAATTCAAATATGATGGCTTTAGAATGATGATCACAAAAGATAATCAAGGAGTTATAAAAATCTTTACAAGAAGATTAGAAGAAGTAACTCTTCAGTTTCCAGAGGTAAAAGAATACATAGAAAAGCATATTCAAGGAAAAAATTTTATTCTTGATTCAGAAGCAGTTGGTTTTAACCCTAAAACAAAAAAATACATGCCATTTCAAGATATCTCCCAGAGAATAAAAAGAAAATATGACATAGAAAAAGTAGCTAAAGAACTTCCAGTAGAAGTAAATCTATTTGACATTCTTTATTATAATAGTCAAAGCCTAATTAAGAAACCATTTATAGAAAGAAGAAAACTTCTTGAGAAAATAACAAGTGAGAAAAAATGGCAAATAGTTCTAGCAAAACAAATTATTACTTCCAGTGAAAAAGAAGCAGAAGAATTCTTTCAAGAAGCAATAAAACAAGGAGAAGAAGGAATTATGATTAAATCTCTCCAATCCCCCTACAAACCCGGAGCAAGAGTTGGTTATATGCTAAAATTCAAGCCAGATATGAATGAATTTGACTTAGTCATTACAGGAGCAGAATATGGAACAGGAAAAAGAGCAGGCTGGCTTACAAGTTTTGATGCTTCTTGTCAAGATGGAGATGGAAATCTTCTGGAAATAGGAAAAGTTTCAACAGGATTAAAAGAAAAACCAGAAGAAGGTTTATCTTTTCAAGAGGTTACAGAAAAACTCAAACCACTAATAACAAAAATTAATGGCAAGCATGTCCAAGTTAAGCCAGAAATAGTAATTACAGTAAAATACCAAGACATTCAAGCATCTCCAAGTTATTCTTCTGGCTTTGCACTAAGATTTCCAAGATTCTCAAGTTTACGCCCAGATAGAACTCAAGCAGACATAGCCTCTCTTGAAGATATTAAAAAAGAGTTTAAAAAGGGAAATAATAAATAGCATAAAGTTTTAACTTCTTATTAAAAATTCCTACAATTTCATAGAATAACTTACATAACAAAAACAATTCTAATCTACCAATAAAATAGAAGAATAGGCTATTACTAATAACTATAAATCATCAAATTATTAAATACCCATATTACTAATTACCAATATTATAGATTATTACTATAGAAGCAAATGATAAACAAACTCTGTAGATTATAAAAATACCTTAATAATACCCATATATTAATGTTATCAATTAGCATTACTAATAGCTAACTTCTACAAATCAGCAGATTTATAAATTTATTAAGAAATAGAATAAATTTATAAATCTATTTTGTATTTATAATATATGGAAAAAGGGTGGATTTTAATCATATCTGGAATAATAACAATTGTGCTAAGTATGTATTTTATTATATTGCAAAATGAATCAACTAACCCAATATTTTTAGCACCCCCTGAAATAGGAATATCTGAAATACCCTTATCAATAGACTGTTCTGGAAATAATATTCCTGCAACATGGGATTCAATATTTCAAGAAAGTTCATCAGGCATTAGTATAGTGAATAATCAAAATTGCGACAATTATCTTGTATATAAAGAAGCAAACTCCCTTCTTTATCTAATGCAAATAATAAAAACCTTTGAAAATAATAAAAACATAACCAAAATAACTGCAATATATGGGAATTTTACACAACAATACATTAATACAATAAAAAATATAACAAGCTCGTCTGATTTTCAGATGCCTGCCTCTCCTCTCCTTGTTCCAATACAATACCTAAACCAAGAAAATATTACAAGCAGTAATGCAGATAGCAAATTCAGACAAGTATTCAAAATATCCCCGGCACAATGGAGTGAAAATACAGCCAAAAATATAATATTTTATGAATTTTCACAATCTCAAAATAATCTAAATGAATCAAGAAACCTATCAGCTAAAGTTTCTGCAAATTATTCTTTGGAATATATTGCATTGAATAGCATACAACAAACCATTACCCAAATTCAACTTCCCATATGCATTCCAAACTGGACTGCAGTAAATACATCATGCATAAATAACAATATAATAACTTGGTTTAATGATACAAAATCATGCAACAACTTTTCAAATCTTCCATTAAATATAACAATTCCTTGCAATCCATTAATAATACAAATTCCAACAAGTAACATAACTAAAATAATAGGAAATATTTCAGATATAGTGAAAAATTTAAATATAGATATATATGTGGACTCAAATCCCTTAAATCTAACAGAGAATTATTCTAACCTTAAAAAAGTAGAATTTAAAGAAAACAACATCCTAAGAATAAATTTAACTTATAATTTCTCATCTCAACTTAATCTCTCTAATATCAAAATTGAAAAACAGGCCCAATCATCTAACTTTGGATATATGATAGTCAATGGACTAAATATAAACAAAACATTAATTATTGACAGACTAAATTCTTCAAGCACAAAAGTCTGTGCAAAAAATACTGAAATTACCAGCATCTCTGAAATCTCACAAAATTGTGATGGAGCAAACGAATACATAATAAACTGTCCTGGTTCTAATTCATCTCTATCATGCGTCATAAATAACAATCAATTTGTAATTTCAGGTTTAGACAGGTCTGCTGCAAAAGAGATTCTTCCATCCCCAACCACAAATAATAATATAGATAACGCTGAAACTAATTGTACTTCTCAATGGAATTGCACTGCCTGGGGTTCTTGCCTAAATAAGATGCAAACAAGAACTTGCTCAAACATAACATCCTGCTACAACCAATCTCAAAAGCCAGAAGAAGTAAAGACCTGCTCAACCTCTCAAAACACTAATTTAAACCAAACTAGTTTGAATTCAAATAATAATCCTTCTTCAATGCCTCCTGCCTGCACCTCTAATTGGAACTGTTCAAACTGGACAACATGTTCAAGCAATTCAACTCAAACAAGAATCTGCACCGACATAAATAAATGTATTAGTAGCACAAAACCTTCAGAAAATCAAGCATGTAAGTATAATCCTAAAATTTCAACAACAGTAATAGTTGTCCTAATCGCAATCTCCCTTGTATTGTTAATAGGCATATTTGTCATAGTATATTTTATCATAAAATCAAGAAGTTCTAATACACTTCCAATTCCAGTTAACACCACAAAAATTAATCCATATGTCAGATAAGGCCCCTTATCTGAGCATCCAGAAAACTAAAAAAGAACACTCAAAGTTTTCTTGATTTCCCAGATAAAAAAATATCTTAAAATTTTATCCTCGAGAACAACCGAAAGGTTTAAAAACCACCCCCCTTTATAAATGCTATTGAGCGAAAGGGAAAAATGGCAAACGAATTAAAAGTTCAAAATATTGTAGCGACAACTTCTTTAGGAAAACCAGTTCCACTTACAAAACTAGCCAGAACACAATCAAATACAGAATACAACCCAGAACAATTTCCAGGACTTGTTCTAAGAATAAAAAAACCGAAATCAGCTGTTCTTGTCTTCTCATCAGGAAATCTTGTATGCACAGGAACAAAATCAATTGCTCAAGTTAAAGAAGTAATTCAACAAGTAATAAAGCAACTAAGGAAAATAAGTGTAAGAATAACAGACAAGCCGAAAATCAATGTTCAAAATATAGTTGCATCAGGAAGTATTGACTTAACACTAAATCTTAATCTTTTAGCACTAGAACTAGAAAACACAGAATACGAGCCAGAACAATTTCCAGGACTTGTGTATAAATTGCCAGCACCAACAGCAACATTCCTATTATTCAGCAATGGAAAATTAGTATGCACAGGAACAAAAAACAAAGAAGAATTAGAAGAAAGCATGAGATTGCTTAATAAGAACATAAAGGCAGCAATGAAAAACTTTGAGCAATAGTTTTTCATTATTTAATCTTGTTCAAAATTCGTTATTAAAATCCTTCTCCGAATAAAGACCACTTAGCATATAAGGCCTACAAAAATAGAGATATCATTAATAATACATATAAATTAATAATTATAATCCTAATTTTAAGCAAATATCAAGACTTTATTAAAACTCCAAAATAGGCAAACCTTGTTCCCCACACTCTTTAATATATCTTGCTTTATATCTCTCATGAACTCTTTTTCTTGTTTCTTCAAGTTCAGGAGGGTCTGGAAAACCAATAGGCCCGTGTGCATCTAAAAATTCAGGGTCATTTGAAGCTTCAAATGCTAACTGACTTCTTTTTAGTCTAGAATAAACTAAATTATCAAACTTAGTAGGTTTTGCATGAAGAATAGTGCCAATAGGAAGTCTTCTCAATGCCTTTTGCCTTGCTTCATAAGCAGGCGTTCCAGGAGCATCTACATATCCAGGAAATCGAGTATCATTATCCCCTATTCTAGAAATTTCTTCATCTTTTTCATCATAACCTCTTCTTCTTGCTCTTCCCCTTACAATAATTTCCATCAAATCTCTATTAATCATAAGAATTATTATTCAATCTTATTTATAAATATTTGTGAGATGCAGAATATAATTATAAAATAGGCAAACCCTGTTCCTTGCATTCTTTAACATATTGTCTATAATATTTGTTATAAACTCTCCAATAAACAAACTCTTGCTTTATTCTTGCAAACAAAGTTTCAGGCTTTCCAATAGCTCCAAGAGTAGAAATATACTTAGGATCACTACCAGCATCAATCTCAACTCTATTTAGCTTCATTCTAGAATAAAACCTCAAATCATCAGGAGTCTCCGTAACTTTTAGAATAGTGCCAACCTCAAGCCTCTTTGCCAAGTTTTCTTCCATTAATCTAAAATAACTCACAGGTTAATAAACTTTTCTCAATAAAAATTACTTCAAAAAACTAGCTAAACAATCTCTTGCATCCTGAAGAGATTTCATTTTTTCAGAAGTTACAGCAGGCTTTCTACAATATCTTTCTCCAGGAAGTGAAACACTTAATACAATTGAAGGTTGTTTTGCTGTTGGCTGAATATCTCTTCCTTTTTCATCATAAGTAATCCAAGCACCACCAACAATAGAATCGCCTCTTGCCTGTATATAATAAACTCCTCTTTCTGCATTATCAGGTTTTAAATGTCTATTGCTATCTATTCCAAAAGACAAGATAAATTTATTACCTTTATATTCAAGTTCAACTTCATTTTCTTTCCCACGATAACCACCAGAAGCAATATATTCTCCATATTCTTTAATACCTGCAAGTTGTTTTTTATTAATAGGTAACTTTTCAAGCATCTCTTTTAAATTAAAATTAAACCACCAACCATCAACAATACTTAGCTTTCCATACACACTTGAACTAACCAAGCCAGATGGCTTCTGAAGTTTCACAGCAAGATTTTCTTCTGGCTTTGTGCCAACATAAGCAGCATTTAATTCCAAAACATACTTATCTTCAACTCTTTGAACACCAACAGTTGTTTTAAAGAAATTAGTTCCCATAGCATCATAATCAAAACTTTCATTAAATCCATCACGTGAAGCTAATGTTGCTTTCATGTTTTCAATCAATCTGCCAGTAAAACCACTAGAAATTTTTGCTCCTGAAAAAGCCAGCAATGCTACCCCAACTCCTCCTGATTGCTCACCAATAGCCTTGGTTAAATTCCTTTGAGTTGCTCCTGATTCAGGCACTTCATAACCATCATAAACTAAAATAGCGTGTTCAAGCTCTTTAATACTATCAAGAATAACTCCTCTTCTGCAATCTTTCTTTTCAATATCAACAACTTTAGAAACAGAACTAAATTTATTAGGTGTAGACTTAAATTCTTTTTGTGGATTAATTACATTTATCATATTAACTTATCACAGAACTCTCTTTCCTTGATTAAGTTACTGTCCTTTTAGTTTTTAAATCTTTCGATATCCTGCAACAAACCCTACCACTTAAAGATAGTGAGATAACTTAATAAAGAACTTATCCCAAAAACTAATGCAGACTAATGGAAATCAAACAAAAGATATACTGAAAAGTATATAATCAATCATAGAAAACAATATAAACAAAAATTACTTGGAAAAAACATGGACGAAAAAGAAGGAGATTATGACTATACTTCAGGAAGTGGTGGCGGGAATAGGGAGAGAGGTAGTGATGACATCCCGCATGAAAAACCAAAAGATAAAAAGATTAATACAGAAGAACTTCTCATAGAAGTAAAACAATTTTTTAATTTCTATAAAAAAGAACTTGGAAAACAAGTTAAAATTGGTAAAGGTGTTGTTCAAGTCTCATTCCAAGACATTGCTTCATTCTCCCACACACTGGCAGAACAGCTTCTGGAAAGCCCAGAAGAAATACTTTTAGTCTTTGAATTAGGATTAGAAGATACAGGCATAATAAAAAACCCAAGAGTTAGACTATTAGATATTCCAGAGGTTCATAAAGTTAAAATTAGGGACATAAGAGCAAAACACCTTAATCAATTAATTTGCATAGAAGGATTAGTAAGACAAGCTTCTGATGTTCGCCCTCAAGTTGTAAATGCTAAATTTGAATGCCCTTCCTGTGGAACAGTTATTTCTGTTCTTCAAATAGATAAAAAATTTAGAGAGCCTTCGAGATGCTCATGTGGAAGAAAAGGTGCATTTAAACTACTAAGCAAAGATATGGTAGATGCACAAAGACTTGTAATAGAAGAAGCTCCTGAATCTTTAGATGGCGGAGAACAGCCAAGAAAAATGACTGTCTTTCTTAAAGAAGATTTAGTAGAGCCAAAAATGGAAGAAAAAACAACACCAGGAAGCAAAGTAAGAATAATAGGTATGCTAAAAGAAGTCCCACAACCACTTCCAACAGGAGGCATGACAACTCGTTTTGATTTAGCAGTAGAAGCAAACAATATTATCCCTTTAGAAGAAACATTTGAAGAATTAGATATTTCAGAAGAAGATGAAAGACAGATTAAAGAACTTGCAGCAGACCCAAGAATTTTAGAAAAATTAGCAGAGGCAATTGCACCAAGTATTTATGGCTATGAAGAAATTAAAAGAGCTCTTGTTCTCCAGCTTTTTTCAGGAGTTAAAAAAACAAGAAGTGATGGAACTTCAACAAGAGGAGATATTCATGTTCTGTTAATAGGGGATCCAGGGGTGGCCAAAAGCATTGGCAAAAATGAAAAAATATTATATTTCAATGAAAATGAATATGGTTATGTGACAATAGAAGAATTATATAACAAATACACAAGATATCCTAAAAATCTGAATGTGCTAACAATTAATCAAAAAGAACATAATGCAGAATGGTGCAATGTTCATGAGATTATAAAACATCTGCCAGAAAAGATCTTGATTAATGTAAAAACAGAACACGGTAAAAGAATAACTGCAACAAAAGACCACTCATTTATAACTCTCTCAGACTCAGGAGAAATTATCCCCATAGCGGGAGATAAACTTACTAAGAATTCATATCTCCCAATTCCAATAGGATTTCATAAGGAAATATTAAAAGAAATAAAAACAGATAATTTTAATACATACAACACAAACTCCCTAGGACTCCCAAAAAAAATTAATTTGGACGAAGATTTTGGGTTTTTTATAGGTATTTTTCTAAGTGAAGGGAATATTCAAGAAGAAAAAGATATTTTAATATCCAATACAAAACGAGAAATAAAAGATAAAGTTATATTATTTGGTAAAAAATTAGGCTTAAATCCAAGGGAAGAGAAAAACTCTGTTGCAATCGCTTCAAAAAGCCTTTCAAATCTGCTAATGAATAAATGCTATAATAAAGGTGAAAATTGGAAAGATACAAAAAGAAAAGGTAATTATTCAAAAATAAAAAAAATTCCAGATTTCTCCTATTTTGCAAAAGAAGAATTTATAAGGGGAATGCTGTCTGGAATTTTTTCAGGTGATGGAAGATATATTAAAGACAAAACAAATGCAAAAGGCATAGAATTAGTAACAACTTCTAAAGAACTTGCAGAAGGAACTTCAGATTTGCTTTTCTCTATAGGAATAATAAATAGGATAATCCAAAGAAAATACAACTACAAAAGCATTGATACAGACTATTTTACAGTACAAGTTCCAAAATATATGCTGAAATTATTTTTGGATAAAATAGTATTTATAAGAGACAAATTAAACTTGACAACTCCAATTTACAGCTATCATGACTTAATTCCTTGTGGCAACCTATTATATAGTTTAATAAAAAAAGCAGGATTTAACAAAAGAATAGGCGGAGATAGAACCCTGGCTTCAGAGATGAGAACTGTTAAAAAAAGAAACAAGATAGGAAGAATAAGACTAGTTAAAATACTAAATTTGCTTCCAGAGAATGTTAAAGAAACAGAAGAATTTCGAGTTCTTAAAAAAATATCTGAAAGCAAAATAGTCTGGTCTAAAGTAGAAGAAATAGAAGAAATAAAAAGTGAAAAAGAAGATGTTTATGATTTAAGCATTCCAAAAACAAACACTTTTGTTTCTAACGGCATAGGAGTTCATAATTCAGTCACCCTAAAATTTATTTCAGGCATAGCACCAAGAGGAAGATATGTAGTGGGAAAAGCAGCATCAGGAGCAGGAATTACAGCAACAGTTGTTAAAGACGAATTTCTAAAAGGCTGGGCACTAGAAGCAGGAGCAATGGTTCTTGCTAACAAAGGTATTGTTTGTATTGATGAAATAGATAAAATGGACCCAGTAGACAGAAGCGCAATCCATGAAGCCATGGAGCAGCAAACGGTAACAATCTCAAAAGCAAATGTCCAAGCAACATTAAGATCAGAAACTTCTGTCCTAGCATCAGGAAATCCAAAATTTGGAAGGTTTGACCCTTATCAGCCAATTGCAGCTCAGATAGATATTCCCCCAACATTACTAAACAGATTTGATGTTATTTTCACTCTAAGAGATTTGCCAGACAGAACAAAAGACGAAGCCATTGCGTCCCATGTCCTAATGGAGCATAAAAAAGAAAATAAAAAGATAATAATTGAAAGAAACTTATTTAGGAAATATATTGCCTATGCAAAACAAAATATTAAGCCAGAATTAACAACAGAGGCAACAGATGAAATAAAAAAATTCTATGTTGATTTAAGAAATGCTCCTGTCTCTTCAGATGATATGCAACGCCCAATTCCAATTTCAGCAAGACAATTAGAAGCATTAATTAGATTAAGCGAAGCCTGTGCAAAAGCCCGTTTATCAAAAAAAGTTAAAAAAGAAGACTCAAAAAATGCAATCGCACTTATAAAATTCTATATGACTCAAGTAGGATATGACTATGAAACAAAAACATTTGATATAGATAAGATAGTAACAGGAATTCCAACATCCCAAAGAAACAAGATTCTTGCTGTTAAAGATACAATTGCAAGATTAGAGCAAAGAATAGGAAAAGTAATCCCAATAGAAGAGTTGGAAAAGGAATTAGAAGGAAAGCTAAACAAAGAAGAAATTCAAGAATCTCTTGAAAAACTTTCAATTTCAGGAGACATTTTTACACCTAAAAGAGGTTTTGTTCAGAAAACATAATTTAATATGACGCAAACAGAGCCAGAAAAACAAAAACCAGATAAATATTTTATAAAAAGAAGTGTAAAAAAACTTACACAATTGAAAAGTCAGGACTACAACTGGGTTTGTGCAAATTGCCATAAAGTATACAAACAAAAAAGGCAGGAGCCCTATGAAGATGGACATGGTGGAAGATATCTTGACATGTGCAGATGTGGATGCGACATTTATCTAACAATTGATAAAATGATAGAAGAATTAAAAAAAGGATTGGAAGAAAAAATAGAATAATGGAAGTAAAAGAATTACAAGATAAAGCAAAAGAAATTGTTGAAAAAATAGATACTAAATTTAACGTTAAGCATGATAATAACAATACCATTATGCATTTAATGGAAGAAGTTGGAGAGCTAACCAATAATCTCAATAAACCCAATATAAGAAATGAGAAAATTGACATTGAAAATTTAAAAGAAGAACTTGGAGATGTTATACTTCTTACAATGCAAATAGCTTCAAATAACAATATAGATATTGAAGAAGCTGTAAAATCTAAAATTGAAATACTAAAAAAGAGGCATAATATTATCTAATGGAAATAGAAGAAATAAGAAAAAAAGCATATGCAATAATTGAAGATTATAATAAAAAGAATAATATTACTCATAATAAAGACACAGTCTTCCCTCATCTAGTAGAAGAAATTGGAGAGCTGGCGAGAGAATTAGGACATGAAAGAAGCAATTGGAGAGCTGAATTTAATAAAGAGAAATTTGCAGAAGAATTAATAGATGTTTTAATGCAAATTATGAACTTAGCAACAGATTATAACATTAATATTGAAGAAACTTTTAATAAAAAAATACAAAAATTAAGAGAGAGATACCAACTAAAATGAACATAGAAGAACTAAAACAAGAAATACAAAAATATTTTGAAGGCACAAATCCGTGCCATGACTTTATGCATACAGAAAGAGTAAAAAATCTTGCACTTCATATTGGAAAAAAAGAAAATGCAGATTTAGAAATAATAGAAATAGCTTCTCTTCTTCATGATATAGCAAGAAAAATTCAAGATGAAAGCAAAGGAGAAATCTGCCACGCAGAACAAGGCGGGATTATAGCAAGAGAAATTCTAAAATCCAAAGGACTAGAAGAAAATAAAATCAATAAAATAATTCATTGTATAGAAACACATAGATTTAGAAAAAATAACAAACCAGAATCAAAAGAAGCACAAATTTTATATGATGCAGACAAGTTAGATTCAATAGGTGCAATAGGGCTGGCAAGGGCAATATCTTTTTCAGGCTCTGTAGGCGCAAATGTCCACAATCCAAATGTAGATATAGCAAATACAAAAGAATACAGCAAAGACGATTCTGCCTATAGAGAATATCTTGTAAAACTAAGCAAGATTAAAAATGAACTGCTCACAGAAGAAGGAAAAAGAATAGCTCAAGAAAGGCATAAGTTTATGGAAGATTTTTTCACAAGAATAAACCAGGAAGTTGCAGGAGAATTATAGCAAACAATCACAACAATGCTTATAAATAAACTTTCAAACATATAATCATGGCAGAACAACAACTAAAGAGGAATACAGCATACAAACTAAGAATTGGAGATTTGTCAAGAGGAAAGGAAATAATTGAAAATGAAAAACTTTCCTGTATAGAGCTAGATGGAAAAAGAATAGTCAGAATTAATATTATAGCAAATGTAATAGAAAAATATGAAACAGATTTAGCTCCAAAAGAAGGAGTAGAAAATCCTCAGTCAAAAAAATACCTAACACTGACAATAGATGACGCATCAGGACAAATAAGACTAAAATCATTTGGAGACGATGCTCTCAAATTCTTGAAAATAAACCAAGGAGATACAGTTTTAGTTATAGGAACACTAAGAACTTTTAACAATGAAGTCTATATTGCTCCTGAAATTATAAAACTATACGACCCAAGATATCTTTTAGTAAGAAAACTTGAACTTGAAAAAAACAAGCCACAAGCTCCAATAGACAAAAGCCAGATAAAGGACATAAAAGACAAAGTTCTTGAAATGATTAAATCAAGTGAAGATGGAATTGATGCAGACAAGCTAATAATGGAGATAAAAGCCTCTCCAGAGGCAATAAATCAGGAAATCCACAAACTTCTTGAAGAAGGTATAATTTATGCGCCCCGCCCAGGCAGATTTCGGTATCTGGGATAAATTTATATTTCTTTTATATAAATATTAATAATTACAATACTTATTATTCGCACAATCTACAACAAAAATTAATAATACTAATAATTTATTAATAAAGTTGAATAACAATAATAATCTGGCAATATCTAATTGTCAGTTAATAATAAAATAATATCCACATTATTTATTCAAATAGTTACTATTTAATCCAAACCCGGTGGAAACCTCTGAAAAGAAGGAGGAGAATTATTAGTAGAAAGATTTTGTTGCTGACTAGCAATCTTTTTCTTGTCTTTTGTTATAATAAAAATAACTATTATTACTAATATAATTACTACTCCTAAAAATCCAGAAACAATCCACCAGAATAAACCACTGTCTTTGTTAGAAGAAGCATCAACACACAAATTCTGTGAAGAACAAGTTTTCCCTGCTCCACAAGTTCCGCAACTTCCACCACAACCATTATTCCCACACTGCTTTGCTTGACAATTAGGAGTGCATCCTCCTGAACTTATACATTTTCCAGCTGAATTGCAAGTTCCACTACTACAACTTCCACAGCTAACCATCTGATTGCAAAGAGTCTGCATTCCACATTCAAATCCTTTGCTTTGACAACTATCTGAACAAGAATTATTATTATTTCCACCTCCTCCACCCCCATTTCCACCACCATTACCGCCTCCACCACTACCAGAACAACTTACTGCACAACTATCATCAGAACATTTTTGCTGTCCCGAACCACAAATAAAAGAAATATTTCTTGTATCAGAAGTTCCAATATTTCCTGCAAAGTCTTCACATCTTATATTCCAGAGATAACTTCTAGCCAAGCCAAAATTAGCACCAATTGAATTTATTGCTCCATTAACAATACTTAAATTTGAAGCCTTTTCAATATTGCTTACGAATAAACTGCATTTTTTCAAATTAGTGCTATCACTTACATTAAATTCAAATTCCGTATCACCAATAGCAACAGAAGAATCATCTCCAGGAGAAGTTAATATAATTCCAGGACTAGTGCTGTCCATATTAAAACTCAAAGAATTTATAGCGACACTGCTATCAGAATATTTGCAGAAAAATTTAACAACATAGTTTTGATCATTAAGATTCAAAGAAGTATAATTAAAAAATGTTGCATTAACCCTATTCATTGAATAATTTGTTGCAAAGTTATTAAAACTAATATTGCAAAGAGATATATCCCTGTCAGAACTAACTTCAAAGCTTAAATTTTTATTATTAGTATAAGTATTATTTTGAGGAGAAATTACATTAATATTATATGGATTATAGGCAACAGTAAATATTTTTTGGCTGGTATTTAAATTCCCAGCAAGATCATAAGCAAATGCAGTAAAGTTATAAGAACCATCTGCCAAAGTTATTGTTACAGGAGAAGTATAAACATTATTCCCATTAACAGTCCCATTACTCCAACCAACAACAAAAGCATCAGAATTATTTATAATATTTATTAAAACATTTCTTGAAGCATAGGTTATATTTGCAGGGCTGATAAAAGCAACATAAGGGGGAGTTGTATCAGGCACAGCAGTATTTACACTAAAAGAAATCGAGCTCGAGTTGATATTTCCAGCAGAATCATTAGCATAGGCAGTAAACTGATAATTTCCATTTTTCAAATTTAAGGTTACAGGAGAACTATATACAAAACTACGAGTTCCATTATTCCACCATTTTGATTGAGCATCCGAGCTAGTTATAATATTTACACTTACTTGAGAAGTTGTATAAGTATTCCCATTTAAAGGAGAAATAAAAGCAACATAAGGAGGGGTTGTATCTGCAACTGAAGACAAATATTCCTGCTGAACTTCTGCAGGAGATAATATTCTATCATAAATTTTTAACTCATCAACAAATCCATTAAAATTACCCATAGAACCTTGCCCAGAATCAGCACCCCCAATAGTTAAATTATAACTTCCATCATAAACTCGTGAGCCTGCAGCAACATTCTGGCTGTCAAAATTAGCTAATTTATTTCCATCAAGATAAATTTCAGGCTTCTCCCCAATACTATTTTTGTAAGTTACAACAACATGATGCCAATTAGTATCACTAATTCTATCACTACTTACCCTATAGGCATCAGAAGTGCTCCATCCAAACCTCGAAGAGAGATTACCATTAGGACCAATAGTCAATATCTGTGAAGCCAATCCTTTATTTAAAACATATCCTAATGCAGTTGATGTTGATTTTTTTATCCATAAAGAATAACTTACTTCAGACATATTATTAAGATATTCTAAATTCTTAATTTTTGCATAACTACAACTTTGTCCTGTAAAATTAACAGCTTTTTCTTTAACCCCTGAAACTCTTGAAGTACAAGAAGAAACAAAAGCATTGTTTGCATAAGAAGAATCGTCTCTTGCATCTCCTGAACTCTCACTAAAACCATAATAGCCAACATATTTTGGTCTAGAAGCAGTATAGCTTGCTAAAATTTCTGCACCACTTAAAGCATAAGCATAAACTTTGACTTCATCAATAAGTCCGTTAAAATATCTTTCAGGCACTTGTAAATTATCTCCTATGCTCAACCCATAATCATTAGAAATTATATTTCTTGTTTCAGCTGCTTCATTTTTCAAAACACTATTAACATATACTTTCATCACCGTTTTATTATAAACTCCAACAACATGATACCATTTATTTGCCTCTAATTTAACCCCAGAATCTAAATCATGATAACTTGCTCCATTATTAACACTAAAAAATATAGTATCAGTATTAGGACTTACCATCAACCTATATGCATCATTACCCTTTGAAATTAAATTAGCCCAATCAGTATAACTAATTCCAGGAATATTTGATTTTATCCAGGCTTCAACACTTAATTGAGATAAATCCAAACTATCTGCATCAGGAATATTTACATAACTGCTTCCTTTTAAGTTCATTGCACTTGAATTTATTCCTTTTTCATAACCATAACCTGCACTAACTTTAACATCATCAAACCACACACTTCCAGTTATTCCAGAACTAAAAGAATCAGCAACTCCCCTAACCAATGCAGATGAAGTAGTCCTTGTTGTAAAATTACACTCAACATACTGCCAGGTATTTTTTAAGATTGATACCGCGCTGCATTCTTCTGCAATATCATTTAAATCAAGATAAACACTCCCAGAAGATAAAGTATTGAAAATCCAGCCAGACAGAGTATAAGTAGTATTTGGAATAAGTTTTACACTTGCACTAGATTGTATTGTGTAAATTGCAGCAGTTGTAGTTGGTGTAAGTTTTAAAGAATATGTTCCTGAATGAACTTTATCAGTTGCCTTAGCCATTGTTCCTGTTCCGGATTTTGTCCAAGAATTAATAGTAGTTGAACTGCTTGTGGGCTCTTCAAAACTTGGATTAGTTATTAAATTATTTTCAATAGCAGTTCCGTTATTTCCAAACACAGAAGAATCATAAACAATATTGCCACTTCCTTCATTAAGATTATAACTTCCAACGAGTTTGAATTTTTCTTCATTAAACATATTTCTTATTTCAGAATCAGATAAAACCCGATTCCAAATTCTTACATTGTCTAATTTTCCTGTAAAAAAAGCAGATTTAACAGCATCATTTATTGCTCCTATTGCTAAAGGTTCTGTATTAGCAACTATTGCCCCTGTTTTAAAATGACTAGCATAACTATATGTGGATCTTTCTCCATCAACATATATTTTTAAAATACTTCCATTGTAAACAGTAGTTACTAAATGCCAACTCCCTTTATATTCTGAAAAAGGAAGATAAGTGCCAGCAGTTCCATATGAACCATCTGTAAAAACATACCAATTTATATTTCCACCATAGTCTAAGTTTAATTCATATCCTGAATTTGGAGAAGACTTATCAACAATATAGGCAACTCCTGAAGTTGGAAATTTTTCAACATTAATCCAAACAGAAACACTGATATTCTTAACAGGCTTTAAACTTGCGCTATCCTGAATAGTTGCAAAACTATTCCCACCTTTAAAATAAAGCCCTGTTTTGTTTACAGCATTAACCCATGAAACATTCACACCCATACCATTAATATCTGCATTATTAGCATTTCCAGAAGAATCATAAGCACTAACTCCTGCTCCCTCATTTAATAAAAGATTTAAAACCATACTTGCAGGAGGACTAGGCAATAAACTCTGAGGTAAAATAAATACAATACCCATAAGCACAACAACAAAAACAACAACACTAAGTAGGATATCGACAATATCTCTTCTTTTATTTATATCTTTGTTTCCCTTAGTTTTGCTTCTAACACTCTTTGTTGTTTTTTTCCTATTTTTTCTACTCATTTTTTCAATAAATAATAAACTCTTTTATTTAAAAACCTTAGCAAGATTAACCCCATAATTGATTTCCTATCTCCCTAACTCCTGAACTCTTGCCAAGTTTTTGTTTTTTATCATTAGGTTTTTCTTCTTTCTTTTCTTCTTTTTTAACTTTTTCTTCTTTTCCAGCCCCTATGCTTTCAAATTTTTGAGCTCTTGCCAAATCCCTCTTAATCTGCTCTAAAACATCCTCTTTATTTAATGGCTTTTGCTCTTTGGGTTTTTCAATTTTTATTTCTTTCCGAATTTCAACTTTTCTTTCTTCTTTTTTATTTATTATTTCTTTTTTAGCAGGAATTTTCTTTTCAACTTTCTTCACCATCTTAATTTCTTTCTTAGGAATAATCTTTCTTTCAATTTTTATTGTTTCTTTTGGCTTAAAAATTCCAATCTTCTGTTCTTCAGGCTTTTCTCGCGGTTTTTCTATTTCCATAATAGAACCAACTTCCCTACTGCTTGTCTCATGAAAAGATTTTTGAGAAATATTTTGTGCAAGAGATTGTGCTTTAGTCTGCACTCCCCTCATTTCTGCTAATTTCATTTTCTCTGCTTCTAATCTTCTTTCTGCTTCAATTTTTCTTCTTTCTGTTTCTGTTTTAATTCTTTCTTCTTCAGCCTCTCTTCTTTCTTCAATTCTTTTTAAAGTTTCTATTTCTTTTCTTTCTGATTCTAGTTTTTTTCTTTCAGCCTCAACACCAAGTCTTTCTTCTTCTAATTTTTTCGCTTCGCTGATTTTTCTTGCAAATTCTTCTTCTGATTTTTCCCTTAATGCATCATAATCCTCCGGCTTAATTCTTTTGCCAATCTCCATTGTCTCATTCTTAACTGGTTCTTGCTCTTTCATAAGTTTATCAATAGTTTCTCCTGAAATTTCAATAGCTCTATTTCTTCTTAAAACAAGAAAAATCAGCAAAAACAAGAAAACAGCCCAAATAATAAGCGCGGGAATTGTAATCGTTTTATAGTTAGATAAAAACTCCATTAAATCAGAAAGATATTGCTTATACTTCCCAAACCCAGATTCTTGCAAATTAATTTTCAAAATAAAAATCCCGCCCGCAGCATTAGCTGATTTTGTGCTAATTGAAAACTCAACAGAATTACCATCTAAAGAAAATGTTTTAACCTGGTTAAAGTCAAAGGTATCCTGCCCCAAAACCCCATTAAACTCTTCTAATTTAATCATACTAATAGAACTCCCACTAATATTAACAAGAGTAAAGGTATAGGTGATATTATCTAATCCAAATCTTACTCTATCTCCAATAGCAAGGTTTTTTTCAATACCTTGTTCAAGTTGAGATTTTGAAATAATATTAAGCACACCTGCACTAGCCATTGGCAGCAACACAAGAAAAACCAAAAACATAGTTAAAACTAGGCTAAAGTTAAATGTAAACTTAAAATCGTCTTTTAACCCCATCTTTTATGCAGAATATAGGAAAAACATACTTAAAAAGGTTTTTATGTCTGAGAATATCCAACTTAACATTCTCCAATTCTCATAATTACAAAATTGAATTTATACAACTACATCCCATTATAAAAAGCAATATTAATAATATCTGCTAGTAAATAAGCGAACTTGTGCAGCTTATTAATTAAGTAATTAGTAAATAAAATCAGTAAATTCTCACGATATAAAAACCCGAAGGTTTTTATACTCATCAATTATAGAAAAAATATGGAATATAACAACCTGCTTGAAGAAGCATATAAAAAACTAAAGCCAATAGAATCAAAGTCAGATAGATTCGAAATACCAAAAGTAGAAGGATTTCTCGAAGGCAACAAAACAATAGTTTCTAATTTTCAACAAATAATAGGTTGCCTTAGAAGACCTCAAGAACACTTTTTAAAATTCCTACTAAAAGAACTTGCAACATCAGGAGCAATAGAAGGAGACAGATTAGTTTTACAAACAAAAATCCAAAGCTCAAGAATTAATGACAAAATTGCATTATATGCAAAAGATTTTGTAATTTGTAAAGAATGCGGAAAACCAGACACAGAAATTCAAAAACAAGGAGACTTCTCATTCATCAACTGCCTTGCCTGCGGTGCTAAGAAGTCGGTTTCTAAGATTTAGTCAGATTCTTAATATCTCTTAAATCAACTCCCCTCCCCAAAGTTCTCTTATATTCAATTAAATTTTTGATTTTAATAAATCTTGCTCTAACCCCAAGAAATTTCTTGATAGAATAATCTTGCATATTAAAAGCAGGTTTAACCCATTTCTTAGTTCTAGAATCAAATAACTTCTCTTTATCAATTGCACAAAGCTCGATTCTTTGCCCATTATATTTTAAAGCCAATCCAAAAGTATCAAAATTTTCATCTTTATATCTTTTAAGAGGAAAAGTAAGGTATTTCCTAATCTCGGGAACTATTTTTTTTATTTCAGCAAAAGGAACATCAATATCAATATCTGCTAATCTTCTATTTGAACCATATACTTTAGCAGCACACCCGCCAGTAATTCTATAGCGTATCTTTTTATTTTCAAGAATATTTACTATCCAGTTAAATGCCTCTTTTGTGTCTCTCATAATACCAATTAGTAAATTCTATTTATTAATTTAATCCTCTCCCAACCCCAGCCTAAAAACCCGAACATTCCTAAAACCCCTATCTTCAAGTTTTTCTTTTGTCTTATTATTTCTTGTGTAGACTCTACACGCTTTAGTCAAATCTAAACTAGGAACCACAAACTGGACAGAACCGGGATTTTGTTTTGCTTTTCTCAACCATCTCGACTTATCCCAGGAATATTTGAAAACCCAATGCCTAACTCTTTTATCAGCACAATCCTGCCCATTAATACATTCATTTAAAGGAATATGCCAATAATCATAATCCATAAAGACACCTTCTAGATTTTCAAAAGAAAACAAAACCCTATTTGGAAACTCTCCTGCCTTCCTCAAAACAGTTTCTTTAATATACCTTCCTTTTTCATTCTTTCCAACAAATCTTGTTGAAATAACTCTTCTCCACTGATTATGATAACCAGTAATTCTTAAATCTTCTTCATCATCCCCTACAGCAAGAAATAAGGGATAGAATCCTATTTGCTTTTCAAGCCAAAGATATGCACTCTTCATATCCATATCTTCATCTTTAGATTTCTCAGGATTTGCAATTATCTTTCCAAAAACAACATCCTCAAGTTCCATCCTATGATGATAAAGCATAAATTACCATATTCTGCATATAATTAAATTTTATGATATAATAAACCTGAGCTTAAATCCCATACCAATATTATTCCAATTGCCATAACATTTAAAGATTAATTATTAACAAAGTTGTAAAAATAAGCGAACTCTACAGCTTATCCCACCTATTTTCATTTCTCTAAAGTTAACACGAGGGATAGATATCTTTTTAAACCCCTATAAGTTTTATAGTTAATCCTAAATAATCAAAGGAGGAAAAAAATGGTAACTGGATATTGTGTAAAATGCAAATGCAAAGTAGAGATGAAAGACCCAAAAGAAAGTAAGACATCTCGAGGCACAACAATGGCAAAAGGAAAATGCCCTAAGTGCGGAACAACTGTCTGTTGCATGCTTGGCAAGAAGTAATTAAGTAATTTTTATTTAATTTTTTTAATTAAGATAATTTTATTAGAAAGAGTTTAGCAACAGATAATTGCTATTCTTGTAATTTAAGTATAATAACGATTGGAAAATGTTTATCAAAACCCATAGATCATATAGATTAGTAGCTGCAATATGTGACTCAGAACTAATTGGAAAGAAATTTGAAGAAGGAAATAAAATGCTTGATGTGCGAGAAAGCTTCTATAAAGGAGAAGAAATTCAAGACGAAACAAAAGCCATAGAGAAATTAATAGATTTGGCAAAAGAAGACGCAACTTTTAACATTATTGGAAGAAAATCAGTTCAGTGTGCATTAAGAGCAGGAATAATTGCAGAATCAGGAGTTTCATCTGTCCAGGGAATTCCATTTGCTCTTGGTTTGTTGTAATCCCCAAAATCACAATTAATAAAAAAGTATATATACTAACTTCTATTAAAGAATAAATCAAATTATTTTAGACAAATAATGAAAGGAGGTGAAAATATATGAGTGTTTTATTGTTAGAGAGCTTACCATTAGATTTAACAGGAGGTTTTAGCGGAGATTCTAGCATAAATCTTATGGCAATTCTACTTGCTCCAATAATGAAATATATAATACTTAGCATTATTGGCATTTTTGTAATTTATCTCTATCTTGCACTTGCGTATTCAAAAATTAGCAAGAAAGCAAAATTAAATAACCCTGGAATTGCTTGGATGCCCTATATGGGTGTGCTTGCTGTAATCTTTGAATCAGCAGAAGCACATTGGTGGCCATTTTTAGTTTCAACAATTGGGCTATTGTTATCAGCTCTGCTTGGATTTTTAGGTGTTATTTATGGTTCAACTCTAAGCACACTATCTTCTGTTGTTTTAGCTTTATCCCTAATTGTCTTTGGAATTATGACTATAATCTGGCATTGGAAAACCTATGAAGTAGTAGGCAAACCAGGATGGTGGATATTAATTACAGTAGTAATTACATGCATAAGTTATGCCTTAATGTATATTGGCAACAATACTGCAACTGCAAATTCAATGATAGCTAATATAGGAACAATCCTATTAGCTGTTGGATTCGTTGTCCATTTAATTTTAGTAGGCATAGTAGCTTGGACAGGCAAGGAATAAAACCAAAAGTTTATTTTTACTTTTTCTTTTTTATTTATTTTCTTTTATTGATTAGTAAGAACTAACAAGATTTAGAATAGTATACTTAATCACAATAATCTTTAAATATCTCTAGCAAATACAAATGATATGACAGAGGATAAAAATCATGGAATAAATGTATATCTTGATGATAGTGGTGTATATCCAAAATATTCTGTTTATCGTTCATGGACTTTTCCATCAGGTAATGAAGAAAAAGAAATGTTTCTTGCAACAAGCTATGAAGTATCTCGAGAAACAATAGGAAATCCACCAATTTATCTTATTATAAGCACTAATAAAAATGTTAACTCTACCAACGAAGTCTCAAGAGCAATTGACTATGGAAAAACTCCAAAAAAAGCAATTAAAAAAATGCTAAAATATGCCAGAAAATGCGCAATATCAGATGCAAGAAGTCTATTAAGACAAGGTAATAAGTTTACATTTAAGTCAGAAGACCCAAGAATAAAACTACCTTCTGATTTGGAAAAACAACTTACAGCCCTTAATAAAAGATAATTATAAATTTACTCTTTTAAATCTCTCTTGAAAAGATTTTGAAATCTTCATTAAATCATCTTCGCCAGAAACAATTCCAGATAAACTTGCAACTTTTGTATTTGCACAAAAATGAGGAGCATTAAGATAAATTAGAACTTTTGATAAATCTTCTCCTTTTAATTTTCTCAAATCCAAATCAGATTTTAATTCCCCTAATCTAAAAAGCCAAAAATCATAATCCTCAGCAGAACTATTCGGAAGATTCTGCAATCCAATAATCTGTTCTGCAAGATATTCTCCAAGTTTTTGAGCATTAGCAAAACCCCCCAAACAATTAGTATCTTCTTTTCCATAAAATAATCTTTCAACATCAAACAAAATAAATCTGTTTGAACTTCTTGACTTTTCAAACATATATTCTTCATCAACTCTTAAATAAGCATAAATATTATCTCCCATAATTTAGAGCTATAATTAAAGTTTATAAGTATTGTTGTATAAGAAAATATAGTTTAATTCATAAAAAACTCAAATTTATAAACCCCCTCTATCTATAAAAATTATGGATAATCAGAAATGGAGAAAAAATAATTCAAATGTCCCAGCACCAGCTCCAAATCCTGAATTTATAAGAGTCAGGCTTCCAAGAGGAGAAAATGAACTAATTGGAATCATAGAACAAAGAGTTGGCGGAATAAGAATGTTAGTAAGATGCACAGACGGCAAAACAAGAAACTGCAGAGTAAAAGGAAAGCTGAAAAAATCATTATGGTTGAGAGAAAATGATATAGTTCTAATAGAACTCTGGGAATTTGACAAAGATAGAGGAGATATAATTTTCAAATACAATCCAACTTCAATAAACTGGCTGAAAAGCAAAGGATATCTAAAGGCTGTTGAAGCTGAATTCTAACCTCACCAAAAACCTTTTATACTCTAATTAAGATAGTTTTTATTAAAGGAAAGAGAGTTCTGATAAAGTTAGGAGACAATACCAATGACATCATTTGCAGAAACAATAATTCCAGACAGTGTAGACGAACTAATAGAAAGACTTGAAAAAGAAGATAGTAGCCAGTTTAGACTTACATTGCTTCATAAAACCAAAGATTCAATCTATTGTTTTCTAAGCCCAGGACTTTCAGAAGTTATTCCAGAGCAAAAAATACCTTGGGGAATAACACTTGCCTTTTCAAAAAGAATAGATTTCAAAACACACTATGACCTTGTATTTCATAAGCAGAATATTGACAAAGGATATTATTTTTTATTAGAAGATGACAATCCTATTGAAGCAAAACCAAGAGTAATTCCCTTTTGCTACCAAGATGACGAACTTCCATCTACAATTGTTGAGAGAAATCTAAAAACAAGACTCTTAGAATGTATTACAGCAGAAGCAAACCAGCGCATTAAAACAATAGAACAATTCGGAGAGCTAGGATTAATAAAAACATTTTTTAAGAACAACAAAGAAAACAAAGAGGAAAGAGAAGCAATTAAAGAAGAAGGAAAAGCAATTAAAAGAAATGTGCAAGCTTTATTCCATGAAGAATCATCTCCATCTGTTTTGCTTCACCAAATAGATTATAATGATTCAGATAAAGACAAAAAAACAATGTTTGTAAAATCAAATTACCTAAAAGTAATCCTACAAACACCAGGTATTTTATCGATTCTTACTCTTATCCCGCAATCAATAGTAGAAAATTATAATACTACTACTTTAAAAAAGAAATATAAACCTGAATTTAATCAATCAAAAGAAGAAGAAGCAAAAAGTATTATTAGTGATTTTTATATAGCTCATCCAAAAGCAGTAGAAGGTATAAAAGTACTGCTAAGAGCAGCAAAACACACAGGAAATATAACTACCTATGCAACAATAGCAGGAGTAACAGCCCTATCTTACAAATACCTCTCGCCATATTTAAGTTATCCACTAATTGCAACCACAGGAGCATCAGGACTAACAATGACAGCAAATATAATATCTTCAAGAGGAAAAAATTCAAGTGGAATAATATCAACTTTAATAGACAAAGTGTACTTTAACAGATTAGCATAAATCAAAAATTTTAAAATGTTATATTGCAATAACCAACTCGGACCACTAAGGCATGTTTTCCCAGATTTATATATGGCAGTATCAATTAATGAATTTATAGAAGAAAGCAATTTAATAAAAAAACCATCTTGGAAGAAATTATTATTCGGATTTTCACCATTAGCTTTTGGCTCTAATGTTGGAATAACATTCAATAATGTAACATTAAAATTTTTACACCATAGGCAGTATAAAATTTCAGACATAACAGGAGAAATAATAGTTGCACCAGCAGAGGAATTGTATAATCAATGGCAATGCCCATGCAGTTCTGCATTGCGTAAAAATCTTACTGAAAAAGAATATTTTGAATTGGCAATTCAGTTCAACCCCCTGACAAAACATGCCAGATTATGGTACACAGATGAGTTAGGTCCGCCATCAGATGAAACAACTAGTGATTTAGATAGAAAACTAGATGGGCGTCTATTGCCTTGTTTGAGTTAACTTATTCTTAATAACTAACTAATTTAAAAACCTCAAATCATAATTAAAACCATGAGAAGTATGAAAATAAGAAGCCCTGGAAAAATCAGGCCAAATTTAAAACAATTAGAAAAAAAACTAAAGGTTAAGATAGAACTAAAATCAGGTATCTTAATTTTTTCAGGAGAAGAATTAGACGAATACATCGCTGAAAAAGTTTTTGAAGCAATAGATTTAGGATTTTCAACAAGAGTTGCCCTTCTATTGATAGAAGAAGATTATCTTCTTGAGCTAATAAGCATAAAAAGCAATATTAAAAAAAATCCAGCACTAACACGCGCAAGAATTATTGGCACAAAAAGAAAAACTCTTGACACTTTAGAATCTCTTTCAAATTGTTTTATTGCTCTTCATGAAAACACACTCGGAGTTATAGGACATGTTGAAGATGTTAAAGGAGTGATTCAAGCTCTATCAAGTGTAATTAGAGGTGCAAAAGTTGCAAATGTCTATGCCTATCTAGAAAAACTAAACAGGGAAAGAAAACCATTTATCCTTGACTTAAAAAAGCCAGGAAAAGGCAAAACAGAAGCAGAAGAAATAGAAAGATTAGAAGAAAACGAAAACCTGAACGAAATAACAGACGAATAAAAAAAGCCCAAATTCCCAATCAAATTCTCCAAAAGATAACTTTAAAAAACCCCAGTATCTTTTCAAATATAGGTCCCCATAGCTCAGCAGGTAGAGCAACTGACTGTTAATCAGTGGGTCGTTGGTTCGAGTCCAGCTGGGGACGTTTAATCACATTTTACTAAATTTGTTTATCAAGAAATGTGATTAAACGGAGTTTTTATATAAAAAAGAGAGATATGAACCCACTAATCCCTGTCCTGTCTGCAATAGCCCAAGCATCTTCTATAGTTCTTGATAAAACAATAATATCTATAAAAAAAGTAACATATAAAACATATACAGGCATTTCCTTTCCCCTGATATTATTAATTAATTTTATATTTTTTCTTATTTTCTCCCCAACAATATCAATTTCAATATTTTCAGCAAAGTTTTTCCTTCTGATTACAATAGCTTCTATAATCTCAATTATTGGAAACATTCTATTTTACAAAGCACTAAAAAAAGATTTGTTAAATGAAATGGAAACGCTTTCTCTACTCGGAACAATCCCATTAATTTTATTGTCAGCAATAATCTTCCCTTCTGAAAGAGCAAGCATAACAATAATTATTCTTGCTTTAGTTTCCTCAATAGCAATAATCTGGAGCCACTGGAAAGGCAGGCATTTTCAAATTGCAAAAACCACACTTGTTTTTCTTTTATTCACAATCCTAATCTCTCCACTAAGAGGAATAGTTTCAAAAATTCTTCTTGTAAATTTAGACTCAATTTCATTTAATTTGTTTACAACAATTCTTCCTGCTTTATTTTTTTCATTCTATTTTATAAAAAGCGAGAAAAATATAACAAAAAAAGCATTTTTCCTGTTGCTTGCAACAAATATTCTAACAACAACAGCTTGGATATTATACTTCCTAAGTTATAAAGAATTTGGAATTATATATACTGTTTTAATATTCTCACTCCAGCCATTGCTGGTTTATTTCACTTCAATATTTGTTTTAAAAGAAAAACTCCACTGGAAAAAATTTACAGCATTTATAATAATCTTAATCTGCATAATTCTTGCCCAGATAATTTAGTTTTTATCACAGATTTATGTTGTTATGATATATCCCATATAAGCCATAATAACCTAAAATAAAATTGTCAGCTACATTACTAATTAGTATTAACTGCTGTAAATTACATTAAAAATATCCAACCCAATTAATAAATTGCCCAATCATCAAACCATTTTATATTATTATTAATATGAACAATAATATATCATTAAATTTTTATCAATCTCAAATAGAATTACTAATTAATTGTTATCCTCTATAAAAATAAGTTTATTCCTTTTTATACTGGGGAAGCATAAACTTATTTTTCCACTTGTCGAAATATAGAACATTGTCCAAATCAGGCCTTTTTCTTTGTTTAGGCTTTTTCTCAAATTCAAAACCAACAGGAAGTATTGCTTCTACTTCAATGTCATCAGGAATTGTAAGAATTTGCTTAACTTGTTGTTCTGAAAATGCCCCTACCCAACAACTTCCTAATCCCAAATTAGTAATTTCAAGAAGAAAATTTTGTATTGCAGCTCCTGCCTGTTGTCTTGAAAACTTTTGAGCTGTGTCTTCATAACTTCTTTTCAACTGAGTTAAATCAGAACAAACAACAACAATAAAACCAGTGCTTGCAACAAAAGACTGCTGGCAGGCTTTTGCAATTTGCTTAAGTTTTTCCTTATCCTGAACAACTATAAATCTTATTGTTGAAATATTTCCTGCAAGAGGTGCATAATTTGCAGCATCTATTGCTTTTACAACCTCTTCCCAACTTGGCTTTTTAGTCTCTTTAAAACTTCTTACAGAATGCCTCTCTTTTATTGTCTTGTCTAATTCCATATTTATATTAAGATAAAGGGGTATAAAAATCTTCGGATTTTTATCCCATTTTAATTTAAAACCCTAATTATCATAATCTTCATAAAAACATTATTATCAATTTTAAAATTAATTGCGTCTTATTAATAATGTAACGAGATAAGCGAACTTGTGCAGCTTATCTAAAAATTATTGAAAAAAATTGGGGATGGGCTTGCGCCCACCCCCAGAACAAAGAGACTAAGGGAAAAATATTAATTTACGAAACTATTTGTAAACTCTTATCCCTAATTCATTCATTTCGTGTGTATCTACAGCTTCACTTTCGCCATATGCTGCTTTTCCAAGTATATATGGGGATCTAACTCCAGTCATAATTGTTATGACTCTTACTTTTCCTTGGAATTCCTTATTGATTCTAGCTCCAATAATAACTTGTGCATCCTGGCTCAAGTTTTCTGAAACCATCTGGCCGATTGTGCTGAATTCTTCAAGCTTTAGATCAGGTCCTCCTGTGATGTGGATAAGTGCGCCTGTTGCGCCCTTATAATCAACATCCAATAATGGATGTGTTAAAGCCTGTCCTACTGCTTCTTGAACTCTGTTAGTTGTATCAGATTCACCAATACCTATAACTGCAACGCCACCGTCTTTCATAATAGCAGATACATCAGCATAGTCTAAGTTAATCAATGATGGAAGAGTAATAGTTTCCACTAATCCCTTTATCATTGTACTTACTAGCTCGTTTGCTACTGCAAAAGCCTGTTCCATTGGCAAGTTACCTGCAATATCTACCAGTTTATTGTTATCAATAACAATAACAGTATCAGTTACCTCTCTCAACTCCTGGAGTCCAAATTCAGCTTTGTCAATTCTAGCTTTTTCACAATCAAAAGGCATTGTAACAACTCCAATAACAACACTTCCTGCTTCTTTAGCAAGTTGAGCAATTACAGGAACAGCTCCTGTTCCAGTTCCTCCACCCATACCAGCTAATACAAAAACCATGTCTGCACCAGAAACAGCTCTTTTCAATTCAGAAAGAGCCTCTTTTGCAGCCTCTCTACCCTTTTGAGGATAGCCGCCACAACCTAAACCTCTTGTCAACTCCTTTCCAATGAGAATTTTCTCATCAGCTTTTGTAATTGACAGATGCAAGGCATCTGTATTAACTCCATAGACAGAAGCGCCATTGATTCCTTTGTTAAAAAGCCAAGTTGCTGCATTACATCCAGCTCCACCTGCTCCAAAAACCTTGATGTTAGCTTTTCCAGCTTTTAACTCATCAAAATTAATTGAGTGTGTTGCTGCATTTTCTATAGCTTCCTTTGCGAAATCAAGTACCATCTTTTTATTTTACCTCCTTTGTCATTTAAGTCGTATGAATTTGTATTTTTCTTTCATTCTTTCCTGAATTTTTTCTTCCGGATTTTCACGAAAGATTTAAATACTAGTCATACATTTATATTTTAAGAAAAAAGAGAATTTATACATAACGCCAATTAAGTATAAAAAATTCACCTCTTATTCGCGCGATAAAAACACTGATTTAAACTCGCCAAAGTTCAAATCAATTAAAATATAGACTCACTACTTCTTTATAAACTTTTTCCCTTATTCAGAATTATTTTAAAGTGACAAATATGTAAAAAAGTTTATAACCTTCTTAGTTTATTTCTATCTAAGCTCTTTTTTTCTAAAGAAAGAACTTAATTTTATTAGATTTTTGATTATTTCTTAGCAATTTTCCACAAACTTTCAAAAATTATTCTCTGAGAATTAGCAATAATAGGACTTTCTATTCTTATTGCAACTAGCTCTTCCCCTAAAGAGAATATTAACAAGATATTATTATAAATAAAATAAGCAACCTCATGATTATCAAATATTTTTAGATTTCTTATTTCTGTGAACTTCCTGATCTTCTTATCAAGCATATGCTCAGGAGGATTAGTTTCAACTATTGCTCTTAAAAATATCTTCTTTTCAACCCTTTTTCTAGCGAAGTTTTCAGGAAAGCTGTCAAAGATTCTATCTCCTTCCTGACTTGCCCCATAAATTAGAATTTCCTTAGCATTTAACATCTCGTTAGTGGCATTTCTTATTCCTATCTTGCCTTCATAAACTTCAATCTTAGGTTTATCATATACTCCCTCAACAAGTTTGTTTAAATTAGGCATAATTTTAGAAATAGCTTCTTGTTTTTCTTTAAGCAAGTCAATTAAAACAGAAGGCTTGACAGCATCAAAATGATATTTCTTTTCTTTTATAAAAGATTTTACCAACCCTTTCTTTTTCAAAGCTTCAAGAACTTCGTAGACAGTAGACCTCCTTATCCCAGTATGTTCAAAAATCTGAGTAGCACTTGCACTTCCAAGCTTCAAACACGAAAGATAAATTTTGATTTCTTTCTCATTCAAGCCATATTTCCTTAATTCTTCTTCCATCTCACAACTATAACGCCGACATATTTAAACTTTCTTATTTTCGTCAGTTTTTGACGACAAAGATATAAGAATACTGCTCTTTCTGCTTGAAAGATGTAAAATGAATAAGAAAGTTAAAGAAGCTGCTGAAGTGTTACTAGCTACCGGAGGTTGTTTAGGAGCTTTTGCAGGAGTTCTAGGCTTCTCGGCAGGAGTTTTTTTTGGTTTAGGGGCCTTGGTAGAAACTGCTATCTCTCTTCCTAATTATGATTCAAGAGCTTCAAAAGCTGCAAGAGTAGATTATATGACTAACAATCTTTATGGGGAGAATATAGAATTTAGAAGAAATGGGCATTGGTTTACAACCAATGTAGGAAGTAGAAATGTACGGAGTCTTATAAAAAACTATTGCCAAACAATCTACATAGAAGCAAATCCTGTAAAGATGGAGTTTAATTATAGAACTTCGTGGATTGTAAAAATACCCCTGGGAGAATTAGAAGTCTCTATAGATGGAATTCCTGTTAAGGACAAAACAACACTAAAGGCCCTTGATTCTATTGTAACAAATACGATAGAGGATATTGAAAGACAAATAACTCCAGAATATAATAAAAAACAAAGAGAGGAAATGGAAGCAAGAGAGAAAAAAGAAAGAGAAAGATTAAGAAAACAGAAAGAAGGGGAAGAACAAGCTTATCAAAAATTACAAAAATTAAAACAAGAATTGGGAATAAGGTGAATCAATAACTCTCCCCAAGTAACTCATAATAAGCCCGAGGATGTTTGCAAGCAGGGCAAACTAAAGGAGCTTCTTTTCCTTCGTGAACATAACCACAATTTCTACATTTCCATTTTACAATTTTATCTTTAGAAAATACTTTTTTATTCTTAACATTTTCTAACAATTTTCTATATCTTTTCTCGTGTTGTTCTTCAACTTCAGCAATTTCTTTAAATGAAGTTGCAACTTCTTCAAACCCTTCTTTTCTAGCCACTTTTTCAAATTCAGGATAGATCTTGCCCCACTCCATCTTCTCGCCATTAGCAGCATGAAGCAAATTCTCTTCTGTTGTTCCAATTTTTCCAGCAGGATAATCAGCTTGAATAACTAAATCCCCTCCTTCTAAATATTGAAAAAATACTTTTGCATGTTCCTTCTCATTCTCAGCAGTCTCTAAAAATATCCCAGATATTTGTTCATAACCCTCTTTCTTAGCCACAGATGCAAAATAAGTATATCTATTTCTAGCTTGGCTTTCGCCTGCGAAAGCCTTTAATAAATTCTTTTCAGTTTCACTTCCTTTTATGCTTTTCATGATATTACTAGTAGTTAATGATATTTAAATCTTATTTATTTAGAATAACTTAAAAACCAAACAATCATAACATTATAAGATAATATGAAAAATAAAACAAAGAAACCTAAAAATAGAATAGAAAAACAATTACATGAATATTTAATGGACACTAGTAATTGCATTACCATTGAAAAAGCAATAGAAGAAGCCAAAAAAAGATGGCCAGAGAAAACAAAGAAAACCCCAAAATCAATTCTTCTCGATGTAATGAATATAATAAAAACACATATTGAATTAAAGCAAGTAATAGGTATCTACTTAGCAGGAAGTTATGCAAGAGAGGAACAAGATAAAACAAGCGACATAGATATTTTAGTTATCAGTGATTCTATCAGCAAAGAAATGATAAAACAAGGAAGTTACAATATACTAATAGTTTCCCAAGAATTACTAAAGCAAAAACTAGAAAGAGATTTATTCCCAATAGGTCCAATGATAAAAGAAGCCCAAGCCCTCATAAACGACAGTTATCTTAACTCAATAGAAATAAAAGTAACTGAAAAGAATGTAGGAGAGTACCTCAAAACAACAGAAAATAAGTTAGAAATAATAAAGAAATTCCTAAAAAGAGCAAAACCAAAAAAAATAATAGATGACCGAGTTATTTACACTCTAATTTTAAGAATAAGAACTCTACAAATAATAAAAAACTTAATAGAAAACAAAAACTACTCAAAAAAAGAGTTTCAAAACACAATTTTAAAAGTTTCAGGAACAAAAAATGCCTATCTCTCATATTTAGCAGTAAAAAATGATTCAGAAGGATTAAATCAAACAACAAAAGAAGAAGCAGAAAAGCTAGCTAGTTATCTTGAAAACCAGTTAGATAGTTTGAAGAAGATAATTTAAATCCCCGCCTCAATCTTCTCAATCTTTTCTCTAACCCGCTCCAACTTATTATTAGCCTCTTTAACAATCAACTTCAAATAGCTATCATCCACGAGAATTTTCCCCTTGTCCATAATAGGAAGAGACATGTATTCTGTGCTCATGCACTCTAAAATTATTCTTTTTCTTGATGCCATTATGCCACTTCTCTTCCATCCTGCAAATTTAAACTTGTCAAGCAATTCCTGAGCATCTTCAAGTGTTTTACAAGCACAAACAACAATACAAGTTTCCTGCTTAAAATCAACTCTTCCTTTATATTCTTTAGAAATCCTCTCAAGCTCTTTTTTTAATTTTAAAAAAGTTATTTTATCATGACTTTTAAAAAGAAAAACATTTTCAGCTTTATCAGGAAGAGATTTAATTAAAACAATTCTGCCAGAACACGAAGAAGTTGTATAATATCTTTTGTCCTTATTCAACTTCTCACAAACGCCTGCAATTGCATCATCCCATTTACCTTCATTTGAAGGATCTTTTCTATTCATTTGATTATCTTTCTGTTGTTCAAAATCCATAAAATAACAATGACAAATAGCTTTTTAATACCTTTTGCCCTATTAAACATATGAAAACACCACAAACACCAATATTTATCTTTGAAAAGAAGAAGCTAGAACAAAACTACAAAGAACTTGAGAATTTGTGCAAAAAATATTTCTCAAGTTTTAAAATAGCCTATTCAGTAAAAACAAATTCAAACAAAGAAGTAATTAAAGTTCTAGGTAAGTTAGGAAGTAACTTTGAAATAGCAAGTCAAGAAGAAATAAAGCTAATTCCAAAAACATTCACAGTATTTAACAGTCCTGCAAAAACTCAAGAAGAACTAAAAACAGCACTAAAAAACAAATTTCTCATTAACATAGACTCAATTTCAGAAATAGATAAAATTTCAAGAATAATAAAAAACAAGAAGATACAGGCAGGACTAAGAATATCTATTTCAGACTCAAAATTTGGAATAGAAGATAGTAAGATTGAACAAGCAATAGAATATGCAAACTCAAAAGGAATTGAAATAGTCTGTTTGCATCTTCATCAAGGCACACAGGTAAATCTAAAAGAATATGAGGAAAATTTAATAATTTTTGAGAACATTGTTGAGAGACTAAGTAAAAATAACAAAGCAAAGCTAAAATATCTCGATATAGGTGGAGGACTTCCAGACAAACAACAGCTAAAAAATCTCTCCCTCTCGCTAAACAACTATCTTGAAGTTATCTCAAAACACCTCTCGAAATTCAACAAAACAATAATCCTAGAACCCGGGCGTTCTTTAGTCTCAGATTCTTTCTATCTTCTAACAAAAGTAATCACAATAAAGGAAAATTTCAACAAAACCTATGCAATCCTAGATGCAGGAATAAATCTCCTTCCAAAAATTACTTTAGCTTCATATAAATATACCCCATACAATCATGTTGCACAAGATGTTAAAAATGGATTAGTTATTAATAATAATCCCCAGAAAGAATATCTCCTAGCAGGCCCACTTTTATTCTCAAATGACATACTGGGCAAATTTCAGGGAAATTTGCAAGAAGGGGATCTAATTAAAGTAGAAAATGTGGGAGCCTATTGCTATAATTTAGCCTGGGAAATAAGTTATAAGAAACCTAAAATAATCTAAAAAGAATATAATAATTTTAACTTTTTTGTTCTTCCACCATACTCCTCTGTTGGTTTTGGCTTGAAGATTCTTTGAATCCCAGAGAGAATTTCTGTCTGAGGAAAAAATAAGTGACATTTTTTTTCTTTAAAAATATAATCAATATAAAAAGAACCACCATCTCTCAAACAATCAGCCTCAACAATCTTTGTTTGTTCTAATCTATGTTCTTCACCAAGATGTAATCTTAGCCCTTCCCAACATTTGCTATTTTCAGGACAATAAACAACATAATACAAAGTAGACTGCATATGCCAACCAAAACCTGCTGTTTTTGCAAGAAAAAGCAGTTTATTTTCATCAGGAATATTTTTAATAGTATGTCTTTGTTTATCTACAAAAATCCTAAGAGCATTGTATTTGGGATTTACTTGTCCCGGAATTACTTCTGCCTTAACTAGCTTCTCATTAGCAATAACAAAATTTAATGACATGCTTTTTTATAATATAACTAATTTATAAATATTATTATCCAGAAGAGAAAATAAACTAACTAATCGCCTTACCCAAATCTTCCCCACTTACTGCATAATAACTTTTTCCAGTTGTAATAATATCTGCCAAAGAACGAACAACATCCAAAGGCTCTCCAACTAACTGAGAGGCTTCCCATCTTGAGTCATATTCATGACAATGATTAGGGATAACAAATCTATAATTGTGTGCAAATCTCATCTCATCAACAGCGTCTTTTGCTCGTTTTTCTAAATCTTCAAAAAGCACTTTATTGCCATCTACTATCTGCCCTGATTTTTCCGCTCTTTTTTTCAATGATTCAAACATAATTTTAGGAACATACTCCTCAAGTTTCTCTCCACGTTCATTTAAATCTCTTATCTCTTGAACATTTAAAGGAGAAACAAAAGTTGATATAAAATCAACAGAATCTTTGTATCTCTCTCTTATAACCTCAAGAGATTTATAATATGACTCAAGTAAAACAACGCCGTTGTTTTTAATTGCAGAATCAAGTTCATCGAAATATAATCTTTGTTTAGATCCTCTACATTCAAATTCATAAAAGTTTTTATCATCTTTAAAACCAAAATTAGCTTCGTTTTCATTAGGTCTCGGTGCTCTTGTTTTTCTAACTTGTACCTGACATAAATTTGAACCAAGTAACTTCTTTAGCCATTCCTCCATGGTACCTTTTCCTACTCCAGAAGGTCCAGATAACATAACAAGCCTATTCATCTTTAAATCCCCACATTTTAGTTAATTCTCCTGCAAATTCTTAATTTATTTTTCATAGTGTTGTCCCCTTTATTCTAAGTCTTTCACAAATATCTCTAAACCTTCTTTCTCTTTCTTCACAAACAGCTTTATGTTTTTTTGTATATTTATCCATAAGCTCATCATCAATCTTAAAATCATAAACCCACATACGACTAATTAATTGTTTACCTTCTGTATCTATATATTTCTCAACTTCTACAACATGACTAACTTGTTTTCCATTAACAAGATTCCATTCATATATCATCTCCCTAACAGAAACAAGAGAATTCTCAGTTTCATGTGGCCAACTCGAACTTCCAGGTTTCTGTTTTCCTCTATCAACAAGTAAATCCTGATTATATAAATCATATTCAGTATTAATCTGCTTCCAAGTTCTAATACATCGAGAAGTTCGAATATAGTGAGGATACTGCCCCCCATAACCTACATCGGCCCCATCTTCCATAACACGATGTTCATGTTTCCTGACAGCATAACTTGGCCGTTTCAAAATACTCTCGAGCTTCTCAGAAGGAAAATGAAGAACTTGACTTGATCTTTTAAGTTCTTCAGACAGCTTTTGAGTATATCTTGGAGGTTCAGCTTCAGCAAACTCTTCTCTATCAATTTCTATATCTTTATCTTCAACAATCCACCATCGAAAATCTCCCTGATATTTTTTCCAACTTATAATCTCCGCCCTCTTCACAGCTTCCTCAGGACTTCCATCAAACCCATGTTCTGCAAGAAAATCACCATCTTCACACCCACAACCGGGTGTCCCAGGAGGCGAACAAGCAAAAGATATTTTGTATTTTGTCATTTTGTTAAATTAATAATTATATAACATATGCATACTATTTTAATTTAGTGCATACATTATGTATTTTGAATACATTTTTTAGAAAGGTTTAAATATCTAAAAATTATCTATAAATATGAGAAGAAAACTAATACAGCACGGGCTATCCTCTTTAACAGTCTCTCTACCGCGCAAATGGATTAAAGAAAACAACCTTAATAAAGGAGAAGAAATTGAACTGGATATACTAAATGGCAAGTTAATTATTTCTACAAAGAAACATTATGAACATAAAAAAATAGAAATAGATATCTCGAATGCAAAGCCTATGATTAGAAAAATTATTGGAGCAACATTCAAATCAGGCTATAACGAAGTAAGTATCAAATTTAACTCATTTGAAGAGCTAAAAGCAGTTAAGGATTTAATGAGAGAACAATTTTCAGGTTTTGAGATTATTAATCAATCAAAAAATAATATTATAATAAAAAATATTTCTCAAACAAGCTTTGAAGAGTTTAATAATGTATTAAGAAGATTTTTCTTTGTTTTAAATCAAATCTCATCCGAAGTTGCAGATGCTGTTAATAAAGATGATTTTAACTGGCTGAAAAACATCACTTTAATGAAAACAGAGTCAGATAAATACGCAGACTATTGCAGAAGAGCAATTAATATGGGTTTTGAAACAGAATTTAAAAAATCAGCCCCATTATATACCATCATAGAACAACTTGAAAAAGTAGTTGATAGATATAGAGATTTATGTGATTATACCTCATTAAACAAAATAAAAGTTAACAATAAGATAAAAACCGTTCTTAGAGAAATCTCCCAATTTCAGGAATCTTTTTATAACCTATTTTATAAATTCGAATTAGAAAAAATAGTAGAGTTAGGAAAGAACAAAGAGAATTTGCAAAAAGAACTGGATAAAATAACTCAAGAATGTTCTAAAAAAGAAATTAAAATTATAACCCTCTTAGATAGGATTCTTAACCTAATTTTTGACTTGAATGGGCCATTAATGGCAATTAATATATAATCTGAATTCTCAAAACCAAAAGCCTTAATAATTAACAAAAACTAATAATCTAATGGAATTCAAAGAGGCATATGAAATTATAGTTGAAAGAAGCATACAAAAGAACACAGTTGAAATACCTACAATTCTATCTTGCTTAGATTTCGATAATAAAGAATGTCTAGAAGTAGGAGCAGGTTCAATGGCAAGAATAGCAATGAAAATAGCAGGATTTGCAAAACATATTACTTGTCTAGAAAAAGAGCCAGATAATGCCCAAAGCATCATGGCACAGGCAGAATATTTAGGAATAAAAAATAAAATCTCAGCTATCTACTATCCAGGTATTGATAAAGACAAATTCCCATTTCCAGAAAACAAATTTGATGTTGCCTATTGTGCCTGGCTTCCTCATAAAACAGTCACAGATAAAAAATTCCTCGATGAAATGATAAGAGTATCAAAAAGGCACGTATTAATTCTAATGCCAGGAATAAAAGGAGACGAGCCAAAGCTAGTTTCAATAGTAAGAAAAGGTGAAAAAGAAAGAAGAATAGGATATAGAGAACAAATAACAAAATATCTTAAATCAAAAGGACTTCGAGTAAATGATGATTATAAAGATAGAATTTTAGAAATGGTTTTTTCAGACGAAAAAGAAATAAAAGGGGTTTACAATTGCCTTGCATTCAAAAATGAATCTATCCCACTAAAAGCAAGGCAAAAAGTTGACAAGTTTCTAGCAAGCAGAGTTAAGTCATATAAGAATGGCTTCTATATTATTCATGGGATAAAGGGCTAATTGTTCTTATTTGCAACTGCTAACACCCACCAATTCATAATGAACCCAACATGTCAAAAATAGTTGGTATATTACCAAGATAATCTCATCCAACTAAAATATCCAGAACATAATGCCCCACCCTGGGCCTATAACCCTTAACAAAATTAACACTCATTAACTTAACCCTAAATCCAAACTTAGAAGCAACTTCTGCAATCATCTTAAAACTTTTATCAGCTTCTTCTTTTAGTTTTTCGTCTAAAAGCAAATCTTCATAATGAATTATACTTCCTTTCTTTACAATTTTAAAGGCGTCTTCTAAAAAATCCTTAGGAGGAGGCAAATAACCCATAACAACCCTGTCTGCAACAATTCCTTTCTTAACAAGTTCAGGAATTATCTTCCTATTATCTCCTTCAAAAACTTCAACATTATTTATATTGTTTAATTTAAGATTTTCTTTTAAATAATAAACCGCATTTTTATTCTTTTCAATAGAATAAATCCTTTTAGCCATTGATAACTTCCCAATTGGAACTGTAAAATATCCTAATCCTGAAAACATATCAACAATAACCTCTCCTGGTTTGACATCTCTAGCAATTCTAACTCTCTCATTAATGTTACCCTTTGCAAACATTAATTTTCTAACATCAAATTTATACTTGCATCCATTCTCAAGAACAATAACCTCTGTTTTTCTCTCTCCTGCAATAACCTCTATCTGTGGCTCTCTAAATTCTCCTTTAATCTCTCCATTATTACTACAAACAGTCTTTACTCTAGGATACAACTCTAAAACCTTTTCTCCAATAAGTTTTTTGTGCTTCTTAACCTCGCTTTTCAAATTTAATATTATCAACTCTCCCAGATTCTGAAATCCAGCAGGAAGTAACTCTAATTCCTTCTCATCTAACTTATCTTTCAACTTTTCTTTTAAATTTTCTTTAAATCCCATATCTCTTTAATTTTTGTATTGTTTATATAGATTTCTGAAGAGACTTAGTTAAAAAGACAACCGAAAAGCTAAAAAACTATAGAATATTCAATAATTATAATGAATACAATAACCATATCAAAAAAAGTAAAAGAACAAATAAAGAAATTGAAAAATAAAGGGGAATCTTATTCAAAAGTAATATCAAGACTTATAAAAAGTGCAAGAGAAAGGCAATTGCATGACTTATTAATGAATACTAATAACTGCATCTCAATAGAAGAAGCAAGAAAAGAATTGAATAAAAAATGGCCAAAGTAGTAAAAAAATAATTATTTTTACATTTAAATTTCTAATATCTCCTCACAAAACACCAAATTATAATCCCAACAAGATGTTAAAAAGTCAAGTTATATTATTAATAATCTTATTTCCCCAAAACTCCCAACAGTTTTTGCTTAAACTTCCCCATATCTTTCTTCATAATCTGCCCGCCTGCTGCAGGAACATGCCCGCCTGCATTGCCATTTTCCAATCCCAAAACAGCTTTCTTCAAAACATCTGAACAATTATATTTTTGAGATTGATTTCTTGCATTTACATCCATTTGATTTTCTTTAGATATAGAATCAGAAAGAGTAATATACAACTTATTAGGATTTTCCATTGAAAGTGAAGAAGAAATCAGCGAACTAACTGCAAATTTCTTCTCAAAGACAAAATAATACCCCCAAGAGTATTCTTCCTTATTTTTATTAAAATCTTCCCTTATTCTATCTAACTCCTTTTCTACTTCTAAAGAATATTTTTTAAATTTCTGAATATCTTCTAATTTTTTAATGCCTTTTATTAAATTATAAAACTTATTTTTCTTGTCATTAGCAAAGTAGGTCTGAGAATTAGATAAAATAGCCATCATTTTTCCTAAATCAGAATTAAAATCGTCTTTATCTCTCTTAAGATTATACTTTTTCTCAATTTTTTCAATAAAATCTTTGTGAAAACCAGAAACATAATCAGAAATTACAGCAATTGCAGCTAAAAAATCAATATCTTCTATGTTTTGAGATTTATTAACTAACATATAGCTAACAAAAGAAGGGCAATCTTTTTGTTCTGATAGCAAAAAAGAAATTCTATCTGAATTCATGTTCTTATTCCATTTATGATGATCTATAATAAGAATTTCAGAAAATTTAGATATTTCTTTTAAATTTTCTTCCTCTGCTTCTAAACAAATGTCTAAAAATATAGCTTTGTTTATTTTTTTCTTTTTAAATTTAGAGATAAAATCAAAAAGCATATTCTTGCTATAGCTAAGAAATTCAATAACCTCTGCTTTTCCAACAAGTTTTTCTATAGCTAAAGCAGAAATTATGCCATCTAAATCTTTATGAGATAAAATAGCAATTCTGTCTTTATCAATCAAATTACCCATAAAATCATAAAACTTTTTTTCATCACCATAAATAAAATTAGTTTTTTCCATCTTACCTTTTATTAAATTTATCAGTTAAATACCCCAATAATGCTCCTAAAATTAAAGTCATAATAAAAATAGGTATTAAGTTTAAAAAAGAATTTTTAGCAATTATAAATAAGTTTGGAATAAGCACTAAAAAAGAAACAATAATCCCACTTGCAAATCTATTAATCTTTAAACTAACTACTTGCAGACTCACTCCAATAACTACCCACATTGAAAGTGCAGAAAGAACAGCATTTGAACTCAACCCATTAATAAGCATCGGAATTATATCAATAATACCAACGATAAATCCTAAAAATACTCCAAGAAGTATTCTACTAATTTTTATATTCATTCCCCTTTCTCCAAAATTTTACAAGAAACCCCACCATCACTTCCAATTTCACAGAACTTAACAGCATCCCCTTTTTCTCCAACAACAGAACCATAGTGCATAGGAATAATATATGTTGCCTTTATTATTTTAGCTGCTTCTGCTGCTTCTTCTGCATTCATTGTAAAATTACCACCAACAGGAAGAAGAGCAACAAAATCATTTCCCTTTTTACTATATCCTGTTAATTTTTCCATTTCAGGAATCAAGTCTGTATCTCCTGCATGATAAATAATAGTGTTTTCAATTTTTAAAACATAGCCAAGCCAGCCTTCTGATTTAGTATGAAATGATTTTTTTAAATTATAAGCAGGCATTGCTTCAACTTTCATTCCCAATATTTCAATCTCATCTCCTGGCTCCATTATTTGCATCTCTATCTTTTTGTCAAGTTTTGTAATTTTGCTCTGAACATCAGCAGGAACAAATATATTTGTCCCGTCTTTTATAATCTTTACTAAATCTTCAATAGAACAATGATCATAGTGAGAATGAGTAATAAGAACCAAGTCTGCTTTTTCCATATTTTCAGGAATTTTAAAAGGGTCTATATAAATATTTTTCTCCCCATACTTAATCAAAAACCCAGAGTGGCCAAGCCATTTTAAATCAACTAACCCTATTTTCATAAATAAACCACATCTTCTTATTTTATAAAACTAACCTTTCTTCCACTGCCCAAGTCCACTCCCACTAAGATGTTTATCTAACATCTCAAGCTCTTCATAAATTCCTTCTATTAAATCATAACTCTTGGCTTCTTCCAAGCTAACCCACTTAAACTCACTAAGAGCATTACACAGTTTTACTTCTACTTTATCAATTTTAGGGTTGGCATATAAAGAAACAATAATACATGGAATTCCATCTTCTCTTAAATAAACCATACTTGTAATATACCCAATATTCACAATTTCCAATCCAACCTCTTCTAAAATCTCCCTTTTCAAAACATCTTCAAAAACATTATACCAATGAGAAGAAGTATCTTTCTTTCTAAGCACATAATCAAGAACTTCAAGTTTTCCCCCAGGAACAGTCCACTTGCCAGGAAATGCCTTTTCCCACTCAGCTCTCTTTGTAATTAAATACTTTCCTTCTTTATTTACAAGTATACCTGTAACAACAATATAGTGTGCCTTGTTTTTGTCGTATTTAGGTTCCATTTTTATCTCCTTTCTCCTTATTTAGCCTATCAAATATTAACCCAACAAACATTTTAACATAAGGGGTATTATCAAAAGGGATAAGACCTTGATAATTTTCAACTATACAAAATCTTTCTGTATCTTTCCTATTTTTACAATATTTCAAATAAAGACAATCGGTCCAGAAAAACAATCTTTTTTTCATTATAGTCATCTTAGTTACTAAATAGGACTTATTTTCAACACCTTTTGATTGAAAATAATCATTGTCAAACCAATCCTCTTCCCCCCCAATTTTCAAGCCCATTTCTTGAATTACATCACCAAATAGATTCCTTAAATGACTAGTATCTACTAAATTATCTAAATTTACTGTTCTGTCAAGAACCATACCCTAAAGGGTATGGCGTGTAATTAATTCCAATGCTTCTGTTGAGATTCATTGATGTAGAATTCAACAGCTTCATTTGTTGTTGAACCAATGCTTCTACAAAAATATCCC
>Ga0247841_10001859_pt1 | contig 44375 bp, 42 predicted proteins | sample LaCruzMarch2015__2_FD_192410 | JGI IMG/M metagenome (GOLD analysis project Ga0247841, IMG submission 192410) | Freshwater microbial communities from meromictic Lake La Cruz, Castile-La Mancha, Spain - LaCruzMarch2015_18m | ecosystem: Environmental > Aquatic > Freshwater > Lake | place: Spain... | reverse complement strand
GCAAAGCAAGTTCTGAGTTCAAAGAAAACATTAAAGGAAATATGTCCATCAAGTTTGATCAGTTTCTTCCCAAATGGAACTATACGATAGTTCCAAATCGGGAAGTTATTTAATCACGGTTCCTAAGTGAAAAACTTGTAGTATCAATATTCGCGCATCAGACAAATTGCCCGAAAACAATAACTCAGAGCATTTCGACAAGTCTTTCATCACCGATTGGTTATGCTGATATTTCTTCTTCAATTGGTATAACATTATCGGGAGTCTTAAATCATCAGTGGTATATGAGAAATCGTTCCCAAGTTCCTGTCTTCTGCGTTGTTGAATAATCTCCAGATAACGATAACCGAACTCCACCGTTGGCTCTATTATCGTTCCCTCGCCATAGTCGTTCCACGTTGCGATCTGAATAAACTCACAATTACTTTTGAGCGCAATATCGAGAGTCTCCTCGAAGGTTTTTACGCCTTGAGCATCAAGGGAACCATAACTTTTACGTACTCCCACATTTTCATATATATCGTGAAACTGCGGAAATATGACGCCAACACAAGTTTTTCTAGTATTTTCAGCATAGAGGTTAGCCAAATATCCACGCCATTGTTCAGGAGTTGTTGTGACGTCAGACACGGGAATCCATCCAAATGCTCCATCTGCGCCATCTTGTGAATAGTTCAGTGTATAAAAGAAAGGACGTTGGGATAATACAGAGAACAGTTGCTCCCATTGATTGCCTTTGTAATACTGGGGACCGAACACAAGCAACACAGGTCGGTTGTCTACTTTCACATAAGCTTGATCATTGAAAAAATGATCCTGTAGCCAGCACATTGCTGTTTGACCATAGTTGACAGCCTTTTCCTCAGTAATATATCCCGCTTGGATCATTTGCTTGATAGCTTGATCCTCATAACAGATGGCAAATTCCAGCCCAGCTTTTTTTGCATAATTGATGATGTGCTGAGTATTTCGATTGATCATGCTATAATCGTAAAAGTCTTCAATGCCATACCAATCAATAATGATACCATCAATTCCTGCAAACTTCATGAGGAGAGTATGGCACTCTAATACATCAGGGTCACCAGAATCATACGGTCCAATGAGCGGATAGTAATGAGAAGCTACTCTACGCTGTCCATTTGGCTGAACTTCATCAGGATCATAATAATTCATAGTCCAGTGCCATCCCCATTGATTACTGAATGGTTTGGACACATACCAAGGCATATAATGAGCCAATAACTTCTTTCTGGACTCAACAACTTTTTTGTCAAATGCTTCTGCACAACTCATTCCCACAATAAATATCCCGATAATTATTATAAGAATCATTAGTTTTGATCGCATCTTCGTTCTTCCTATAAATGATGTTTCTGAAAACCTACTCAACAACCGTTCTAAAGACAATTGATCTACCAGACATCCTATATCGTTCCATTTCCTCGTATGGACGATTAAGTATATTGTCAATCGCTAGTGACAGCATAACTCTATTTGATAATTTACAGGATAGCTTTGCATTTACGACGTAGAATGCCTTTGGTGCATCAACGGGATGGAACATTACTTCTTCAACTTTGCTAACGTATCTCAAGGATGTACCAATCATAAAGCGAGAGTATTGATAATCAAGCGAGGTATAAACGGAATGTTTGGGCTTATAAGGTAGTGTATTATCAGTTCTACCTTTTGTTGTATCTCTAGCGTCAATGTATGTATAATTCGCAATAGTAGATAATCCTTTCCACGAAAATCTGACGCCTGTTTCTGCTCCACTTATCATTGAACTACTGAGATTGGTTACTTGAAAATCATTATCATTTAATTGTTTCCAGAGGATCATATCCGTATAATCGTAAACAAAAACTGATGAGTCAATTTCAAGAAAATTAAGCAATTTATGTTTTACGCCTATCTCCGAATATAATCTTAGTTTTTCCGACTTTAGATTCGGATTTTGCACGAAGTTTAGACCAGAATTGATTTCTTCTTTTAAGTACGTCTCTGCAAGAGACGGCGCTCTGAAAGCCTGACCTATGGAGAAACGAATCGTTGTATTATCATGGATTTGATAGGATAATCCGATTTTTGGGCTTAACTGACCTTCACTTTTACATTCCTCTAAGTACCGATAATCATATCGTGTACCCAACATGACCGAGACGTTATCGTTGACAGATATTCTATCCAATACAAAAACACCCAATGTCGTTGCCCAGTGCTTACCAAACATAATATCCGGAGGGAAAGAATCAACCATATCTATCTGACTATCCAGTCCAGTGATAAAATAGTTTTTGCTCATAAGAGAGGACTCTATTTGCAAAAGCGCACCGGTCTTTCTAGCATTGGAATCTGTAAAAAAGCCATAAGGGTGATCATCTCCTGCCATATTGTTTGGATTAAGTATTGATTTAGAGTAATTCTGGGAAGAATATAGATTTGCCGAAAGTCTGGACTTTGAATCAATTGGTAGCTTCAGTGATAGATCAATGTCCCAGATGCGTTTTTCCTGCTTGTCATTTATTTTCTCATAAGCAACGCTTAATGGATGTACAAATGGTTCTACGTTATCAACCAACCATGGATATGGATAACTTCGTTCCAGTGATGTTCCGCTTAAAGATATACCCAGCTTTAAATTCTTTGGGTTAGCATACTGGATTTTGCCATAAACGTTGTATAAAGAAAAATTTGTGTTTTGTCGGTATCCATCAGAGCTTTTACGACTGAGATCAACGAAATAACCTAAATTTTTATAACTATTTGAATGTGTCACACCAATATCGCCAAAATAGCTTTCTTTTTCTGTATATCGCATCCATATTGGTTGTTTTTCAAAAGTTCCAATCCCGGTATTAATTCTCGTCTGACTAAATTTAGTCGGAGATTTAGTTATAATATTGACGATTCCTCCCATAGCGTTTGAGCCATAAATAGGTGACAATGCCCCTTTCACTACTTCAATTCTCTGGATAATATCCATCGGAAATAAGCTCCAATTGGCGCCACCTGTATCAGCTGTAATCGCAGGACGTCCATCTATTAATAGCAGAACTCTATTCCCAACTCCACCGCCAAGCATTTCAGATGATCCACGTATGCTCATTGAGTTTGTTGCAGTTCCAGCAGAGCGGTTTATAGTTACCCCGGGAATTGATTCTAATACTTGATCGAAAGTAGTGATATTCCTTTTATCTATATCATTCGCAGATATGATATTAACCGTAGCTGACGTGCTTTTACTGGTCTGCTCGGTTCTCTCTGCGCTTATGATAATTTCGGGTATCTCTATAATTTCTGCACTTATAGATATGGTTGATATAAACGAAATCGCTAGATAAATAAGAATTGAAATAATATGTTTCATTACTTTGTCGGAGTTATTGCGGCATAGTCAGCAGTTATGTCTATTCCTATCGCATCAGGCAGTTCTTTACTGACAGTAACTGGATCGGGTTGCATATCTTTAGGCGCCTTAAAGCCGTACATACCCAAGACTGTTTGTGATGTTCCTGGTTGTGCATCTGATGCTTTATATCCCACTGCAACAAGTTTATACGTGCCAAAAGTGATGCCTGATATTTTATACAGAGATTGACCTGTAGTGTTTGTAAGATAATCAGAATGAAAATCAGGTGGTCCAGCAGGACGTCCATTTTCATCAAGCATGGAAAAAATTGATACATCAACTTGAGCATTTCCAGCAGGAGGAGTTCCCACGAAAGTTACAACACCAGATATAGTTCCGGTAGTTGCAGACGGTTTTTCTTCTTCATCATTTCCACAACCGATGATTAAAGACGTCGTAAACACAATAAAAACAACAATAATTAGATACTTCATTTTTTTGTCTCCTCATAAAGGTGTAGTACATTTGCCATCAATTTTTTCAGCCATGTATCGCATTATTCACAACTACAAAGTTGTAATTAAAAGTAATAACGGTTTATTATTACATAATTATTCTCTTTTAGCAATACTGAGTTTCTTAAATTATTTGACAGAAAATAATAAAAGTACAGAGACACGGAGAATACAGAGAGGAAAATATTGCAACCAGTTTTGGCATAAAATCTACCAATAAAATACCTCATACGAGATTCTTATGCTGTAGCGCAGGATTGTGCTTGACAATTGTGCGGATTTAGTGTTAATATGCCCTGTAGGCAGTTATTAATTATATCTCTTTTAGGCATGGTTCACAATCAGGGTAACACTTTTTTAATCAGAAAATTAACCACAGATGAACACAGATATACACAGATTTGAGAGTGTGTCCCACTTATGAAACATCATGACAATATTATTCACCGCAGAGGCACAGAGATCACAGAGAATTCGCAGAGGTTTTATTGATTTCCCGACTCGGCGGAGCTGAGAATTGATTTTCTCATCGTTTCCTCTGCGTTCTTTGCGTCTCTGCGGTAATTTTTTATGTTTCATATATGGGACACACTCAGATTTGAGAAGATATAGGATACTGATTTATGTAATGAAAGGACAGACTTGCCATTTTTTCTTTCGGAGATAACCCAAAAAATAAAAATATAAAGATTCTGCGTATTGTTGCATCCATCATTATCAGTGCTGTAATTGTATGGTTTTTGCTATCAAAAATCAATCTGAAAGATATTCCTAGAGTAATTTCTAATATTCCATTACAAGATATTATTTTAGCGTTTTGTTTATATACAGCATCTGTGTTTTTTAAGGCTTTCAGATTCAGGGTGATTCTACGAAATGAGATCAAATTAGGGCAAATATTTAGTATAGTTTCTTTATATATGTTTTTTGCGAATATACTGCCCATGCGTGCCGGTGAGCTTTCGTATATGTATCTTCTAAAAAAGGAGGCGAATACACCGGGAACAAAAAGCTTTGCTTCTCTCATAGCAGGCGCTATCGCTGATGCTGTTTTATTATTTGCAGGGATGTTAGTGGTAGCATGGTATCTGAGATTTGAGCTTGCCGCTAGGTCTATGGAGCTTTTGGTTTCAGATTTTGTAACATCATGGATTCATAAACTTGCTAGTTCCAAATTATTGATAGTCATAGTTTTGCTTGTTATTCTTATCGGGATTATTTTGATCAGATATGTATTGAAGAATCGCAAGCTTAAAACTTTCGGAATCATAAAAACTAAAGTCATTGAAATATTTCGAGAACTCGGAAGCGTAAGATTCGACATCAGGTTACTGGCAATTATATTATCTTCAATACTCATAATAACTTTACGTTTTAGCACTCAATGGTACTTAGTGCGATCCATGGGGTTATCTATTAATATATGGCAATTTTCTTTTGCAATCCTTTTTGGCGTATTATTTAGCCTTGTACCGATACATGGTCCGGCAGGATTTGGTACTGTAGAAGCTCCATGGGTGCTTGCTCTGGTGTATCTAAACGTTCCTGAGAAGGATGCTATTACGTCAGGATTCAGCCTTCACATTATAATCATATTATTTTGTTCAATATTAGGACTTTTTGGTGCGATTGGTCTCAAGAAAATTCGTAGATAGTGATTAATCAATAAAAAATGTATAGAACAGAATTAGCAACAAAGGAGGAACTACGGAACTGGAATCAAATAATATCCAGATGCCCATATAGTGAGGCAATTCATACTCTGGAATGGCGGGATGCTCTTACGAAAAGCTTTAAGCAGATGGAACCCTTATATTTCGTCATTAAAGATGATCAAGGTGATATTGTAGGGGCAATGCCTTGCTTTCTTTTTAGTCCTGTTCCTTTTAGTAAAACGCTCCTGTCTATGCCTTGGACACTTCCGGGTGGTTTATTAAGTTTTTCTGAAACAGATGCAGAATCTACTATTTTATCTGCTCTTTGTAAATTTGATGATATATCTCATGAAAGACATTTGAGTGAGGTAACTATAACTTTATCAGCAAGGTGTAAATCTAAAAGTCTAAACTCTAATGGGTATATTAAGCTTACAAGCCAATTCACTCACGCCCTGAATACTGAAAATGGTTATGAATCCGTATGGACAGCTTATAACAAACGTGTCAGGGGAGCGGTACGAAAGGCGGAAAAGGAAGGTGTAATTGTTCGGGAAAGTGAAGATGAAGAGGATATGATATACTTCTATAAAATGTATTTGGCTATGATGAGTCACTTTAACAGTACACCAAAACCGTATTCATTACTCAGATACCTTCAAACCAGTAAAATAGCACGTCTGGTTGTTGCTCAGTTAGATAACCGCATCATAGGTGGTTTATTGTTTCTTCATTTCAACTCCTGCGTCAGGCTTTGGTCTGAGACTTCAGATCCAGAATTTTTGAATTATCGTCCTAACAATGCTATAATTGATTACATAGTCCGATGGTCGTGTGATAATGGTTATCGTTTTGTTGATTTTGGTGCTTCTCCCCCCGGTAACGAAGGTCTCGTTGCATTCAAGGAAGAATGGGGAGCGAAAAAAGTTTGGTTCAGCACATTCACAAAAGTTTATTCACCATGGAGAAAAAAATTGTGGACTTTATCTGAACCATCTGTAAGGAGAATATATGCTGCGATTCAGCGATTCAGAGTATAGCTCTTATGAAAACCGTGAGAAAGATGTAACAAGCGTATTTGAGGAAGCCATTATAATAATCCTCTTTATTGTGCTTGCAACTTTAATGAGATTTTGGAATTTAGGCACGTGGAGTTTTTGGGCTGATGAAATTTTTACGGTTCAAGATTCGATAAAAATTCCTGATACAATGCCTATAAACCCAATTATATACATGATAATCCAGAGTATATTCAGCAAATTCGGCGTAAGTGAATGGAGTGCACGTCTAGGTCCGTGTATTATAGGTATTCTAAGTATACCCTTTATATACTGGATTGCTAGAAGGATGTTTGGGTCCTTAACAGGTATTATAGCATCACTGCTTCTTGTTATACATCCATGGCATATATACTGGTCTCAAAACGCTAGAGCTTATTCATTGGCTTTCTTACTTGCGGGTCTATCGGCATTTTTGTTTTATGAAGCATTGGAAAAGAATAAGTTAAGATATATCATTGGGTCACTTCTATTGACTATATTATCTATATTCTCGTATTTGCATTGCGTTTTGCTTTTACCCGTATTTTTTGGGTACGTGGTATTGTTGCCATTTCTCCCTGTTAATATACCAAAGGGGTTAAACCAAAGAAACCTTCTAATATTTTTCGTACCGTTCATTCTTGCACTTTCATCACTCGCTTTGCCTTCAGTTCGTGAGTACGTTTATTCTGGGTGGGGTTCAAATGAATGGGGACGCAATGCACTATACATATTATTCACAATAGTTTACTCATTGGGTATCCCTTTCTCAACCGCTTCTCTAATCGGTGGAATTCATTCTCTGGCATACCTGAATAGAGGGGGATTATTTCTACTATGCTACGCATTGATACCCCTCGTTATAATATTAGCGATGTCACCTTTTCTTAACGTTGCGGGATATTATCTCTTTTTTACTATGCCCGCTTACTTGATTCTTGCGGCGTTAAGTGCTTCAGAACTACTGTCGTACGCATCCCGATCTTCAAGGATAATGTCTTCAGCAATTTTATTGATCCTTGTGGTCTCTTTAATTGCACAGACATATTTATACTTCACGGTTGAAAATGGCGGAAGAGAAAAATGGAAGGACGCATTTCAATCTATATCGGGTAAGGTTGATAAAAATGACTATGTGGTCATACCCATAACTCGTGTTGGTGAATACTATCTTCAAAAGTCGAATCTGTTGCAACTGGAAAGCGTGATCGGAAATCTGGAATCATTCAAAAGCTCATGGGTAAAAGAAAAGAGAGATGTCTGGTTTGTGATTGATGAACCAAGCCTTAATGTTCTTGATCCACAGCAGAAGTTTCGTGAATGGCTTTATGCCAATAGTCATCTGGTGAAAGATTTTCCCGTATATGCTCGTATTATGGATCGCACTATTAAAGTATGGCATCTAAGCCAAAACAATCAGTAATCAGTGATGAGTAATGAGTAATGAGTTAGAAGTGACAAAGAAATGGATTTTAACCCATTACCCATTACCCATCACTCATCACCCATTACTGATTTCACATAGGGAACATTATGGATATTATATACTTAATTACTTGGGCGGCATTTACCTTTGTCATATTCATAATATTTGCTACTTTTCATGAGTATGCACATGCTTGGGTAGCCTATCGTTGCGGAGACCCAACAGCAAAGCAGAATGGGCGCATATCGCTCAATCCAATTGTGCATATAGACCTTTTCTGGACAATAATAATGCCTATTATGCTTCTCTTATCTACTGATGGGAGATTCGCTATCGGTTCTGCTAAACCTGTTCCTGTGAATCCGTCTCTGTTTCGTAATCCAAGACGTGACATAGTATTGGTTGGATTAGCAGGACCCAGCACTAATGCTATTTGGGCATTGCTCTTGATCGGTCTAATGAAACTATGGGTAAATTCTTTCTCTCCATACTCTTCAGTATTTAAACCGATCTACATTCTGATGTATATTTGTATGTCTACAAACGTGATGCTACTTTTATTCAATATGCTTCCTATTCCACCATTAGATGGTTCCAGAATTATCGAAGCATTATTACCGAATCGGTATGCCTATTATTACGAAAAAATCGGTCCTTATATGTTTATACTGTTGATTGTTCTTATGTATTTTGGCTTATTTGGTAGATTATTTAATTTTGTATTAAACATAATTATCTATATTTTCAAGCTTTAACCTAGGAATGGATTGGTATTATAATATAATTTTTTCTTCTCCGTGCCTCTGTGTCTCCGTGTTTTTTTCTCTAACAAAGGATATAACAAAATGCAACTGGGTATAGTAGGTTTGCCAAACGTAGGGAAATCAACCTTGTTTAACGCTCTGACGAATGGAAATGCCGTTGTCGCTAACTATCCATTCTGCACTATTGATCAGAACGTTGGGGTTGTACATGTACCTGATAAGCGGTTATGGAAACTGAATGACTTGCTTTCTCCACCAAAGACGACTCCAGCCGCGGTAGAATTTGTTGATATTGCGGGATTGGTAAAGGGTGCAAGTAAAGGTGAAGGTCTTGGTAATGAGTTTTTGGGACACATCCGAAATGTGGATGCTATAATTCATGTTATACGCTGTTTTGATGATGAGAATGTTTCTCACATTTCTGATCGGATTGATCCAGAAGTTGATGTAGATATAGTGAATACAGAACTCTTGTTGGCTGACCTTAAAGTTATTGATAAACGTTTCGATAAAGCCAGTCGTGCCACAAGAACTGGCGATAAAAGTATTACTGAGGAAGCTCATTTTCTGGAAAAAATATTGAATTTACTGAAATCTGGAATACCGGCACGGAAATTTCAGTTGTCTGATAATGAAAAGGTACTTATAAGCGAGTACCAGCTTTTGACTATCAAGAAGCTACTATATATAGCGAATGTTACCGAAGATACAATGTCTGACGACTTGAATGAGTACCTGAAAATGGCGAAAAAAATAGCTGAAGAACAGGGAACTCAACTGATACCCGTATGTTCAAAACTGGAAGCGGAATTGAATGAACTGGAACCAGAAGAAAGAAAATCTTTTTTGTCCGAATTGGGATTGAAAGAATCTAGTCTGGAAAGGCTAATTAAAGCATCTTATAACCTGCTGGATTTGATTACATTTTTTACTGCAAACGAAAACGAACTGCGCGCATGGGCTATCCCAAGGGGAACTTTGGCGCCAAAAGCCGCTGGAAAAGTACATTCAGATATAGAACAAGGATTTATAAGGGCAGAAGTTGTCCATTATGATGACCTTGTATCTGTCGGATCAATGAAAGATGTCCGTGATCATGGACGTATGCACCTTGAAGGCAAGGACTACGTGGTCAAAGATGGTGATGTTATATACTTCCGTTTTCATGTGTAACTTGGGTGTTGTCAAAAATAAATATTAAACACGGAGACACTGATAAAAAGGATGAAGGCGGAAGGATGATGGATGAAAAATCTAAAAGTAATAAGGGATGGCTCACAATCAAGATAACACTTTTTAATCAGAAAATTAACCACAGATGAACACAGATACACACAGATTTGAGAAGATATGGGATGCTGGACACTATTACTGATTACTATCTTATATCATGAATCCTGCATCTTTTCTTCTATCTGTGTTCAGATGAAAATTTGTGGTTTCATAATGAATTGTTACCTAAATCCGTTTAGAAAGTGAACCATCCCGTAATAATACTAGAAAATTCAGGAGTTGATATGGACGAAACAAAAGATTCTCAGGAAGAAATATCTAACGAAGAAGAAATGAATCTCATGCAAAAAGAGCTTGATGAAGCAAAAGCACAGAGTCAAAGCGCTATTGATAAGATGATGCGTCTCGCAGCGGATTTTGATAATTATAAGAAACGGAATGCAAAAGAATATGAGAATATAAGAAAATACGCCACTGAAAATATAATAAAAGAATTGATTCCCATAGTGGATAACTTTGAAAGAGCCATCGAATCTGCAAATGAGTCTAAAGATATTAATTCTCTACTAGGAGGAATTAAACTCATATTGAACCAGATGCTAAACCTTTTGGATAAAGAAGGCGTTACAAGGATAAAGGCTGTCGGTGAGGTTTTTGATCCTAATATCCATGAGGCTGTGATGCACATAGCTTCTGATGAATATCCTGAGAATGTCGTTACACAGGAATTACAAAAAGGATATATTCTGAGGGATAGAGTTGTAAGACCTTCAATGGTATCGGTATCAAAGGGATCAAATTGAAAACAAACACTGATACATAAAAAACAGTGACCACTAATTTCTCTGTGGTTTGATTTATAAGAGAGTGTGTATTATGTCAAAAATAATAGGAATAGATTTAGGAACAACAAACTCATGCGTCGCTATACTCGAAGGTGGTGACCCGCAAGTCATCGCCAATGCTGAAGGCATGCGCACAACTCCTTCAGTCGTGGCTTTTACAAAAGAAGGTGAAAAACTCGTTGGTCAAGTAGCCAAAAGACAAGCTATCACTAACTCCGAAAATACAATTTTCTCAATCAAACGCTTCATGGGTAGAAAGCTAAATGAAGTCGGTGATGAATTAAAGAAAGTACCATACAGCGTAGTTCAAGGTGAAGCGGGTAATGCGGTAGTCAGGATTCAGAATAATGACTATATGCCACAACAAATATCCGCTATGATACTTCAGAAAATGAAGGAAACTGCCGAAGCATATCTTGGTGAAAAAGTGACTCAAGCTATCGTAACGGTTCCTGCATACTTTAACGACAGCCAAAGACAAGCTACCAAAGATGCAGGCAAGATCGCTGGACTTGAGGTGTTGAGGATCATCAACGAACCGACAGCCGCATCTCTTGCTTACGGTCTTGGCAAGGGCAAGAGGGACGAAAAGATAGCAGTATATGATCTTGGTGGCGGAACGTTTGACATCTCTATCCTTGAATTAGGGGAGGGCGTATTCGAGGTAAAATCAACTAACGGAGATACACACCTCGGTGGAGACGACTTCGATCAGAATGTGATGGACTACCTTGCAGACGAGTTTAAGAAAGAGCATGGAATAGACCTTCGATATGACAAAATGGCTTTACAAAGACTCAAAGAATCAGCAGAAAGGGCGAAATGCGAGCTTTCTACTACTCTCCAAACGGAGATCAATCTTCCATTCATTACAGCGGATTCAAGCGGACCAAAACATCTGAATATTAAATTAACCAGAGCAAAATTAGAACAATTGGTTGATGACCTTGTTGAGAGAACGATAGGTCCCTGTAAACAGGCTTTGACAGACTCAGGATTATCTCCAAGTGACATAGATGAGGTTATCCTCGTAGGCGGGCAGACTCGTATGCCGAAAGTTCAGGAAGTCGTACAACAACTATTTGGCAGAGAACCGCATAAGGGCGTGAATCCTGACGAAGTGGTTGCAGTAGGCGCAGCGATTCAGGGTGGAATATTGTCAGGAGATGAAGGTGTTAAGGATGTTTTGTTATTAGACGTAACTCCGCTTTCTCTTGGGATTGAGACACTCGGTGGGGTATTTTCCAAGTTAATAGAACGCAATACCACTATCCCAACGAGCAAATCTCAGGTATTTTCGACAGCGTCAGAGAACCAGTCGGTTGTTAGCATCCACGTTCTTCAGGGAGAGCGTGAAGTATCTGCATTTAACAAAAGTCTCGGTAGATTTGAGCTTGTTGGTATCCCGCCTGCGCCAAGAGGCGCGCCACGAATTGAGGTTGCTTTTGATATAGACGCAAACGGCATTACAAACGTTTCTGCTAAAGATTTAGGTACTGGCAAGGAACAGAGCATAAGAATAGAATCATCAGGTAAGTTGAACGACGACGAGATCAAGCAGATGGTCAAAGATGCGGAAGCTCACGCAGTTGAAGATCAAAAGAAACTTGAGGAAGTTAAGGCTCGTAACCATTCGGATTCAGTGATCTATTCAACAGAAAGAACTCTCAAGGAAAATGCTGATAAGATAGATGACAGCGATAAGCAAGAAGCACAAGAAGCGATAACGAATCTCAAGAACGCACTTTCTGGCAGTGATATAGAAGCGATCAAATCAACGACAGATTCGTTAGTTCAAGCGTCTCACAAAATAGCAGAAAAGCTCTATGCGAAAGCATCTGCCGAAAAAGAAACTCAGAAAGAGGAACAGCAGAAGCAAGATTCTGAACCAGAAAAAGAAAGTGATAGCCAAGAAACTGATCAATCATAACTTAATCTGCAATCTTTAATATTTAATTCACGGAGTGGACAAGTGGCAAAGAAAGACCCTTATGAAATATTAGAAGTCGGCAAAGACGCTGATGAGAACGAGATAAAAAAAGCATATTACAGGCTTGCAAAAGAACATCACCCGGATAAAAATCCCGATAGACACGAAGAAGCAACCGAAAAGTTCAAAGAGATTCAAGAAGCCTACGAAGTCCTGAAAGACCCTAATAAGCGTGCCAACTTTGACAGGTTCGGCTGGAACGGAGTAGATGGCAAAGGGTTTGGATTCGGTACAGGGGGAACTGGATTTGGCGGGTTCGGTTCATTCGAAGATATAGTAGAGGAAATATTTGGCTCCAGTGGCGGTATATTCGGCGATATATTTGGATCGAGGGGTCAAAGAAAGTCAGGTCCAAGACAGGGCAATGACTTACGTAAAGACATTGAGATTACTCTGGAGGATGCTGTAAACGGTAAAGACCTTGTAATCGAAGTTCCTACTCTGAAAGTGTGTGATTCATGTCGTGGAAGCGGAGCAAAGTCTGGTTCTGCGCCAGATAAGTGTCCAACGTGCAGAGGTCAGGGACAGGTTCGTCAAGGTGGTGGATTCTTTACAACAGTTTACACATGCCCAAGATGTCATGGCGAAGGTGTAATAATATCTAATCCATGCGAGGAATGTAATGGTAATGGTAGAGTGCCACACAAATCCACACTCTCAATAAGTGTACCTCAAGGGGCGATGGATGAACTTGTACTCAGGTATTCTGGGGCTGGTGAAGCTGGAACTAAAGGTGGTCCGCCTGGGGATCTGCATATAGTCATTCACGTCAAGCGACATCCTACTTTCCAAAGAAATGATGATGACCTTACATGCGAAGTGACTATAGCGTTTACACAGGCATCTCTGGGCGCAGAAATTGACGTCCCAATTATCGGTGGATCAGATAAATTGAACATTCCAGCGGGAACTCAGAATGGAAAAGTCTTTGTCTTGAAAGGCAAAGGTGTTCCGCATTTACGTGGAAAGCGTGGTAATGGAGACTTGTTGGTCGAGGTCAATGTGAAGACTCCAATGAATCTGTCAGAAAAAGAGGAGAATCTCCTCCGTGAGCTTGCCAAATTAAGAGGAGAAAAAATTAATCCAGCAGACAAAAGCCTGTTCGAGAAAGTTAAAAATGCATTTACTTCATAGTTGTCAAACGAATAAATCTTTTACAATGTCTATAATATTACGAGTTTTTCAGTTATAGAAAAAAAGCTAACCACAGAGAACACAGAGAGGAATTTTTTTTCTTATTTTCTCTCCGTGTTCTCTGTGTTCTCCGTGGTTATTTTCTTTTTGTTTCTATAAGTGAAAAACTCGTATAAGATATAAAAAACCACGGAGACACAGAGGCACGGAGAGGAGATAAAATATGAGCAAAATTGCTATCTATTACAAAAAACCAACCTCAGAGACAATCCGTTTTGCGGCTAGAGAATTGAAAAGATGCCTTGAAATAATGACCGATGAATCGCTTGATATACATCCATGCACCACGTTTCCTGACAATAACAAACCTGCAATATGGATCGGGGAACCATCAGATTTTAACAATATTATTCCCAGCAATAATCTTGATGATGAGATATTAGTGACACAAAATTATGGCGTCTGCATGATAACGGGATCAAATCCAAGAAGTGTATTGTATGCGGTCTATGAACTTCTGGAAAAGTTTGGTGCAAGGTGGATAGGTCCGGGAAAAGAAGGTGAATATCTGCCGAAAGCAAAACTAGATAATATAACCAAGATTGACGTCCATCATCATGCCTCATACAGACATCGAGGCGTTTGCATTGAAGGTGCGCCATCTATAAAACATACGCTTGATATGATTGATTGGATGGCTAAAAAGCGTATGAATACCTTTCTCCTGCAATTTAAGACGTCAATTTTTTTCTGGCGGAAATGGTATAGTCATTCATATAACGAGAGATTCATGAAGCCTGTGGATATAGATGAATCAGTTTCACTTGAGATGGATGATCAAGTCATAAAAGCATTGGAAAAGAGAGGGCTTATACTTCATCGAGTCGGGCATGGCTGGACTGCGGAATCTATTGGAATAAAAGGAATTGGGTGGGATCGCTTTGATGGTGAAGTAACTCCACAGCAGAAGGCATTGATGGCAGAGATAAACGGAGAGCGAGGGCTTTTTCATGGCATACCAATCAATACCGAATTGTGCTATTCAAATAATCAGGCTTTTGAGGGCTTGGTGAATCACGTCGTGGAATATGCCAATGAACACAAAGAGATTGACTGTCTGCACTTCTGGCTTTCAGATGCGCCTAACAACTTTTGTGAATGTCCTGAGTGCAGAAAACTTTCGCAATCCGACCATTATGTAAAGTTAGTTAAAGCTGTTTCAAAAAAGCTGAAGGAAATTAATATTAAGACGAGGATTGTTTTCCTTTGCTATACGAATACGCTTTCTGCACCTGTCACAGAAAAGATTGAAATAGATGTTGATAATGTTGTATTCATGTTTGCACCTATATCACGCTGTTATATTCACCACCTAACGTATAAAGATTGTGAGAGCGGTGAAAAAGCTGACGGATGGGAGCTAAACAAGATACAACCGCCTCACACAAATGAGGCATTCGTCGAAATACTCAGGAAATGGCAGAAACGATATGATGGTGACAGCTTCATTTTCGATTACTACCTCTGGCGACCACTTCACGACTATCTTAATCCTTTAGGTTTGGCTCGGATAATACATAAAGATATGCAGGATTTAATGCAATTGGGTCTAAACGGTCACGTAAGCTGTCAGGTTTTAAGATGCTTTTATCCTGTTGGATTAGTTATGGATGCAATGGCTGAAACTTTGTGGGATAGGGGCGTTCAGTTCTCGGATATAGTAAACGAAAATCTGAAAGCAATATTTACTGATGAAGCTGATATTGTGCTAAATTATCTTGAAGAACTGAACAAAATATTGAGTCCCGAATCTGGTCACGTTGGCACATTGCGTTCGGGAAATGCTGAAAGAATAAATTCATTGATCGCTATCCTTGATAAATGGGAGCCTTATATATCTTCTTTATCAGATAGTAAAAATTCATATAATCTAATGCACTATCATAAACTTTTGCGATTCAGGGCTTTATCAAGTTTTCACGAAGCGAAAGGCGAAAAAGAAAAGGCTAGTGCTTATATTGATATGATGATAGATTACCTGAAGCGAACTGAAAGGCGGACGCATCGCTATCTTGATACGTGGATGGAGATGCACACTGTCGGGAGAGCTTAATCATAATGAATGAAAGATTAGAAAAATACAAACAGCAAGCTTATGATCGCGGCTTTGGGGAAAGGTACAGCCCTAAAGAAGCTAATCTTACAAAGGCGTTTTTTGAGTTTTATCCAAATCTACCTTTATCTGAACGTCAGGCAAAAAGCCTTGCTTATGCTCTGGAAAATGAACCGATATATATACATCCGCTTTCACGTATAGTCGGTCAGATGTATCAGGCATGTTCAGGGAGTGGATGCCCAGAACTTGGTGGAAGTTCCCTTGATCCTCGATGGGCTGATTATGCAGTTTTTCCGATGGCTGTTAATAAAGTAAAAGAAGACCTGCCTGATAATGAGCTTTATGCACGATATTTCTGTGATGGCGCATCTCCCGGTCACGTTTGCTGGGATTTTGGACTTTTGCTGAAATACGGTGCAAGAGGAATTATTGATATTTGTCGTGAATTGAAAGAAAAAACTGACGATCCAAAGTCTATTGAGTTCTATTCTTGCGTAGAGATCATCCTGAATGCCTTAATAAATTGGGCAAAGCTACACGCACTGAAACTAAGAGAATTGGCACAAAACGAAGCTGATATAGAACGAAAACGTGAATTATTAGAAATGGCACAGATATGCGAGTCTGTTCCCGAAAATCCCGCCACTACTTTCAGAGAAGCTATACAGAGCTTCTTTTTTCAGCACCTTGCAGTTATGTTCGAGAATCCATTTGGTGGGAACGGTCCCGGGCGTATAGACTACTATCTATGGTCATATCTTCAAGCTGATATAGATGCTGAACGGATAACTTTTAATGAAGCAAGAGAGCTTATAATAGAATTGCTGATTAAACTGCACGAAAGGGTCGCTCCTGCCGATGGCTGGGTTGAGGCAATGCCCGTTGGCGGTAGAGATAAAGATGGCAGTTCAGCGATTAATCCGCTTTCTTATATCATCCTTGAAGCTATAACTGAACTAAAGCAGACACATCCGTCGGTATATGTACGCTTACATGATGACGCTCCTGAAGATTTCTTCGATCTAACAGTCAAATATATTCTGGAAAGCGGAAACCGTGCGCAGATATACGGTGATGACGCTATGATCGCCGCTCTTCATGCTGATGGTGTAAGTATAGAAGATGCAAGGCATTGGACAGCCGGTGGTTGTATGGAAGTTTCACCGCAAGGATGCAACTGTGACCTGTTATTCGCATTTGCTCACAACGTAGCACGAACTTACGAGTTAATTATCAATGGCGGATGCCTATTACAAAATAGCGAGAAAGCTATACCACACTCAAAGACACTTCCTGATTACGAGACGTTTGAAGAGCTTTATGCGGATTTTGATGCAGAACTCAGGCGTGAGTTGAATATACTCATGAAACGTCTGGACATTTATCTTGATAGTTACGCAAAATACCGTCCTTCTTTTCTGCTTTCCAGCATGACTCACGACTGTCTTGAACGTGGACGAACCATTAATGATGGCGGAGCAAGATATACGGATTATGGCGGAAGCGGGGTAGGTATTCCAAACGTTGGCGATAGTCTGTGTGCCATCAAAAAGGCTGTTTTTGATGATAAAGCATTTACAGGAAAAGAACTCCTTGATGCGCTAAGAGTTAATTTCTCTGGATATGAAAGAGTTCATTCATACCTGCTTAACCTTCCAAAATATGGTTCAGATAATGATGAAGTAGATGCTATGGTGGATAGAGTGCTATTATCATTCACAGATGTTATAAAATCTCATAGAAACCAATACGGCGGGCATTGTCGCCCAATAATACTGGGCTTTGTGTGGGTTGTATCCTACGGACAGCAAGTCGGGGCAACTTCGGATGGGCGCAGATCGGGTATGCCATTGGCTCATGGCTTATCTCCACAATCTGGTTCAGCAGTGAAAGGCATAACTGCCGCTATCAACTCAGCAACTAGATTATCATTGGAAGAAGTCGGCGGTGGCGGGGCAATGATGTGGGACCTTGATCCATCGTGGGCGACTCATGATGTTGTAAAGCCAGTCCTCAAGACCTTCATTAAAAATGGCGGGCATATCTTTCAGGGTAACGTTGTTCCAGTGGAGAAACTGATAGAAGCGCAAAATAACCCAACAGCACACAGGGACATCATGGTTCGTGTTGGTGGATATTCTGCGGTATTCGTGACGCTATCGAAACAGACTCAAGATGAGATAATCAAGCGTTATAAGTATAGAGGTTAATTTACTACGTTAGTATTACGAGTTTTTCACTTATAGAAATAAAAAGAAGTTAAACACGGAGACACTGAGAAAAAAGATGAAGGCGGAAGGATGAATAACGATTAAAAGATTCGAAGATTTAAAGATTAAAGAATTGACATTAGACAACATAATTTTAGAATCTTCCAATCTTAGAATTTTCTAATTTATTTCATCCTTCATACTTTGTTAAGTGAAAAACTCGTGAAGGTTAGCGTAAATTAGCGGATAAAATATTTTCATTGGTTATCGCTTGAATTGGGGCAAAGATTCAGCGTGTGCAGATAAAAGCTCGTTCAGCATTGATTCTGCCTCCTCTATTGATATGATGAACTCATCATTCAGAAGTGCCTGAAGTGCAAGCCTGCGATCACCGTAAACACCTGCATCCACTGCCAATTCTTGCTGTAAAACTCTCGTTTGAAGTATCCCTGCCACTGGCAATGGTATCTCACCCATATACAATCCTCTGAAACCTTGACTATCTGTCACGCCTTGAACCTCAACTATTGCATAATCCGGAAGGTTGGGAACACAGCCATTATTTGGTATATTGACTATCTGAGTCTCATGGTGATTTAGAGACATAAGGGTTATCATGTGTGCCATAGCTTCCGGTGATACTGTTTTTGGAATGTTTATGGGTTCTTCACCGTTTATCTGCTTGGACATTCTAACCCACGTATCATCTCTGCTTCTTCTGCCTTCTTCGATCATCTTTGTTCGCAATCTCAGCCCATAAGGGAGTTTTTCCGGGTCTTTGGCTTGAAGCAGGTATGGATAGAACTCGATTATGTGCCTGTCAGCATTGACTGGATAATATCCATAGACGTCAAACAGCTTTTTGCAGAATCTATAACCATCCGGTGGATCATTAGCGGATAATTTCTCTTTAAGCATAGGGTAAAGGTCTTTGCCGTTATGTCTAAGCCTTGTGATCCAGAGCAGATGATTCAATCCGACTGTTATTACGTCTAATTCGTCAACGGGGATTTCAAGAACACCTGCAAGGTAGCTTATTGTTCCCTGTGCGCCATGACATAGCCCTACCACTTTCTTTATTCCAGTATGTTTGATCATTGCCCTGCATATCGTATACATCGGGTTGCTGTGATTTAAGAAGATTACTTCGGGGCATCTTTTTTCCATCTCTCTGCATATATTAAGGAATATTGGTATGCTCCTGAATCCAGCGAAAAGCCCACCGGGACCTGTGGTATCGCCAGTCGTTTGATATATGCCGTACTTGGCAGGAATGGTTATATCCAGTTCGTGAAACTTGCGATCTGGTCCTGACACGCCTATTGATGACACGGCAAAATCTGCGCCGTCAACCGCTTTTGCCAGATCAGTCGTCCATGAGACATTGAGGTCTATACCAGTTTTTTGAAATACTTTTTGACCATATTTTCCCATCAACTCCATGTTTTGCGAAGATGTATCGTAAAGAGTAATTTCGCTTCCACTCATTTCATCAGCAGTCGCAAACTCCTCGATAACGGTCTTAAAAAAGGCACTACCACCACCAAGAAGGACTATCTTTTTTGCAGGCATTTCTTTTGTCTCCTATATTATTAACACACCCCCGGGCCATATCAAGAGGGAATTTTTAGACAATTCCTCTGAGTTTGAAAAAATCTTCTGCAAGAGCTATATTCATTTCCTTTCGTAGCTTTAGAAAATTATAATAGCTTTTACGGATATTATACTATACCGGTGTTAAGTAGTAAAGTGTTTTTTTTTCACATTAGAAATATTAACATCTGAGCTTAATATTATAATGTACCATGAAAACTGGACAATATATTAGGGTGGATTTTCTACAAAAAATATGTTAGATTTCTCAACGAAAATGTCTTTGAAAATTTAACAAGCATATCATTTTGATAATTGTGTGTCTTATTGGAACAACATCTACACATCAAATGCAACGCTATCTATATCCTAAATTTACGATTAGTGACAGTGTTGTGTATTAAAATGGAACGTATTAGGCTTGTAAAATATTCATGGTTTTAGAGGAGTTATCCCGTTATTTTTGCATTAAAGTTTATCTCCGGCTATTACTTCTATTAGTATAGAGAGGATTGCACATTACGCTATAGAAATTTGGGCATTGAATTTGCAAGATAAATTCTCGTGGTGTGCGAAAATCTTGAAACTTCACGGTGATCAACCGATTAAGTTTATCAGGAAGTAGATGCGGATAAAGCGGATTTACGCAGAATCTTTATATAGGATAAATACTTATAACATTTTTAGGTAGTGATGTACATTAATGCTGTAAGAGAAAAGGTTTTCAAACTATATCATTGCTATCAAATGTTTCATCTGTCGTCGCTATTTCCATAAAGCATTAAATGTTTAGCACTACCTGTTTTCTATATCTCAGATTTTTCTAAAAAAACTGAAATCGAAAAGGAGAAAGTGGTTAACTGCCGTACTAAAAATAGGTTTCAACCACATTCAAGATGAATAAGCAGTTTTATGAAAGTATAATTAATTCTCTACAATATGCCTTTTTGGTTATAAGCAATAAATTAAAGGTGATATATTGTAATCGAAGCTGTGAGATGCTCCTTTCAATATCAAGGGATAAAATACTGGGCAGTGATTTAGTGGAGATCATACCCAATAAGGAACTTCTAAACCATGTCCGTTCAGTTTTGCAAGATAATATGACCAAGTCGGTCGAAATGCACTTTGATAATCAGGAGCTAAAAATTCTGAAGGCTGTTATAGCAACTTTAGGTGTAAAGAATCAGAATGGGGATGCTTTCTGCCTTATCACATTGGAAGATATAAGTGAACGAATGCGGCTAGAAGAACAACTTGTCCAATCAGAAAAGTCAGAAGGAATGGGGTTGCTAGCTGCAACCATTGCTCATGAGTTGGGAAATCCATTAAGTATAATTGGTACAACGCTTAAATACATCCGAGATAACATGACTAATCAAGCGATCCCAATGAGCAGAAACACTGAAGCAATTGACATTATTATGGACAGTATAGGACAGATGCATGGACTTCTGAGAAATCTTTCTGAATTCAATGGTATGCAGCGCCCACATTTAGAAGCAGTAGATATCCGTCGAGTTCTTTCCCAAATGCTGGCTTTTATCCGTAAAAAAGCCGATGCACATAAAGTTAATATATATCATCAGTTTGAGGATAATATTCCTGATTGTTACGTTGTTTCAAGGGATATAAAGCAAGTTTTTCTGAACCTGTTAAAAAATGCAATAGAAGCAATGCCCGATGGTGGAAATTTGTACGTAAAGTTGTTTCGTGCAGATGAAAAAGAAGCAATCGGTATAGATATTTCTGATACAGGATGTGGGATCAGTGAAGCAGAATTACGAACGATTTTTAGGCCGTTCTATTCAACAAAAGTTGACGGTAAAGGACTAGGACTTCCTCTCTGCCGTCGCATATTGGATGAACATGGCGGAATAATAAAGGTAGAAAGTGAGTTAGGCAAGGGCAGTACTTTCAGCGTTATTCTTCCTATCAAACAGGATGTGAGCTTATGAAAAATTATGATCGTATAAAAACAATATTAGTTATTGACGATGAACCGGGAATACACAAATCTTTGGAGTATCTGTTGAAGCCGGAGTATTCGATGCATGCCGCATTATCTGGAATTGAAGGGATCCAGAAAGCTAAAGATGTATCCCCAGATATTATTTTGCTGGATCTTATAATGCCGCAAATGGGTGGCATGGAAGTTTTGAAGAAGTTAAAACAACTTGAAAATGATATTCCTGTAATCATCTTCACTGGACACGGGAGCATTGATTCGGCTATTCAGGCAATAAAGCTAGGTGCGGCTGATTATATTGAAAAACCATTTGATGGTTGTAAGCTCAAACAAATAGTGGAAGAATGCATCGAAAAAAAGAAAAGTTCTCAGAATCTATCAAACCGACAAGATATTATAGGAGAAAGCCCCCAGATCAAGAAAGTATGGCAAAATGTGGAAAGATATGGGATTACCGATTTGCCAATTCTGTTATATGGGGAAAGTGGCACGGGCAAGGAGCTATTCGCTAAAGCTATTCATAAGATCAGTAGACGACGGCAAGAATCTATGGTGCCAATTGACTGTTCTATAATTCCTGAAGCATTATTTGAAAGTGAGCTCTTTGGATACGAGAAGGGCGCTTTTACGGGTGCTAATATTCAAAAACCTGGGCATATGTTTTTAGCTGATAAAGGAACATTTTTCCTTGATGAAATTTCAAATCTGCCTTTGCAATATCAGGCGAAGCTTTTAAGGGTTATACAAGAACAACAATACACACCATTAGGATCTACAACGTCTAAAACAGTAGATTTAAGATTTATCAGTTCAAGCAACGTTAATCTTGAAGAATCTATTCAGAATGGTTCCTTTCGCAGTGATCTCTATTATCGTATATCTGGGGTGTGTATTGAAATTCCGCCTCTCAGAGAAAGGGAAGGCGATATTGAACTTTTAATTCGACATTTTGTATCAAAGTATGCGTTACAACTTAATAAGCCAAATTTAGAGATTTCTGACACAACAATGGAGTTGTTGCTTTCCTATCCATGGCCAGGCAATGTTAGACAATTGAATCATACAATACATGCGGCTGTCGCTTCCGCCGATCTGGTCGTGTTGCCTGATCATTTTCCAACTATACAAAAAATACTATGTTCTAGCACTATACAAAGAATACCATATTCTAGCACTATACAAAGAGCATCGGATCATGAAAAAGAAAATGGTGAGATTACATTTAATATGAATATTAGTTGTGACGTTACAAAACAAATAAACTTAAAAGATTTAGAGAAAAAACTAACAACAAAATTTGAAGATTCTATTATTATTGAGATACAAAAGAGATTTGCCTTAAATCGAACAGAACTAGCAAAGTTTTTAGGAATAGACCCAAAAACTCTCCGAACAAGACAGATGGAATACTAAAATATATGGTATCGTAAATATTGACAACTATCTAAGAATTGTGTAAAGGTGTTTAATAATGACGGTTCTCATAGTAGATGATCAAGAAAATATGTGTTGGATTTTATCCAAGATTTTATCAAGCGCTGGTTTTTTAACAAAAGCTGTTAAAACTGCTAAGGAAGCTCTATCGGTAGTTGATGAGTATGAAATTTCTGCCGCTATTATAGATTATCGCCTACCAGACAGTAATGGTTTTAACCTCTTTTTGGATATAAGGAAACGAAATAAAAACTTTCCATGCCTGCTTATAACCTCCTATGGTTCAGGTAAGATCCAAGAAGAATCGCTTAAACTTGGTTTTGACGCCTACTTTGATAAGCCGTTTGATAGTATTGCTCTTATTGCTGCACTCAAGAAATCGCTGGGATCTTAATACAGGAAATTATCCCTAAAAAATAGGGAATCATTCCTCATTTTATAGGGAATCATTCCCTAAATCCTCCCCAGTTACTCTCACCAAAATTAGTAAAAACCTAGCAAATACAAGCTTCTTCATCTATTTCACTAAATTAATAAAATACGGCATGATAGTTGCTATATATGATTACGAACATCATTTGATGGTGTTTTTAGGCACTGTAAACTTTTGGTTTTGATCCATGGGTACCTATGAATTTAAATGTAGGAGCAGTTGCCAATTTATTTTGTATTTCAAGGAGGTGTTTTTTTATGGCTTCCGTTCAGAAGACAATGGATTCAAGTAGTTTAGCCGAGGTAATAGATCGTATACTTGATAAGGGTATTGTTATTGATGTTTGGGCTAGAGTATCACTTGTAGGTATCGAAATACTTTCCGTCGAGGCTCGTGTTGTAGTTGCTTCAGTTGACACATATCTGAAGTATGCTGAAGCAGTTGGACTTACCGCAGCCGCCACTGCATAAGCAAAAATGATCTCATGCTGGCGGAAGCGGAGTGATCTCCCGCCAGCCATTCACTGCTCGTGTGTTTCATGTTTGAGTGTAATTTGAATTTTTTTCGTGTGTTGATGTTTTTAAGCACTGTAAACTTTTAGTTTAATCCATGGGTATTCCTGTGAATCTAAATGTAGTGGCAGTTGCTAATTTGTTTTATATTTTAAGGGGGTTTTATTTATGGCTTCCGTTCAGAAGACAATGGATTCAAGCAGTTTAGCCGAGGTAATAGATCGTATACTTGATAAGGGTATTGTTATTGATGTTTGGGCTAGAGTATCACTTGTAGGTATCGAAATACTTTCCGTCGAGGCTCGTGTTGTAGTAGCTTCAGTTGACACCTATCTGAAGTATGCTGAAGCAGTTGGACTTACCGCAGCCGCCACTGCATAAGCAAAAATGATCTCATGCTGGCGGAAGCGGAGTGATCTCCCGTCAGCCGTTCACTACTCGTGTTTCATGTCTGAGTGTAATTTGAATTTTTTTCGTGTGTTGATGTTTTTAAGCACTGTAAACTTTTAGTTTAATCCATGGGTATTCCTGTGAATTTAAATGTAGTGGCAGTTGCTAATTTGTTTTATATTTTAAGGGGGTTTTTATTTATGGCTTCCGTTCAAAAGACAATGGATTCAAGCAGTTTAGCCGAGGTAATAGATCGTATACTTGATAAGGGTATTGTTATTGATGTTTGGGCTAGAGTGTCACTTGTAGGTATCGAAATACTTTCCGTCGAGGCTCGTGTTGTAGTAGCTTCAGTTGACACCTATCTGAAGTATGCTGAAGCAGTTGGACTTACCGCAGCCGCCACTGCATAAGCAAAAATGATCTCATGCTGGCGGAAGCGGAGTGATCTCCCGCCAGCCATTCGCGCACATGCTCTTACTTTTTATGAGCTTTGTACAAAAGGAGATTTCGTGACATGGGTGATTTTAGTGATTCAATGTTAAAGTTAGTCGAGGACATCAGATCTTCGACTGATAGCAGGCATATAAAAAATAGTGAGATAGCATCTGATAGTCATAATCTGCTAGAGCGATGCCGGTTGGGACGTCAGGACATGACAAATAGCCTCAATGATGAGCTTTCTTCTGATAAAGCAACTCGGATAAAGGCTACCCAGCAGTTTATAAATGACACTAAGTCAGACTTACAAAGCATGGCTAAAGCTCTTGATGAGAAGCTTTCTTCTGATAAAGCAACTCGAATAAAGGCTACCCAGCAGTTTATAAGTGATACTAAGTCGGACTTACAAAGCATGGCTAAAGCTCTTGATGATGAGCTTTCTTCTGATAAAGCAACTCGGATAAAGGCTACCCAGCAGTTTATAAATGACACTAGGTCGGATTTACAAAGCATGGCTAAAGCTCTTGATGAGAAGCTTTCTTCTGATAAAGCAACTCGGATAAAGGCTACCCAGCAGTTTATAAATGATACTAAGTCAGACTTACAAAGCATGGCTAAAGCTCTTGATGAGAAGCTTTCTTCTGATAAAGCAACTCGGATAAAGGCTACCCAGCAGTTTATAAGTGATACTAAGTCGGACTTACAAAGCATGGCTAAAGCTCTTGATGAGAAGCTTTCTTCTGATAAAGCAACTCGGATAAAGGCTACCCAGCAGTTTATAAGTGATACTAAGTCGGACTTACAAAGCATGGCTAAAGCTCTTGATGAGAAGCTTTCTTCTGATAAAGCAACTCGGATAAAGGCTACCCAGCAGTTTATAAGTGATACTAAGTCAGATTTGCTAAGTATGGCTATAGCTCTCAATAAGAAACTTTCTTCTGACGATTCAGAACTCAAAAAATTCGTTCAACAATTTATGAATGATCTTATATCCGACCGCTATGAGGCACAGAAAATCTGGACGAGTTTTATAGGTAAAGAGCTAGTAGTTAAGCCTGTTGCTGAGGCTACTGCTGAAAAAATTGTAGAAGAACCTGCTTTGCAACCAGTTATTGAAAAAGTTGCAGAGGAAGCATTATCTCAACCTGTCGTTGAGAAAGTTGCAGAAGAAGCATTATCTCAACCTATCGTTGAGAAAGTTGCAGAAGAAGCATTGCCTCAACCTGTCGTTGAGAAAGAGGTTGAAATTTTACCTGAAGAGCAGATTATGAAAGTTATTGCAGATCATCCTGAGGGGATCAAGTTAGTTGATATTGGTAATAAACTAGGCACAGACTGGCGCAGTCTTATCGGGTTTATTAAACCGCTTGTGGATGGTGGCAAGATCGATAAGATTGATAGTTTGTATTACACAAAGAGTTAGAAATCGGGCAGTAGAGGAGAATTGTAACATGGAAGCAGAAGAAACTATTATTCGTCTCGAGCCCGGTAATGATTTCGTGATTACTCCGTTCATCGAGAGTATTTGCCAGCGCTGTTTGTCATACTTAAAGGCTGGTTATCCTGTCCATTTAAGCGGTTCAGCAGGCACTGGCAAGACAACTCTCGCTATGCATCTGGCAGGGCTATTGGGTAGACCCGTAGCAATCATATATGGCGATGAAGAATTCGGTTCTTCGGACCTTATAGGTAGCGAAAAAGGTTTTGTCTCTAATAGACTGGTAGACAACTACGTACATACTGTAGTAAAGACTGAAGAAAACGTAAAAAGCTTATGGGTCGATCAAAGACTAACCACTGCTTGTAAGAATGGTTATACACTGGTTTACGATGAATTCTCTCGCTCTCATGCTGAAGCTAATAACGTGCTTCTTTCTGTTCTTGAAGAGAAATTGATAGTCCTGCCGGGTGGTAGGTATGATGAAAGCTATATAGCTGTGCATCCTGAATTTCGAGCAATATTTACCAGCAATCCTGATGAGTATGCAGGCGTATATACACCTCAGAGCGCGCTACTTGATAGAATGATTACCATCAAACTTGGATGCTACGACTTTGACACAGAGGTTGCTATCACAGCCGCTAAATCTGGGATTCTTCCAGAGGATGCTCAGAAGATTGTCGAGGTCGTAAGTGCTGTGAGGAAAGAACCCGGTAATATATCCCCTCCAACTATTAGAGCCTCAATTATAATTGCCCGAATCCTATATCACTGTCAGGAAAAACCCGAACTCGGTAATAAGGTCTTCATGGAAACGTGTATGGATGTCATGTATAACGGAGTAGATAACGGAAAGTTTCATAAAATTATCGAGGCTGTATTTAGTGAGCAGTCCCCCGTTATACAATAGTGTATTAAAGGAGATTTACATGAGGCAAGCAATTAAAGGATTTGGTGACATTCCCAGTGCTATAAAGCTTGGACAGTGGCGACGAGTGAATTCAAAAGCTAAACAAGAGCATGAGTTACTCAGTGAGCTGGCTCAGTTAAGTCGAGAAAAGACTTGGCTAAACAAAGAGATAGTAAACTGGCAAGAAAGAATAAATCGGATCAACAAACGTTTATCCGATATAGGTGATCTGGAGAAGATACTAATACAAAAACAAATGGCTCTAAAAGAACAGCTATCCGTCAATGCAGAAAAAGATAATCAACCCACCGTTAAAGAAACTCTCAAAGAAGCACATGCGATGATCATAAAGTATTGATATTATGAATTAATAGTGCTATTATTAAAAGATAAGTTGAGGGGAAGTGAATGATGATCACAAGTGGTTTATTAAAAGGGATTGTTAAAGTGGATTCTGATGGGAAAATCGAGATTCCCAAAAATATGCTAGGTATGATGGACTTGAAAGAGAAAAGTATTGTTGAATTGAAGATTATCAGATCCGGCAGAACTGCGAGAATAATGGTGTCAAAACCCCATGGCTATCGAGACCATTGAAAGGACATTAAACATGCCAAACCAGTCAACAGCATATCTCATATATTGCATAATCGAAAACAAAAGGGTAGATTATAATAATCTACCCCTGATTAATGACTTGGATGAAATCACATATAGGGATATCGCCGCAGTCGTTAAGCAAATTGATACAAAGAGCATTGATGAGTTAAGACTCAATAATGACTTGTTGAGAAATTGGCTTGCGTCTTACCAGCAGGCTAATATTGACATGTTCAATAATCATACGATACTTCCCCTTAGATTTGGCACCATTGTTGATCAGAAAGAAGATATAGAAGATTTCCTCGCCTCTAATTACATACATATAAAATGGGCTTTGGATAGATTGAAGGAAAAGGCAGAGATCACTGTTCAACTTTCTTGGGATTTAAATTCAGTATTGCAGGAAATAAGTCAAGATAAACAGTGTTTGAACAAACATCAGTTTGTAACTGATCAAAGGCAGGATAATGCTAGCCAATCTATCAATCTAGCAGACAAAGTTGAAATAGGTAAATTGCTCTTTGCAATAGCAAATGCAAAGAAGAAGGAAATCCTTGAATCTGTACATCAAAAACTTCTTATAGTCTCCCTTGACTTTTCTGATGGGAGAGTTATTGATGAACAGATTATTATGAATAGGAGTTATCTTATCGAAAAATCATCGGAAGGATTATTTGATGAAAGCATGGCAGAACTAGCAAAGGAGAACAAATTCTATTTTAGCTTTAAATATATAGGACCATTACCTCCTTATAGTTTTGCTCCTGTGGAGTTTAAGCAAGGAAACTTTGAGTTGATAGACAACGCTAGAAAGACACTTTTGTTACCAGAACAAGCCAATTACAAAGAAATTAAAACTTCATATCGGAGTCTATCCATGAAATATCATCCTGATAAAAATTCCGTTGCTCAACAATCTTCTGAGCATTTCAGAGAAATAAACAATGCATATAAGATATTAGATACTTATTGTCATAATTATGATGAGGTTTTGGCGTCTGGAAAAAATAGCAAGTATTCATTTACACAGAATGATGTGGAAGGAATCTTTATTGCTAACAGAAGAAGAGTGAATGTTTAGGATCCGTGATTAAATAACTTTCACATTTGCCAGAGAAAAAGTAGTTGAGGAACGAAATCCAACTTTCAAGTATTAAGTAAAATTATTAAATTCACAATCCTTAATAAAAAAATCATATTCTTTCTGAGTAATATATTAGAGATAAATCATGAAAAATAATGAAAACTCAAACTACGGAAGGCTGTTTTATGCAGTGATTTCAATAGATCGAGAGTGTAATTTCGGTCCTGTTGGACTAGATAACAAGGCTGTTTATAGTATAAATTACAAAGATATAGGCGCATTAGTAAGCGAGTATCCAAGGGTCGATTCGATCAAACTCCTCAGAAAAAATCTTGCTCCGTATCATGATGTTATCAAAAAGGCTTCTGAGCACTTTACTACTATACCCGCTAAATTTGGTCAAATAGCTCGTGATTCTGGTGAGGTAGATATTGCTCTGCGGAAAAACTATCAGACGATTCAAAAAGAAATAGAGAGACTTGCCGGAAAAGTGGAAATGGGGCTGAAAATCACATGGAGTGTTGATGATGTATTTGAATACTTCATTAGCAAAGATGATAAACTCAAAAGTCTTAGAAACCAACTCATGAATAGTAATAAATCTACAAATCAAAAAGATTTGATTGATTTTGGACGTTATTTTCATGAAAGAATGAATCAGTTTAGGGAGCAGGTCACTGAAAAAACTATCTCTGTTTTACCTCCCGGTGAAGCAAGGATTGAAGATATCCACGATGATAAAATGATAACCAACGTAGCATTACTTATAAGAAAAGATATTCTGGAACAACTCGAAGATATAATTGATAAGCTCGGTAAATCTATGGGAAGTGAGTATGGTCTGAAATTGGATGGACCATATCCCCCGTTCAGCTTTGTTGAACGTTTGGAACTTCATCTGGAGAGGTAAAATGATATTCTTAAAAAGTGTATATCAGCTAGGGAAAAAAATACATGAAATGGGAATGGATGAATTTTTTGATGAGGATAGGGTCAGAGAAGATCTAAAAGAATTATATGTGTTACTTGAGGCGGGCAAGATTAGCGAAGAGGAATTTGAGGGCAGAGAAGAAGAACTGGTAGGACGCCTAGAGGAAATCGAATTATACAAAAACAGTTAAAAAGCTGTCAATCTGAATTTGAGGGAGAGAGGATAATCATGAAATTAAATGAAGCTGTTACTTTGGCTAAAGAGCAGTTGCACTCAATACTAAATTTGGAAGTTGCTAATGTAATCGCAGTTTCTAAAAGAGACGATGGGTGGAATGTGATGATTGATTTAATTGAAAGAAGAGCTGTTCCTGACACGATGGATATAATGGGTACGTACGAGGTCATTCTTGATGATGATGGCGATATGGTGAAATATGAGCGGAAGACCCAGCATAAACGGATGGATTTAGCAGAAATCGTTGAGTAGAGATATTGTGGTTGCTGTATATTCCCGATGAATATATTCTATTGAAGGGATAACAGTCAGAAATAAATAGAAGGATCGTATGGGTGAATTATACCTTTACTGCATCAGAGAGAATATCGAAGGTACTCCAAACATTTCCGCAAAGGGTATTGATGGAAGAGAAGAGGTTTTTATAATTCCTTATCAGGAACTAGATGCAATAGTGAGTAATTCTTCAGAAGGATTTGCATCAGAGGAGATTCAAAAAAAGGCTCAAGAAGATGTGAACTGGATTAAGGAAAAAGCCATTGCTCATGAGAGGGTTATAGAGGAAGCAATGAGTATAGGCAATAAGACTTTAAGCTTGATCCCGATGAGGTTTGGTACTGTTTTCAAAGACAGTACGAGTTTGGAAAATGCCTTGAATAGAGACTATCCCATGATTAGAGAAGCTTTGGATAGAATTAAAGGGAAACAGGAGTGGAGTGCAAAGGTGTACCTAAAGAGTAAAGAACTTTTTGAGCAAAGGATAAAAGAAACTAATGAAGTAATAAGACAGAAGGAAGAAGAAATTTCTTCTTTACCTGAAGGTATGGCTTTTTTTATGGAAGAGGAACTTAGAGAGGAAGTTTCTAAAGAAGTAAATAAAGAATTAAACAACACCATGCAAGTTCTTTCTGAAAGCTTAAAAAAGCACGCTGTGGACTCGATTAAAGGTAAAAATTTGGAGAGAGAGTTAACAGGCAGGAAAGAGCTTATGGTTTTAAATGTAGCTTATTTAATCCTTGAAGAAAATGTTGAGGATTTCAAGAAAACCATTGAGGATTTAAACCAAAATATACAGACGAAGGGGCTTTACCTAGAATATAGCGGTCCCTGGCCTGCTTATAATTTTACTTCTTACTAAATACTATGATTGATAAAAATGAGAATGTAACACTATTAGATGCGCTAGATAAAGTTTTAGAAACGGGAGTGGTTGTTAGTGGGGACTTAGTTATAAGTGTAGCAGATGTAGACCTTGTTTATTTAGGATTAAGGCTCATCCTTACATCAGTTTCTAAGGCAGAAGAACTCTCTGGCATGAGTTTCAGTGATCGAGACAAGGAAGCTACGCCGGAAGATATCGAGTATATAGAAAAATTACAAAGAGAAATAAGAAAGGCTGAAGAAAACATTCCTAAGCTTATTGATATGGGTAATCCCAAACAAACAGAACAGGGTTTAGCTAAATTAATTTTAACTATAATTGAACTTATAAGAAGACTCATGGAGAAGGAAGCTTACAGGAGAGTAAAGAGAGGAACGCTTTCTCCTACAGAAATCCAAAAATTGGGATTAAGCCTAAAAGCAGTAAAGAAAAAGGTGAAAGAAGTCCAAACAATATTTGGTATTGAGGATGAAGAATTAAATATAGATCTCGGTCCTTTGGGGAATTTGATGTGAAAATTGGGATTAAGCCTAAAAGCAGTAAAGAAAAAGGTGAATTACCTACGAGTAAACTCGTAGGCTTCTTGCTTCAACGAAGGGCTACTCAGCGACACTGAGGAACTCCCCTCTCCACAAGCTTCAATTCGGGCTATCCCAGCCCTACATCGAAAGCGTTAGCTTTCATTTCGTTACGTTTTAATTTCTTTAGGTCAGGTTTCCAACAATGAAAGGACATGTCCTTTCATTCAGTAACGAATTTGTATATCGCTACAAAACGTCTACCAAAATACATCCTGACTATTTTAGGAATCGGTTTTATTCAGCAACCTTTGACTTACTGAAACCCAATACCAATTGTCAAAGAACAAAATGTCCACTTGGTTATCGTGGACAGTAAATATTGTATCATGAAGATAGTTTATAGTCAATAGGAAATATATGCGATTTTGTAAATCGCATGAATCTTATATCCAACGAATAAATTCGTTGGTTTTACGATTCGAGGAGCATAAACAATGGCTCAAGCACAAATAGTACATTCTACAGAATCCGCTGGTCTTGCTGAGATTCTAGAAAGAGTTTTGGATAAAGGGATAGTGATAGCGGGAGATATTAAGATAGCGATTGCTGATGTTGATCTTCTAACTATCAAGATAAGGCTTCTGATTGCCTCGGTGGATAAAGCTAAAGAAATGGGCATAGACTGGTGGGAACATGACTCTTACCTTTCATCAAAAGCGAAAGAGGTAGAAAACCAGAGGAAGATCGAAGAACTTGAAGCCGCGGTGGAAAAATTAAAAAGCGGAGCGTAGGAATGGAAATAAAGGATATTGTAGAAATAGCAAAAAAGAAATTAGTTGAAATTACAGAATTCAGTTCCCCAAATATAATAGGAGCCGATAAAGACGGAGATACGTGGTATATTACCATAGAAATAGTAGAAAAGCCTTCTGAAGCGGTTAATTTGGAGATTGTAGGAATCTACGACGTCCGACTAGACGCATCTGGAAACCTTCTTGGCTTTGAAAGGATAGCGATGAGGAAGCGAGGGGATATTCAGAGAGATGCAACAATCATTAGGAACATTTCCAGATAGCAGAAAAAGACGCCGAGATATAATCCCGCCAAAAAAAAGACTCAATAATTAATTGTGAACCCCTCCAGAAACCCTCAAAAGCCCTGATTCAAAAAAAAGTAATAAAAGTGATAAAATACTGCTTGACTTTATCATTAAAAGTCGTTATAATACATTATTGATTAGATTTATATACTCGTTGATAAAATAATAATGCTCATAAAACATTTTAGGATGGGGAATTTATGCAAGATGATGAAAAAGATCGAATTCTAACAGCCGAAGAAGCGGCGGAATATCTTAAAATGGCTTTATCAACCCTTTATCGCTATATGCGCACTGGAAAAGTGCCATGCTTTAAGGTTGGTAATCAATGGCGATTCAAAAGATCAATTCTTGATCAATGGATGGAGCGATTATCCACTTTAGATGTTGGCTCAAATGTTGTAAAACTGAAAAAGGAGACAAATATGGAAAAACGTAAGAAGACAGGAAACGTAAATCTCGATATTGGACTTGGAGACATATTTAAAGGACTTGGTTCTTTCATCGAATTGGCTACAGAACTTGCTGAAAAAACTAATGAGATCAGAAAGGAAGGAGAAATAGGTCCTATAGGGGAGAAGGGAGTAAAAGCAGTATACGGATTTTCAATAAAAGTCGGAGATGGAGGTCGTCCAACCATACAACAGTTTGGCAATGTTAAAGAAGAAGCCAAAGGACCTGTAGTGGATGAATCACGAGAGCCAATGGTAGATACATTTGACGAAGGGGATTTTATCCTTGTGATAGCTGAAATGCCCGGAGTCAGTGAACCTGACGTCAAATATGAACTTAAAGGTGACATTCTGATTATATCTGGAGAAAATAAAGACAGAAAATACTATAAAGAGTTATTACTTCCAGCTCTAGTTGATGAAAAGAAAATCTCATATTCCAACAGGAATGGTGTTGTAGAATTTAAGCTATGGAAAACAACAATAGAAACAGACAACAATTCTTAAATGCGAAAACTATTTTATATTTCAATTATTCATACACCCGATGACTTTGGTTCGTATTCAGCAGAGGTGGAGAAGCAATACATTGCCATATACGGAATCTCGAAGTGGCATGAGCATATTAAAATTGTGGGAAATTTTTGGGAGTATCTTCGAGAAGCTCTCCTTGCCCTACCGTTGGATTACAAAAACGTGAAGCTATATCAGGATAGTCTGCCGATATGTAGTCAAGAGCTTGAAATCGTTGAACATTTGGCGCAAAATGGAAATATAAACTATCAGATACTTCTTGAACTGGTCAAAAAAGGCGCTATGGTAATGGGTAGCGAAGAACCTAAACTACTCATTGAGGAACGAAACCGAATTACTGAGAATAGAGTTACTCAAACAAACATTTATGATGATTTAATGGAACGACGTGACAGTTATATCGCCCAGAGAATCAACACCTCGCTAAACGACGGGGAATTAGGAATACTTTTTATTGGGGCACTACATAGAGTGGCGGAGAAATTACCGAATGATATACAGGTTATTATTTTTCCAGAACAGATAAACTCACAGGAGGAGAAAGATTAAAATGGCTGGAGAACCAAATTCTTTGAGCGTTGTTTTTAAGGTGTCCGAAGCTTCTAGCAGAGATGCAGGCAAAGGGTTAGCCCGAATAGACCCAAAAGATATAGAAAGTCTTGGGGCATCAGTAGGGGATATTGTAAAGATTCATGGGAAAAAGATAACCGTTGCCAAAATTATGCCAGCATATCCTGAAGATCGAGGTAAACAGACCATCCAAATTGATGGACTTACTCGCCGTAATGCCGATGTCGGCATTGGGGAGAAAGTGACTATTGAACTATCTTCAACTCGTCCTGCAACGCGCGTTGTTTTGATCCCATCTGGCAAACAGGCTTTCTCTCAGCAAAAAGATACAGGATATGTGGGTAAGTTGTTAAATGATTTGCCAATACTTTCTGGTGATATAGTTCGTGCAACACTATTTGGTTCTCAGTTTCAGGATTTCATAGTCTCCGATACTGCTCCTGATGGGGTAGTTCTTATTCGTCCGGAGACAAAAATCCGTATTGAAACTCAAGAAGGCAAAGAAGGTAAAAATTTAGACAAAACCAGCATTTCTTATGAGGATATTGGTGGACTGGATAAAGCAATTCAAAAAGTAAGAGAGATGATTGAGTTGCCTTTGAAATATCCGCAGTTGTTTGAAAAACTTGGGATACAACCACCTAAAGGGGTGCTTTTATATGGTCCTCCTGGTTGTGGAAAGACCCTTCTTGCAAGGGCTGTTGCCAACGAAACAGACGCCACTTTTTTTTCTGTTAGTGGACCTGAAGTAATTCATAAATTCTATGGAGAATCCGAAAAACACCTCAGGGAAATATTTGAACAGGCAAAGGCAAAAGCTCCTAGCATAATTTTCATTGATGAAATTGACTCGATCGCTCCGAAAAGAGAAAATGTCGTTGGCGATGTCGAAAAGAGAGTAGTTGCACAACTTCTCGCTCTCTTAGACGGCTTAAAGGATCGTGGTCAAGTTATAGTGGTAGCCGCCACTAATTTACCAAATCTCATTGACCCAGCATTACGACGACCGGGACGATTTGACAGAGAGATTGTTATTGGCATTCCTGACTCCCAAGCTAGACTACAAATCATTGAAATCCATACACGTGGTATGCCTTTGGCAGAAGATGTAGACCTTAAAAGAATTGCGGAAATCACTCACGGATTTACTGGCGCCGATTTGGAAGCGCTTTGTCGAGAAGCGGCTATGTTAACACTTAGAAAAGTGATCCCTCTGATTGACTATGAACTAGAAATGATCCCTTACGAACTTTTAGTTGAGCTAGAGGTAAAAATGGACAACTTCATTGAAGCACTCAAGGAAGTTGAGCCATCCGGTATTCGTGAAGTTTTCACCGAAATTCCAAATGTACGCTGGTCTGATGTAGGTGGATTAGAAGAGATTAAAAGGGAATTGCAGGAAGCAATAGAATGGCCATTAAAATACGCAGATGTATTCAAATATACGAATATATCTCCGTTAAAAGGAATAATTATATACGGCGCTCCAGGTACAGGTAAAACGCTATTGGCAAAAGCTGTTGCTACTGAAAGTCAGGCAAATTTCATCTCTATCAAAGGACCGCAGTTAATCTCCAAATGGGTTGGTGAATCAGAAAAAGGGATACGGGAGGTTTTTAAAAAAGCAAGGCAAGCCAGTCCATGTATATTATTCTTAGATGAGTTAGACGCACTTGCCCCATCACGATCCAATTCGTCGGATTCTCATGTTTCTGAACGAGTTATTAGCCAACTATTAACGGAGATGGACGGAATTGAAGAGATGCGCGGAGTAGTAGTATTAGCCGCGACAAACCGACTTGATATGATTGATCCTGCTATTTTACGTCCGGGAAGAATTGATCTGCTCTTAGAAATGCCGATACCAGATGAACCGATTCGGCTTGCGATATTCAAAATACACACTAATGGAAAACCAGTAGGCGCTGACGTCGATCTGTCTAAATTGGCTCAAATAACCGAGGGATATGTTGGTGCTGATATAGAATTTATTTGCCGAAGAGCGTCAATTCTAGCAATACGGGATTTCATTCAGACTATTGAAGAAAGTAAGGACTACACAAATATCAAAATCCATCTAAGCCACTTTCTGGCAGCAATGGATCAGCATAATAATAGACTTAAATCGGTAAAATCAGGGGTCGCAGTATAGATAAAAGAACTCAACTTACTGCGGTCTCCCAAATGATTAGAGTCGAGTTATTTAACAAGGTAATACCATTTTCCATATTTAAGCAACGTTAATAAATGATGTTAATTTTTTAGGAAATAGAACGCGGATCAGGCGGATTTGCGCAGATCGAAATAAATAAAGAAAAATCCGCGAAAATCCGTTTAATCCGCGTCATCCGCGTTCTATTCCTAAAGTTTAAAAAGGTTTCTTAAACTTGCTTAACAGTGCATTATATTAGCGGTTATATATCGTAGAGGCACTTTGCAACGTGCCTCTACGAAACTTTGTCACCATCCTTATCAAAACGATTATCACCTGATTCCAATTCTGCAATCCATCGCTCAGTAAATCGAAACTCCCATTCTTTTACTTTATAACAAAACCAAGCATAAGAATCTTGTCCGCTATCTTTATCAGAGAAAAAACACTAAGACACAAAGGCACATTAAGCATTTTTTCATTTTTTTGACTAGATGATAGTGTGATTTCAATAGTTTCTCCTGACTAAAAACTATGATCCTGTTTTCTTTGTGTCTTAGTGTCTTTGTGGTTATCTCTCAGCGGACGAGAAGTTTATGCTTGGATAACAAAAACCTGTCTTGCGTCAAGCATTTTCACTGTTGTATAATATAATACGTTGAGTTGTGCTGAATCTTTTGAAATTCGTCTTTTTTGGAGGAATAAAAATGAAGATCACATCTGTAAAGCCTTATCCTGTCTGTAATGGACGTAATTTCTTGTTTGTAAAAGTCGAGACAGATGAAGGGATATATGGAGTCGGAGAAGCAGGATTAACGTGGAAGGAACTTGCTGTTGCTGAAGCTGTGAACCATCTCTCACAACTTGTCGTCGGTGAAGACCCTATGAATATAGAGCATATCTGGCAGACGATGTTTCGAGGGGCATTTTTCCCCGGTGGAAAAGTAGTATGTTCAGCAATGAGCGCAATAGATATTGCCCTTTGGGACATTAAAGGCAAAGCATTGAATGTTCCTGTCTATAATTTACTCGGTGGATTAGTAAGACAAAAGGCTGTCTGTTATCCTCACAATTGGGGTGCTACTGCGGAACAGCTTGCTGAAAATGCGAAACAGCGTGTCTCTGAAGGATGGAAATTTGCAAGATTTGGTATCGGTGACATCGGAGGGAACATATTTGAGCCATCAAGGGCTGTGCGTAATTGCATCAAGCTATTTGAGGCTGTCAGAAATGCAGTCGGTGATGATATTGAGATATGCCTTGATATTCACACACGCCTTGATCCTATGGATACTATAACTTTGTGTCGGGCTTTGGAGCAATATCGTCCATATTTCCTTGAAGACCCGATCCGCTCTGAAAATACGCATACTTTCCATCAGCTTCGCAGGCACGTATCCGCACCAATTGCGGCAGGTGAGCATTACGCTACTAAATGGGAATTTCGTGAACTGATCGAGGACGAATTGATCAATTACGCAAGAATAGACCTTTGCATAGTCGGTGGGATAACCGAAGCGAAAAAAATCGCAAACTGGTGTGAGACGCATTATATCAACCTTGCACCTCATAATCCATTGGGACCTGTATCTGCCGCCGCTTGCCTTCATCTTGACCTGTCATGCACGAATTTCGGCGTACAGGAATTACCAGTAAAACCCGGAGCGTGGTTCAATGACGTATTTCCTGTGCAGGTCGAATGGAAAGATGGTTATTTATTACCATCAGATAGACCGGGACTTGGTGTGGAATTTGACGAGGAAGCGGCAAAAAAGTATCCATACAAGGAAGTCATGCCTCCTCGTTTTTATCGCGAAGATGGTGCGTTGACCAACTGGTAAAAAAATGAGACCGAATAAGCCTATTCTGCATCTATATATCGGAATCGCAAATATTTAATTATACTGCGGAGTGGCGTTATGAAGGAATCAGATGATCTTCTGATAAAGTTATGTCTGGAAGGCGATAAAGAAGCGTTTGGGCTTCTGGTGAAGAAATATCAAAACGCTGTTTACAACCTTTGTTATCATATAATAGGCAATTTTGCAGATGCTGAAGACCTTGCCCAAGATGTATTCGTGAAAGCGTATATTGATCTGGCAAAGATTAGAGAACCATCAAAGTTTGCTGGTTGGCTTTATCGTATAGCGATGAACATTTGCAGGATGTGGCTTAGAGCAAAAAAGGCTGTCAGTATTATTCCTTTTGAGGATATTATTCAAAATGAGGATGATACGTCACCAGATAAGCTTGTAGAAGTCGAAGAAACAAATAATTCTATAAGAAAAGCTTTGGAAGTTTTATCAGAAATGGATCGCTCTGTTGTGCTACTTTATTATATTGTAGACCTAAAGTGCGATGAGATCGCTTATTCCTTGAACCTGTCACTACCCGCAGTAAAAAACAGGCTACTCAGAGCCAGAAGGCAATTGAAAAAGGAGTTGATACCGATGATGGAGAGCAGTTTTGGCAGGCATGAGGTTGATAAAGGCTTTACGGAAAATGTGCTTCAAAGCGTAGCAAATCATGCAGGGGCAGGTTTTTTTCAGGTTGACACGAAAAGCGGAAAAATATGGTGGCTAAAATCAGAAGATGAGAAGGGCGTGTATATTGGTCAACCAGAAGGAGTGATTGAGGGAAAGACAGGCACTTATGTCCCTCATGAAAACAAAAGCGGCGCAGGTCTTTTTGTTCTGGAAACGACGACTGGAAAAGCTTGGTGGTCTGGGGATTATTGGATTGATGAAAGACATCCCCAAGTTCCTAAAAATTTCGGTCAACCAGAAACCGAAGCGGGTGAAGTGGGAACTTATGTGCCTTATGATAATGATATAGGGGCAGGATTCCGAATCGTAAATACTAAAACAGAAGATGCTTGGTGGACAAATGGTTCTGATTGGGGTAAAATCGGGAAAGTAGGCAAAGACCAGCTTGCATTTAGTAATGCAGAAAGAGAACAAAAGAAAGCCCTACTTTTGGAGTGTGATAAATTGCTAAATGAAAAAAAGCATAAAGAAGCCATTGAGCTACTTCAAGAGTTATATGACAAATATTCTTCTGATTGGCTTTATGCCGAATATGCTCTTGGTGGTATGGGAAGATGCTACTGGAAATTGGGTCAAAATGACAAGGCTATTGAGTGTTTAGAAAAAGCCATTCTAATAGGATTTTCCCCAACTACATATCTGTTTTTGGGATTAGCATACGCTGATTCTGGAAATAAAGAGAAAGCCCTTGAAGCATTAGAAAGGAGCGTACAGCTTTGCCAATCAGAAAATCGGGATCCTGAATCGTTTACTTATAAAGAAGCCAAGAGAAAAATTGAGGAATTAAAAACTGAAAAATAATCAAATCCCTCTTTAGCTAAAGAGGGAAGGTGGAAAGTTTTAAAAGGCTGTCATTCCCGTGAAAACGGAAATCCATGAAACCATTGAAAATACTGGATTCCAGCTTTCGCTGGAATGACAATACTTTTAACTTTTATTCACGTGAAACAGGAATCCAGAAAATTAACGGGTGATATAATTGCTAAAGAAAATGCTTTTGACTATAACGATAATCATCATTGTTGCAATGACACAAGCGGAGGGAAATATGCCAGAAAAACCAATAATCAAAAAACTTGGAACTATTGACTGCGATATGGTCGAAACTACGCCTGTCGTCTTTCGTGATAGGCTTTATCGTTTTGAATACGTGCGCAATGATTATCATGCAAACAAGACAGGCAACTCTTATTTCAGATTCATTGATGTAGAATCTGGAAAGCCTACGCCTGCTTTTGCTGAAGGCTATCATCTCGGCAGTGCTTACGTTGAGAATGATACTGCCTACGTCTATGGTGTAGATATTTGGGACGGTACGAGGATTCAGGTCTTCTGGTCTAAAGATTTGGAGAACTGGTCTGACAAGCCTGCCTTAGTTTTGCCCGACTGGGGAATTTTTAACACTTCAGTTTGCAAAGGTAAAGATGATAAATACATAATGGCATTTGAGATCGGCAGACCACCAGAAGAGACGGGAGTAGCGTTTACTAACCGATTTGCAGAATCCGATGACTTGATAAACTGGAAGCTTACGCCATCTGAGTGCGTCTATTCCAAAGAGCGTTACACAGCCTGTCCTGCCATACGATTATTTAACGAATATTACTACATGATCTACCTCGAAGCAAGACCCGGTCCGACTTACGAACCGCACATAGTCCGATCAAAAAATCTCATACAATGGGAAATTAGCCCATTTAATCCCATAATGCAATTCTCTGATGATGACAAGATCATAAGGAATAACAATCTTACACCTGAACAGCTAAATCGTATTAAGAACGCTGTCAACTTAAACAATTCAGACGTTGATCTATGCGAGTTCAATGGTAAGGTCATTATTTATTACTCATGGGGAAATCAGCAGGGAATAGAGCATCTTGCGGAAGCGATTTATGATGGTACGCTGGAGAATTTTGTAACAGGATTTTTTCCAGATAGATAATCAAGTTTAAAAAGGTTTCTTAAAATCGCTTAAAGTCAGAAGGTGGTGATCTATGATGAATTTTATGACTATGAATGAAGTAGCAAAATCCTTGTCTGTCAGTAGAATAACTGTTTATCGGCTTATAAAATCAGGACAACTACAGGCATTAAAAGTCAATAGGGCTGTCAGAATTCCAGAGAACAGTTTTCAAGATTATGTGAGATATAATCTTAAAAACACAAATAATATCCCTGTCAACAGTGATAAAACAAAAGAATTGATGAGTTTAGCTGGTAAATGGTCGGGACCTAAGGAAGAATATAATGCTATTTTAAAAGCCATTGAGGAATCACAGGCAAATACGGAGTTTTAGCATGTACCTATTGGACACAACACATTGCTTGAGTTTTTTGTTCGGATTCGAGCAAATATTATCGAAATTTCAAGAAGTGGGAGCAGAACAATTAGCGACAAGCGTAGTGGTTCGTGGTGAGTTGCTATATGGGGTATATAGATCGGAACAGATTAGCAGGAATCTACCTTTAGTAGAAAAGCTATTTGATATTGTGTCTGTTCTCTCTGTAAATGAAGAAACTGCTGACATTTTTGCTAAAGTTAAGGCAGAAATTGTATATCGTTTTGGACCTAAAGACAGACGCAAGCGGCGCAATTTCAATTTTGAATCATCAGGATTTAAAGATAATGATTTATGGATAGCGGCAACAGCAATTCAGCATGATCTTACATTAATATCAGCAGATAGTGACCTTCTAAATTTAGATGGTGTCCTGGATTTGAAGGTTGTAAATTGGCAGTTATAGCATTGACAACGGAAGTATTATGAAAAAAATAATTTGTTTATTGATTGTTTTGATAATGTGTTTGTCTTTTGTTGGTTGTGGTAAAAAGACGTCAAGTCGTAATACCGTTCTAATCACAGACCCTATGGGGCGTGAGGTGAAAGTTCCAAAGAATGTGAAGCGTATCGTCTCTATGGCGCCGAATGTTACGGAGATGCTTTTCGCCATTGGTCTGGATAATGAGATCGTTGGCGTAACAGACTATTGTAATTATCCAGAATCAGCTAAGAGCAAAACGAAAATCGGTGGATATTATAATCCAAATGTTGAGGTGATTCTCTCGCTTACTCCTGATCTCATCATTGCCACACCTGATGGATACAGCAAAGAACGCATAGACAAACTGGATCAAACCGGGATACCAATATTCATCGTCAACCCTCAAAACATTAATGACGTGATGGTATCAATGACGCTTCTTGGAAAAGTTACAGGCAAAGAGGAATTTGCTAATCAAGTCGTGGAGAACATGCGTTCCAGAATTAAGACAATAAAGGATAAAGTCAGTCAGATACCAGAGCAGAAAAGACCGAAAATATTTTATGCGATCGGTGAAGACCCTCTGGTGACTGTTGGACCTAATAACTTTGTCAATGATCTACTCACAATTGCCGGTGGAATCAATGTCGCTTTGGATGCACCAAACAGTTGGCCCGTTTATAGCGTTGAAGCTGTTATAATGAAAAATCCTGACGTAATACTCACAGCGCCTTCAGCAATGACATCGTCAGATAAGAATGCTCAAATAGCAAAGTGGAATAAGTATAGGACTGTTTCTGCTGTGGTAAACGGCAAAATCTATGCGATTGATCCTGACATTATGCTTAGATCAGGTCCCAGAGTTGTGGATGGTCTGGAAAAACTGTACTCGCTGTTCTATCAGAAATAGTGAAAAGAGTTAAAAGGTTAAAGCTTTAACGTTGCATTTTTTCAAAAGTAATAACCGATAAACCCACTATTTGCAAGTATTTATCTTCAGCGATAGTATACATTATGGATTTTATGACTATGAATAAAAGGGGGTTGTATAATGATAATCGAAACAATATGTTTTCCATTTAACATGATTTTATCTGCTTCTGAAAAAGAAATGCTCATACTGTCAACTCATTCTCAAGTGGCAAGGACAGTCGGACGTAATGGTTGGCTGATTGCTGATGAGGAAGTGAAGTGGAATCCTTCGGAGACTGCCATCATAATTGTAGATATGTGGAACCAGCATTGGTCATGGGGTGCTACCGAGCGAGTGGGCATAATGGCTCCAAGAATGAATCAGGTCATCAAATCCGCAAGGGATCGTGGCATTATGATAATTCATGCTCCGTCAGACACAATGGATTTTTACAGTTATCATCCCGCCAGAATAAACGTATTAACTGCTTCCCAAGTAACTCCACCAGAGCCAAAACCTCATGACGATCCGCCACAGCCTGTTGACGCATCCGATGGTGGTTCAGATACCGGTGAGCCTAACAGCTACAAGGCATGGCACCGTCAGCATCCAGCAATTGAGATTGAAGATATTGACTATATAAGTGATGATGGCCAGCAGGTATATAATGTCTTTGCGCAGAATGGCATTAAGAATGTGATCATTATGGGCGTTCATACGAATATGTGCGTACTCGGCAGGTCGTTTGGCATAAAGCAGATGGTAAAATGGGGCTTCAATGTTGTTCTAGTAAGAGACCTTACTGATGCGATGTATAATCCCTATAAACCCCCTTACGTCAGCCAAGAAGAAGGTACAAAACTGATAATTGAGTACATCGAAAAATTCTGGTGTCCCACTATACTGAGCAGTGATCTAACGACTCCAAAGCCTGCTATACTATCAGAGAAATAAGCCTTTAAGCAGTTTTAAGAAAATACTTTCAAGAAATGTTTTTGACACCCCATCAACGACACGAAACGTTCAAAAGGTAGCGTTTGAAGCCAATTAACCCAGGCTTCGCATAACTCCTGGAATGTTGCATAGAAATGATTACGAGTGATATTATCTCGCATATAATGCCATAATCGCTCTATCAGATTCAAATGCGGACTGCGTGTCGGCAATGGAACCAAACATAACCTATCTTTGTTACCTATTAGAAACTCATCAAGCATTGGAGTATTGTCAGTGGCATAATATAAATGATCATTTATGCCGAAATAATAACGATCTGGTAGCTCCCCCTTAAAGTGTGGTCAAAGATTCCATCGGTTAATAAGCTCTTTTATACGCTTAGAAGGTCTACCTCTAGGTAACTTCCAAGGGGGTAACGGCACTTGATAAGAAAGCAACTCAT
>Ga0247841_10001857_pt1 | contig 44415 bp, 37 predicted proteins | sample LaCruzMarch2015__2_FD_192410 | JGI IMG/M metagenome (GOLD analysis project Ga0247841, IMG submission 192410) | Freshwater microbial communities from meromictic Lake La Cruz, Castile-La Mancha, Spain - LaCruzMarch2015_18m | ecosystem: Environmental > Aquatic > Freshwater > Lake | place: Spain... | reverse complement strand
CGGCGCAGGTAGGCGAGTTCCGTATAGCGATTGTAGGCGGTCTCCAGCCCCGCCGAGAGCTCGGTGATGCGGCTCGAGGTGGGGAAGATGGCCTGCATCTGCATGGGCCGCCCGCCCGGGTCGCGCACCACCACCCGCACCACCAGTTCCTCCGCCGGCCCGGTCTCGGTCCCGACGTAGTTCTTGCCGGCGCGCACCCCTTGCTGGATCTCCCGGTCGGCGTAGCTCGGGACCAGTTTGGCGGGGTCCTGGTTGGCGGTGCCCAGGACTTGGCCGCCCGGCCCGAAGATGGTCAGTTCCTCGGCCCCCGCGTGGCGTCGCAGGCTGTTCAGGGTCAGGGCGATGGCGGTGGAGGAGCGGTCCTGGATGCCGGCGAGCAGGGCCTCGGTGTACTTGGTGAGGACCCGTTGGTTCAGATCCAGCGAGGCCTGATTGAGCGTCAGTGCGTCCTGCATGGCGCGGCCGATCTCCACATCGAACCAACTGTCGATCCCGCGCAGCAGGAACCCGAGCGAAAAATAGTAGACCACCCCGACCGGCAACAGCGAGATCAGCACGAACAGGACGACGATGCGTAGCGTCAGGCGCGACCCGGCCGCTTGGCGCCGGTAGCGGCGCAGCAGCTTGACGATGTTAACCACCACCAGCACGGCCAGGATCAGCAGGCCGCCCAAGACGATAAAGAGCAGCGGGACGAAGGCGCGGCTCAGATCCTCGGAGTTCTGGATCGCATCGCGCATCAGCACCAGTGCGATGAACAGCGCCACGACCAGCGCCGCGATCGGGATGGTACCCAGCAGGCGCAGATTTCTTAGCGGATTAGCGGCCATTTGGTCCAGCGGCTCGCGAGCTTCCAGGCGCCGCTCAGGTAGGCCGTGGGGCGCAGCGGCAGGGGTAATGCCTCGATGTCCAGGGAAACCTTGAACTGGACCTCATAGGCGACCCCGGGTTCGAGGCGGTTCTGATCGACCAGTTGCAGCCCCTTGATCTCGCCTAAGGCCGCGATGGCCGCCTCCCGCGTGACGAAGGTGCGGCCGGTCGTCCCCGGCAACCGGTAGACCTCATAGGTCTCCGACAGGGGCTTGTGGCGGATGGCGTAGCGCAACTGGAGATCGGTCACGCTGCTCGCCCAGATCCAGGCATCGGCGCGCCGGACCTGCAACTGCATCAGGATCGTCAGGGGGACGCCATTGGCCAGGGCCTCCAGGGCCTCGGGCGAGAAGCCGTAGTCGACCGTGGCATCCAGGGTATAGGTCCCCTCGACCAGGCGGGTTTGCACCTGGGTCACCCGAAAATCGCTGGCCAGGGTGGCCCAGGCCAACAAGAGCGCGGGCAGGGCCAACCACCAGGCGGCCACCAGGCGGCGCGCGTACCGGGTTCGCGCCGCTGCGCCGACTCCCGTCGCCCCCAGCGTCACGAGGCCGTCTGCTCGAGGAGGGCGAAATAGAAGCCGTCGCTCCCGCCGTTCGTGGGCAGCAACTGGCGGCCGTGGCTGCGCTCGCGCCCCCATGCGGCGGCGATCGGGACCTCACGGGCGGCGGGTCGGCGCGCCAGGAAGGCGGCCACCTGGTCCTGGTTTTCCGCGGCCAGGACGGAACAGGTGACATAGAGCAGCCGCCCGCCGGGGGCCAGCAGGGGCCAGATGGCGTCCAGGATGCGCGCCTGCAGGGCGCACAGTTCGGGGATGTCCGTGGCGCGGCGCAGCCATTTGATGTCCGGGTGTCGGCGGATGACCCCGGTGGCGGAGCAGGGGACATCGAGCAGGATGCGGTCGAAGGGCGGGCGCGTCCAATCCCCGAGTGGGGCGGCGGCGTCCGCGCGTACTACCCGGGCCTGTAGCCCGAGGCGGGCCAGATTCTCGCGCAGGGTGTCGAGTCGCGCCGCGGCCGAGTCGACCGCCACCAGTTCCAGTGCGGGGCCGGCACGTTCCAGGAGGTGGGCGGTCTTGCCGCCGGGGGCGGCGCAGGCGTCGAGCACCCGCTGCCCGGGTCGGGCGTCGAGGAGCTGGGCGGCGAACTGGGCGCCGCCGTCCTGCACCGAGACCAGCCCCGCGTCGAAGCCGGGCAGGGTCTGGGCCGGCACCGGGTGATCGAGCATCAGTCCGGCCTCGGTGCCCGGGATGGGGCGGGCGGTGATCCCCGCCGCCGCCAGCAGGCCGGCGTAGGCCAGCCGGTCCGTGCGCGCGACGTTGACGCGCAGGCTCATGGGCGGGCGCTCGTTGCCGGCGGTGACGATTGCCTCCCAGTCCTGCGGCCAGTCCCGGCGTAGCGCGGCGAGCAGCCACTCCGGGACCAGCCAGCGGGCGCTCGGCAGTTGGTCGGCCTGCGCCAGCAGGGCCTCGCGTTCGCGCAGGAAGCGCCGCAACAGGGCGTTGAGCAGGCCAACCTTGTCCGGCTTGCCGAGCAGGCGCACGGCCTCCACGGTGGCGGCGACCGCCGCGTGGGGCGGGGTGCCCAGCACGGTGAGTTGGTAGAGCCCGACCAGCATCAGGGCCTCCAGGTCGCGGTCAGCCGGCTTGACCGGGTGGTGCAGCAGGATGCCGACCAGGGCCTCCAGTCGCGGCAGGACGCGCAGGGTGCCGTAGATCAGCTCCTGGGTCAGGGCGCGATCCGCCGGCGGGCGGGGCAGGGCGGACTGATTGAGGACCCGCGTCAGCGACTGACCGCGGTCGCGCACCCGGTGGACCGCCAGGGCCGCGGCGGCGCGGGCGTCCGCGCCGGGTTGCCGCGGCGTGTCGGACCGGCCCCAGGCGGGCGACTCGCCGCGTTGCCCACCGGCCGTGGGGTTGGGCCTGTCTCGCGGCGGGCCGCCGCGCTCGCGTGGGGGCCGGGAGCGGTCTCGCGGGGCCTGGGTTTGCTCTCGCGCAGGGGGTCCGCCCGCGCTGGCCCGCCCGCGGGCCCGCTCCGGGGCTGGCCGGGCCCGGCTCCAGGGATTGTCGGCGGCGGTTCGGTCCCCCCGGTCCGGGGGGCTGGTCGCGCGGCCGGCGGGGTCCGCGGGGTCTTGGGGGCCGTGCTCAGCCAAGACGCACACCCTGTAGCGCATGTGCGTTGAGGAAGTCGGCGGCGTCCAGCGGGCGCTTGCCGGGCAGTTGCAGGCGGGTGATGGCGAGCAGCCCGGCGCCGGTTGCCACCCGGATGCCCGCACGGTCGGCGCCGACGACGGTTCCCGGGGCGGCCCCGGCGGTCGGCGCCGCGGCGACCTGTGCCGACCAAATCCGCAAGGTTTGGTCGTGCAAGCGGGTCTGGGCCACGGGCCAGGGGTCGAAGGCGCGCACCTGGCGCTCGATGGCCGCGGCGGCTTGAGTCCAGTCGATGGTGGATTCCTCCTTGCTGAGTTTGTGGGCGTAGGTCGCGAGTGCCGGGTCCTGGGGTGCGGCGGCCAGGGCGCCGTCGCCGATCCCCGGCAGGGCCTCCAGCAGCGCGCGGGCGCCCAGGGCGGCGAGTTTGTCGTGCAGCCCGCCGCCGGTCTCCCGGGGGTCCAGGGGGATGCTGATCCGATGATAGACGGGTCCGGTGTCCAGGCCCGCCTCCATGCCCATGATGCAGACGCCGCTGTGCGTGTCACCCGCCAGCAGGGCGCGCTGGATCGGGGCCGCCCCGCGCCAGCGCGGCAGGAGCGAGGCGTGGACGTTGAGGCAGCCCAGGCGCGGGGCGCTCAGCACGGCGGCCGGCAGCAGCAGGCCATAGGCGATCACCACCATCAGGTCCGCGCCCAAGTCGCGCAGTGCGGCCACCGCGGCCCGGTCGCGCTTGAGCGACTCGGGCTGGCGGACCGCGATGCCATGGGCCATGGCCAACTGTTTGACTGGGCTTGCCTGGAGCAGACGCCCGCGCCCCGCCGGGCGGTCCGGCTGGGTGTAGACGGCCGCCAGGTCATGGCCGGCACCGATCAGTGCCGTGAGGCCGGGGACGGCGAACTCGGGGGTTCCGGCGAAGATGATGCGCACTCAGATGGCCCGCCGCCGTGGCGGCTCGGCCGCCTTGCCGGTCCGGTGGTCGCGCTCGAGTTTGTGGCGAATGCGCTGACGCTTCAGGGACGAGAGATGGTCGACGAACAGTTTCCCCTCCAGGTGGTCGATCTCATGCTGGATGCAGACGGCGAGCAGGCCGTCGGCGTCCAGGGTGAAGGGCTGCCCGCCCCGGTCCAGGGCGGTGACCCGCACGAACGCGGCGCGGGTGACCGGTTCGTAGAACCCGGGGACCGACAGACAGCCCTCGTCCATCTGTTCCTCCCCGCGCAGTTCCAGGATCCGCGGGTTGATAAAACACAGCGGCTGGTCGTCCTGCTCGGAGATATCGATGACGATGATCTGCCGGTGGATATCCACCTGGGGGGCCGCCAGGCCGATGCCCGGGGCGGCATACATGGTCTCGAAGAGATCGGCGACGATCTGCCGGACGCCGGCATCGACCTGCGCCACCGGGGCGGCGCGCCGACGTAGACGCGGATCGGGAAAGGTGAGAATGTCGAGCTTTGCCATGAGTAATCGCAAATGACGGCGCCGCGCGCGGCTTAAGGGGGCAAGTGGACACGCGCCGGGCCGTGCGGAGGCCCGGCGCGCGTGGGCGGCGGCGCTTTCTTGCCGGCTCGCTGGAAGCGCCGCGGTTCGATGCGCTACTATCCGGTCCATACTACACCCCGCAATGGGGCCGGGTGAATCCGGAATCGACCCCGAGGGAGGAGCGATGCGTCCCCAGTTCGTCTGCCATAGCGCCGCCGCCGCGCCATACTGCCGCCCCCGAACCCTGCGCCGGGCTGCGGTCGGCCTGTGCCTCTGGGCCATCCTGGCGGCGCTGCCGGGGGCTGTGCCCGCCCTGCACGCCGCCGAACTGCTGCCCGATGCGCCGGACACCTACACGGTGCGCCCCGCCGATACCCTGTGGGGCATTGCGGCCCGCTTCCTGCGCGACCCCTGGCGCTGGCGTGAGGTCTGGCAGGCCAACGCCGACGTCGCGAACCCGAACCTGATCTACCCGGGCGACGTCCTGCGGGTCACGAGGGTCAACGGCCGGGCGCGGATCGGCGTGGATCGCGGCGGCGAGACCGTGGTCGGGCACCGCGGCGGGATGCGGGTGGTCAAACTCAGCCCCCGGGTGCGGGTGTCGTCGCTGAAGGCGGCGATCCCGACCATCCCCATCGCCGCCATCGGCCCCTTCCTCAGCCAGCCCTACGTGGCGGAGTCCAACCAGATCAACAGTGCCCCTTATGTCGTTGGTTTCCCGGAAGAGCATATCGTCGCGGGCATCGGCGACGCGGTCTATGTGCGGCGGATCGATAGTGCGGAGCGTGACCGCTTCCAGATCCTGCGTCCCGGGGAGGCCCTGCGCGACCCCAAGACCAACGAGACCCTGGGTTTTTTGGCGGTCTTCGTCGCCAGTGTGGCGTTGGAGCGCACCGGCGACCCGGCCAAGGTGCGGGTGTTGCGCTCCGAGCGCGAGGTCTCCATCGGCGACCGGGTGATCCCGGCCGCCCTGGATGAGCCGCTCAGCAACTTCTTTCCGCGGCCCGCGCCCGCCGGATTGCGCGCCCAGGTCCTGGCCGTGCTCAACGGTGTCACCCAGGTCGGCCAGAATGACCTCGTCATCATCAACGCCGGGACCAGGGAGCGGGTCGAGCCCGGCCATGTGTTCGAGGTCTTCCAGGGCGGGGTCAAGCAGACGGACCAGGTCCGGCAGGGTGGGTTCAACTGGGACTGGAAGGAAGAGACGCCGCTGTCCACCCGGTTCTGGTACGGTGACAACCAGAAAATCCGCGCGTGGCGCCACGACGAGCCGGATGCCAACATGCCGTTGCCGCCGACGGTCGATGTCCGCCCGCTGCGCCCGACCTTCATCCAACCCTTTGAACGATCAGGTCTCCTGATGGTCTTCCGCACCTTCGAGCGGCTGAGCTTCGCCATCGTCCTGGAGGCCAACCGGGCGATGCATATCCGTGACCGGATCGCCCCGCCGCCGGCTTGAGGCGGGTCCTGGGTACCGGAAAGCGGAATTTCCGATGCCACTCGGGCGATCGAGCAAGCGGCAGGAAATTGGACAGGATTAACAGGATTTCTCAGGAGCGTGAGGTTCTTTTGTCATCTTTGGATGCCTGGCTGACCCTGGCGGCGGCACCCGGGATCGGACCCCGGACCTGTGCCCGTCTGGTGGCGCGCTTCGGCAGCCCCGCGGGGGTGCTCGCGGCGAACCCCGGGGTGCTCGGCGAACTCGGGCTCAAGCCCGCGGCGATCAATGCGCTGGCGCGCCCGGACCGCGACTGGATCGCCGCGGTGCGCGCCTGGGCGGACCAGCCCGATGCCCATATCCTGGCCCGCGACGACCCGCGCTATCCCCCGCTGCTCCTGGAGATCGCCGACCCGCCGACCCTGCTGTACGTGCGCGGCGACCCGCACCTCCTCGCCGAACCCCAGGTCGCCATCGTCGGCAGCCGCAATCCGACCCCCACGGGGCGCGAGATCACGCGGGAGTTCGCGCACCGGCTGGCCGCCTGCGGGCTCGTCATCACCAGCGGGTTGGCGGCCGGGGTGGATGGAGAGGCCCATACGGGGGCCCTGGAGACCGGCAAGACCATCGCGGTGCTCGGTACCGGACCCGATCGGGTCTACCCGGCCGGCCACCGGGATCTCGCGCGGCGGATCGCCGGGCAGGGGGCGCTGGTGAGCGAGTTCGCCCCCGGCCAGGGACCGCTCGCGCGCAATTTCCCGCGTCGCAACCGCATTATCGCGGGGCTCTCGCTGGGCACTCTGGTCACCGAGGCGGCGTTGCGCAGCGGCTCGCTGATCACGGCCCGGCAGGCGGGCGAACAGGGCCGCGAGGTCTTTGCCGTCCCTGGCTCCATCCGTAATCCGTTGGCGCGGGGCTGCCATGCCCTGATCCGCGACGGCGCCGTGCTGGTGGAGGAGGCCGCCGAGGTCCTGGCCGTCCTGGCACCGCAACTGCGCGGCCACCTGGCGGCGCTCCCGCCGCCCCCCGCCGCGGGCGGCAGCGCGTCCGACCCGGACCCGGGCGGGGCGGGCGCCGCCGCAGGGCCGGACCCGGATTACCAGCAACTGTTCGCGGCCCTGGGCTTCGATCCGGTCGCCCCGGACGAATTGATCCGCCGCACCGGGCTCCCCGCGGCGGCCGTCTCCTCCATGCTGTTGGTGTTGGAGTTGGGCGGTCATGTATCATCCTGTCCCGGCGGCCGCTACTGCCGTTCCCGGGCCTGATGGCCGCCGTTCCAGTCAGCCCACGGGTTGGCGCCGCGCAAGAGGTTCTGATGGATGACAGCATGGTCGATGTTCTGATCTACCTGTTCGAGCACTATATGGACGGGGACACGCAGCCCCCGACCGATCAGGATGAGTTGGAGGGCGAGCTGGCCGCGGCCGGCTTCAGCGCGGGCGAGGTCGCCAAGGCCCTGCACTGGCTCGATGAGCTGGCGGCCGGTGCCGAGGCGCCGGTGTCGCACGGCCATGCGGTGGGCTCCATCCGCATCTACACGGACGCGGAGTGCGACAAGCTGGACCGCGAGGGCCGCGGTTTTCTGCTGTTCCTGGAGCAGATCGGCATCCTCGACCCGAGCAGTCGCGAGTTGGTGGTCGAGCGCGCCCTGGCGATCGACCACCCCTGGGTCGGGGTGGACGAGCTCAAGTGGGTGGTCCTGCTGGTGCTGCTGAACCGGCCGGGGCTGGAGGCCGCCTTTACGCGGATGGAAGACCTGATCTACAGCGATTCCTCGGCCTATCTGCACTGATTTCGGTATACCCTAGTGCCCCGCTCGCCCGAGCCCTGAACCCCAGCAGGCCCCCACCGCCCATGAATCTCGTCGTCGTCGAATCCCCCGCCAAGGCCAAAACCATCAAGAAGTACCTGGGACCGGACTTCGAGGTGGTCGCCTCCTACGGCCATGTGCGGGACCTGATCCCCAAGGAGGGGGCGGTGGACCCGGAGCACGGGTTCGAGATGAAGTACCAGATCATCGAGCGCAACGAAAAGCACGTCCAGGCCATCGCCAAGCTGCTGAAAGACGCTGACGCACTCTATCTGGCGACCGACCCGGACCGCGAGGGGGAGGCGATCTCCTGGCACCTCTACGAGCTGCTGAAGGCGCGCCGCCAGATCGGTAAGAGGCCCGTCTACCGGGTGGTCTTCAACGAGATCACCAAGCGCGCGGTCCAGGAGGCCGTCGCCAACCCGCGCGAACTCGCCTACGATCTCGTGAACGCCCAGCAGGCCAGGCGCGCGCTCGACTACCTGGTGGGCTTCAACCTCTCGCCGCTCCTGTGGAAAAAGATCCGCCGCGGGCTCTCCGCCGGGCGCGTGCAGAGCCCGGCCCTGCGCCTGATCTGCGAGCGCGAGACCGAGATCGAGGCCTTCCTGAGCCAGGAATACTGGAGCATCGAGGCCGACTGCCAAGGCGAGACGCGCCCCTTCGCCGCCCGGCTCGTGGAGTTCGGCGGCGACAAGGTGGAGCAGTTCACCATCACCGACGCCGCGCGCGCGGCCGCGGTCCAGGCGGCCCTGGAGCAGGCCGCGGACGGCAAACTGCGTGTCGAGCAGGTCGAGCGCAAGCAGCGCAAGCGCTTCCCGGCCCCGCCCTTCATCACCTCCACCCTCCAGCAGGAGGCCGCGCGCAAGCTCGGCTTCACCGCGTTGCGCACCATGCGCGTGGCCCAGCAGCTCTACGAGGGCGTGGACGTGGGCGGCGGCGCCGTCGGTCTCATCTCCTATATGCGCACCGACTCGGTCAACCTGGCCCAGGAGGCGATCGCCGAGATCCGCGCCTATGTGACCGAGCGCTACGGTGAGGGCTACCTGCCCGAGCAGCCGCGCCTCTACAAGACCAAGGCCAAGAACGCCCAGGAGGCCCACGAGGCGATCCGCCCCACCTCGGTCCTGCGCGAACCGGGGACGGTCAAGGCCTTCCTGAGCGTGGAGCAATTCAAGCTCTACGAGCTGGTGTGGAAGCGCTCGGTGGCATGCCAGATGGCCCATGCCCTGATCAACCAGGTTTCGGTCTCCTTGAGCGCCGGCCCCGGCAACGGCTTTCGCGCTACCGGTTCCACCGTGGCGGAGCCGGGCTTCATGCGCGTCTATCTGGAGGGCCGCGACGACGCCACCGCCGCCGATGACGACGAGGACAGCAACCTCCCGCCCATGCAGGAGGGCGACCTCATCGATCTCAAGGCCATCCGCGCCGAGCAGCACTTCACCGAGCCGCCGCCGCGCTTCAGCGAGGCGACCCTGGTCAAGGCCCTGGAGGAATTCGGCATCGGCCGGCCCTCCACCTACGCCTCCATCATCACCACCCTGCAAGAGCGCGAATACGTGGTGCTGGACAAGAAGCGCTTCCTGCCCACCGACGTAGGCCGGGTGGTCAACAAGTTCCTCACCGAATATTTCGCCACCTATGTCGATTACGACTTCACCGCCCGGCTGGAGGACGATCTCGACGCCGTCTCCCGCGGCGAGGCGGAGTGGGTACCGCTGCTGGAGCGGTTCTGGCGGCCCTTCAAGGAGCGCATCGACCACACCCAGGAGACGGTGAAGCGCAGCGACGTGACCCAGGAGCCGATCGCCGAGACCTGCCCCAAGTGCGGCGGCCCCCTCTCCATCCGGCTCGGGCGCAACGGCCGCTTCATCGGCTGCACCAACTATCCGGAGTGCGACTACACCCGCGATCTGAACGCCGACAAGGCGGCGGCCGAGCCCAAGGAGGTCATCGAGGGGCGCGTCTGTCCCGACTGCGGCTCCCCCCTGGAGGTCAAGAACGGGCGCTACGGCAAGTTCATCGGCTGCAGCGGCTACCCCAAGTGCAAGCACATCGAGCCGCTGGAGCGCCCCGAGGACACCGGCGTCACCTGCCCCAAGTGCACCAAGGGGACCCTCCAGAAAAAGAAGTCCCGCCGCGGCAAGGTCTTTTTCTCCTGCTCGACCTACCCCAAGTGTGACTATGCGGTGTGGAATGAACCCATCGCCGAACCCTGCCCCCGCTGCGGCTGGCCGGTGCTGACCATCAAGACCACCAAGCGCAACGGGACCGAAAAGGTCTGTCCGCAGAAGGACTGCACCTTCAGTGAGCCGTGCGAGGGGGTGGGGGTTACGGAGGGGGCCGAGGGCTGAATACGGAGAGAGAATAACTGTCCGCGCAGAACGCGAATCAAGGCAAATGCAGGCGAGGGTTCAAGCGATGATCATGCAGATTTCACTGAGCGAGGCCCAGGCACGGCTCCCTGATCTGGTGAAGCAACTCGCCGGCGGTGATGAGGTGGTCATCATCGACCACGATGAGCCGGTCGCGCGTCTGATCAGTCAGGGACCGACAAGGTCGCAGCCCCGCACGCCCGGCAGCGCCAAAGGAAAGCTGCGTATCCTCGTCGAGGACGACGAGCACCTGGACGCTTTCACGGACTATATGCCGTGAGGCTGCTGCTTGACACGCACGCCTTACTCTGGTTTCTGCTCGATGATCGACGGCTCTCGCGGGTCGCGCGCAACGCCATCGCCGATCCCGATAACCAACCGGAGGTGAGCCCCGCCTGCTACTGGGAGATCGCGATCAAGATCAGCCTGGGCAAGTATGAGTTGCCGGAACCTTACGACGCCTTCATGGAGCGGGAGCTGGCGGCTAACGATCTGCGCATCCTGCCGATATTGCCGCGGCACACCGCAGCCTTGACCGGCCTGAGTTTCCATCATCGCGATCCGTTCGACCGGCTGATCATTGCCCAGGCCATGGTGGAGGGCATCCCCGTGGTGAGCGTCGACCCGCTGTTCGACCTTTATCCGGTCGTCCGTATTTGGACTTGATACCCGGTATTACAGGAATGAATGCCCCGTGGCGCACCCGTGTCGGAGGGCGACATGAACATCCACGAGACGATCGATAAGCTGGCCGCCCTGCCTTTCGAGCAGCAGGTGGAAGTGCTCGACTTTATCGAGTTTCTCGGCGCTCGCCGACGCCCGGCGACGGTTAGCGCAACCCCCGCCTTGGGCTTGGATGTCCCACTGGCAACCAAGAACGCGCCGGACGGGGCATTCGCCCCGTCCGCAGCGTTTTCCCCCGCCACCGCGGACTCGTGCCGCCGGTTGGCGACTTGGCCCCGTCCGACATGTTTCTGACGCGCCGCTCCCCGGCCCGGCAAGCCAGCCTTTAACCGCTTGCATCCCCTGGATTCCCCGGCGAAGATATGCCCAGCCCCGCAACGCTCGAGCCACACCTTGCCCCGCCCGGGACCCACGCGACCCCACCCGGAGAGCAGAATGAGCACCGATTTCGACGCCGCCGAATTCGACGACAGCAACCCCGAACCGCGCTGCCCCTGTGTTCTGCTGCTGGACACCTCAGCCTCTATGGACGGCGAGCCGATCAAGGCCCTCAACGAGGGGCTGGTCGCCTTCCGCGATGACCTGGACCGGGACAAACTGGCCCGGCTGCGGGTGGAGGTCGCCATCGTCACCTTCGGCGGTCGCGCGGCCCTGGCCCAAGACTTCGTGACCGCGGATCAGTTCCAGCCGCCCACGCTGAAAACCGCCGGTGATACCCCCATGGGCGGTGGCATCAACCTCGCCCCGGACCTGATCGAGAGCCGCAAGAAGACCTGCCGGACCAACGGCGTCCGCTATTTCCGCCCCTGGGTCTTCCTCATCGGCTGGGCCAAGGCATGACCTGGCGCGCCTACGGCGCCTCGGTCCGCGGCACCAGCCACCAGCGCAGCGGCCTGCCCTGTCAGGACGCCCACGGCTGGCGGGCGCTTCCGGCCGGCGGCCTCCTGTGCGCCGTCGCCGACGGCCTGGGCTCCGCCCCCCGCGCCGATGAAGGCGCGCAGCGCGCCGTCGCCGCCGCCCTGGACGCACTGGAGGCGACCCTGGTCGCCGCCCCCGCCGCACTGGACGAGGCCGCCATCGCCGGGCATCTGAGCGCCGCCTTCACCGCCGCCCGCGCCGCCCTGGAGCGCGGCGCCGACCCCAACCCACTGCGCGACTATGCCACCACCCTGCTGCTGGCCGCAGTCACCCCCGCCTGGACCGCCGTCGGGCAGATCGGCGACGGGGCCGTGGTCGGTTGCTGGCCGGACGGCCGCCTGGAGACCCTGAGCCTGCCGCAACGCGGCGAATACGCCAACGAGACGACCCCGCTCACCAGCCCGGACGCCGACGCGCGCCTCCAGGTCCGCGTCTGGCCAGCGCCCCTGCACGCCCTGGCCCTCTTCAGCGACGGTCTGCAGGGCCTGTGCATCAACCTCTCCACCGGCGCTCCCTTCGAGCGCTTCTTCGCCCCCTTCCTGCGGGCACTCAGCGGACCCTTCGATGGCGACGCGACCAGCGAACGCCTCGCCGCTTTCCTCGCATCGGCCCGCGTCTGCGCCCGCACCGACGACGACAAGACCCTGCTGGTGGCGGGCCTCCCGGACCCCGCCTGACCATAGCCCCCGTAGGGTCCACTTTAACGACAACGGCATCGCCTACTTCCGCCCCTGGCTCTTTCTGATCACCGACGGTGCCCCCACCGACTCGCCCGAAATCTGGCAGTCCGCCGCGCGCCGCGCCACCCAGGCCGACCGCGACAAAAAGGTCGCCTTCTTCACCGTCGGCGTCAGCGGTGCCGACTTAGGCGTCCTGGCGCAGTTCTCCGAGCGCCGGCCGAATCAACTCAGCGGGTTGAACTTCAAGGAGATGTTCGTCTGGCTGTCACGCAGCACCCAGGCCGTCGCCCACTCCCAGCCCGGGGACCAGGTCGCCCTGGACCCGGCCAAGGACTGGGTGGTCTGACATGGCCTGGCGCCACAGCGGCCTGTCGGTCACGGGCTCCGGCCACGCCAAGACCGCGACACCCTGCCAGGACGTGCACGCCATCCTCGACACCGGGTGCCTGCTGGTCCTGGCGGTCGCCGATGGCGCTGGCTCCGCCCGCTATGCCGAGTTGGCGGCGGTGCAGGCCACCAAGCAGGCACTCGACTGGTTCCAGTCCGGGCGCCCGCTGCCCGCGGATGCCCCCGCCTGGGAGGCGGAACTGCGCGGCCTGCTCGGGAGCCTGCGCGACGGACTCGCGGCCGCGGCCGACCGGCTTGGCTGCCCGGCGCGCGACCTCGCCTGCACCTTCCTCCTGGCCCTGGTCACGGCGGACGCGCTCATCGGCGTGCAGGTCGGGGACGGGGCCATCGTCTACCGCCCCCCGCCGGGGGAGAGCGCCGCGGATCTGGCCCTCCTCATCGTCCCGCAGCGGGGCGAATACCTCAACGAGACCGTCTTTCTGATCTCGGACACCTGCCTGCAGGACGCCCGTTTCGCCTATCGGGCCAGCGCCCCGGCCGACCTCGCACTGTTCTCCGATGGGCTGCAGATGCTCGCCCTGGACATGAGCGTCCAGCCGCCCGCACCGCACGCCCCCTTCTTCGACCCCTTTTTCAACTTCGTCCGCGGCCAGCCCGATCCGGCGCGGCGCGCCGATCAGCTCCGCGTCTTCCTGGAGTCCGAGCGGGTCTGCGCCCGCACCGACGACGACAAGACCCTGGTGATCGCCGTGCGCGCCGACGCGGCCGGGTCTGAGTCGCCGGTCTAAGGCGGGCGGCCGACGCGCCCCTTTCGCGCGTCGCGCCGCCCTGTCACCGGATGCCCCCGATGCCGCCCCCGACCTACACCGTCGTCACCCGGCAGGCCGTCATCCTCGGCCCCGAACTGGCGCGCGGGGGCGAAGGGGCGGTATACGAGGTGCAGCAGCGCGCCGACCTAGTGGTCAAGCTCTACCACCCCGGCAAGGCCCCGCCCCGCGGCAAACTGGAGCGGATGCTCAAGAATCCCCCGGACGACCCGACCGCGGCCCAGGGCCATCGCTCCATCGCCTGGCCATGCGGACTGCTGCACGACGCCGGCGGGCAGGCGGCCGGGTACGCGATGCCCAGGATCAGCAGCGGCCTGCCCCTGCATGGACTCTACAACCTCCAGAGCCGCGCCCAGAAGGCCGCCGGCTTCCACTGGCGCTATCTGCACGTGGCCGCGCGCAACCTGGCCTCCGCGGTGGCCGCCATCCATGCCAAGGGCTACTGTCTCGGGGATCTCAACGAGAGCAACATCCTGGTCCAGAGTACCGCGCTGCTCAGCCTGGTGGACACCGACTCCTTTCAGGTCCCCAACCCCGCCGGACCGCCCTACCTGTGCCCGGTCGGCAAGCCCGACTACACCGCCCCCGAGATCCAGGGGCAGGACTTTGGCCGCCTGCGCCGCACCGAGGAGCACGACCGCTTCGCCTTGGCCGTGTTGCTGTTCCAGATCCTCCAGGAGGGCAGCCACCCGTTCCGCGGCAAGGGTCCGCCCGCCGAACTGGGCGAGCGCATCCGGCGCGGGCTCTTCCCCTTCGTCCCCGGGTCCGTCGCCCAGCCCCCGCCGCTGGCGCTCTTCGGCGAACTGGCGCCGCCCTTGCAAGCGTTGTTTCGCGCCGCCTTCCAGGCCGGTCACACCAATCCCAGGCAGCGCCCGAGCGCGCGGGACTGGGGCCGGGCACTGGCGCAGGCCGAGGCCGGGCTGATCCAGTGCAAGGTGAATCCCCAGCACCATTACCACCGCGGCCTGGGCCACTGCACTTGGTGCGCGCGTACCCGGGCACTGGGCGGGCGCGATCCCTTCCCGCCGCCCGTGGCGCAGGGCCGGCCGCCGCCGTCCGGGCCCCAGGTCCGACCGCCGCCGTCGCCGCCGCCGGGGCCCCAGGTCCGACGCCCGCCGCCGTCGTCGCCGTCCGTGCCCCAGGTTCGACCGCTACCGCCGCCCCGGCGCTGGGTCGGCGTCGGCGCCGGCGTCGCCGCCGGCTTCGCCGTATTGGCGCTGCTGGTCCTGGGCGCGGTCTCTTATCAGCAATGGACCCGCTCGACCGCCGCGGTGCTCGCCCAGGCGCGGGAGGCATTGAAGCGCGGCGACGAGGCGGCGGCGGATCAGCTCTTCCAGCAGACCCTGGACCCGGTGCTGGCGTTCGCGCGCGACCGCGCCGACCTGTACCGGACCCTCGCCGATCAGGCCAAGCCGAGCGAGGCCGCACTGCGCGACCTGGCGCTGGCCGAGGCCAAGCGCTGGGACGCACTGGCGCAAGCCCAGACGGGCGTGCCGCCGGTGCCCCAGCCGCGTGAGGAGAAGGCCCAGCCCAGTCCGCCGCCTGCCGCGTCGGCCAGGCCTGGTTCACCGCCTGCCGTGACGACGGCCCAGCCGCCTGCGGACCGCCCACCTGCGGCGCCTGCGCTGCCGCGCCAAGGCCCGGTCGGCACCATCGCCCAGGAGATGGTCGAGATCCCCGGCGGCGACTTCCAGATGGGTTGCAGCCCCGGCGACAGCCAGTGCGTTCCTGATGAGAGTCCGCCGCACCAGGTCAGCGTCAAGCCCTTCCGGCTGGGCCGCTACGAGGTCACCCAGGCGCAATGGCAGGCGGTGATGAACGACAATCCGGCGCGCTTCAAGGGCGACGAGCGTCCGGTCGAGCAGGTCTCCTGGGACGACATTCAGACCTTCCTCGGGCGTCTGAACGCCAAGGGCGGCGGCAAGCCCTACCGCCTGCCGAGCGAGGCCGAATGGGAATATGCCGCCCGTGCCAAGACCCCGACGACCTACTGGTGGGGCAAGGACCTGGGTAAGGGCAATGCCAACTGCGCCGAGTGCGGCAGCCAATGGGACAACAAGGAGACCGCCCCGGTCGGGTCCTTCAAGCCCAATGCCTTCGGGCTCTACGACACCGTGGGCAACGTCCGGGAGTGGGTGCAGGACTGCTGGCACGACAGCTACGCCGACGCCCCGTCCGACGGCTCGGCCTGGGGGTCTGATTCGTGTACCGCTGGCCGGGTGTTGCGCGGCGGTTCCTGGGGCTTCGTCGCAAGGCTCGTGCGCGTCTCGTACCGCTACAGGGACTCTCCCGACTACCGCTACGGAAGGCTCGCTCTGCGGCTGGCCCAGGACCTTTAGCCTTTATACTTTATGACTTTTACCCTTTCCCCTTCTTCGCCTTGCACGGCGCCTGAAATTGGCGGAGTCCCCGCGCGGGACGGGGTTTGAAACCCCGTCCCGAACGTTTTTTCCGCCGCCGACCACCGGTGGGAGTCGGCCGTCCCGGAAAAACTTTCCGGACGGGGCGAATGCCCCGTCCGGCCCTTGAGTAGAGAACGTCTCCTGGAATGACATTCAAGACTTTCTCAAGCGCTTGAATGCCGACGGCAAGGGTCAGCCCTACCGCCTGCCGAGTGAGGCCGAATGGGAATATACGGCCCGTGCCAAGACCCCGACACCCTACTGGTGGGGCAAGGAGCTGGGTAAGGGCAATGCCAATTGTTACGACTGCGGGACCCAATGGGACGGCAAGGAAACCGCGCCGGTCGGGTCCTTCAAGCCCAATGCCTTCGGGCTCTATGACACCGTGGGCAACGTCTGGGAGTGGGTGCAGGACTGCTGGCACGACAGCTACGCCGGCGCCCCGTCCGACGGCTCGGCCTGGGATGCCAATTCGTGTACCGCTGGCCGGGTGTTGCGCGGCGGTTCCTGGGACGGCGGCGCATGGCTCACGCGCGTCTCGTACCGCGACAGGGACTCTCCCGACAACCGCTACGGAAGGCTCGGTCTGCGGCTGGCCCAGGACCTTTAACCTTTACACTTTATGACTCTTACCCTTTCCCCTTTTTCGGCTTGCGCGGCGCCTGAAATTGGCGGAGTCTGCTGTCGGCCACCCCGGCCGGGCCCCGCGCGGGACGGGGTTTGAAACCCCGTCCCGAACGTTTTTCCCGGCGCCGACCACCGGTGGGAATCGGCCGTCCCGGAAAAACCTTCCGGACGGGGCGAATGCCCCGTCCGGCCCTTGAGTCTGGCGGCGACTGCGGGCGAGCCGCGTGCGCGCCCGACCGGAGGTCGAGGCTTCAGCCGGTCGACGCCGGAGCAAGACCGAAGCGCTACCCGTGGGACGCCCACCGGCTGAAGGGGCAGTTCGGCGGTGCCCCGGTCCCGGCCGCGTCGGCCCCGCCGACCGGAGGTCAAGGCTTCAGCCGGTCGATGCCGGACCAAGACCCAAGCGCTACCCGTGGGACGCCCACCGGCTGAAGCCTCGACCTCCAGTTGAATCAGCACCGACCTCCCCCAGCCGGAGTCCAAGGCTTCAGCCTTGGAAGGGGGGGCGCCAAGGCTGAAGCCTTGGACTCCAGCCGGACCGTGCCGAGCTCAAGCGCGAGTATCCCGTGCGGGACGGGGTTCGATACCCCGTCCCGAACGTTTTTTCCGGTGCCGACCACGGGTGGGAGTCGTCCGTCCCGGAAAAAACTTTCCGGACGGGGCGAATGCCCCGTCCGGCCCTTGAGTCTAGACGCGACTGCGGGCGAGTCGCGTGCGCGCCCGAGAATGCCGAGATCAATTCGGGGACGACGATGACGGACACGGCAAGCTCGTCGGCCCGGTCGCACCAGGACAGGACCAGGTCCGTGCCCGGCTCCCGGACATAGCGCTTGACCAGGGCCGACGAGTCAAGGAAGACCCTCATCAGCCGTCGCGCTCCGCCAGGATCAGCGCGCTGACGGCCCCGCCGTCGATGGTCAAGGGCGCTGCGGTGCGGCGCTTCCATGAGGGCGGTCCGGGCCGGATCGGGCGGATCTCGGCAATCGGTTGGCCCTTGCGCGGCACCCTGACGGTCTCGCCGGTCTCGACGAGATCGAAGTAGCGCCGGACCTGGGTGCGCAACTCGGTGAAGCTGGTCTCACGCATGGTCGTCTGCTCGCCGCTGATGGACCCTATGAGGGTACATCATAGTGCGGGCGCGCTACGCTTGGCTCGGCGCGTTCCGGCGACCGGCCTGACGAACGTCTCCCAGGCCGCCTCGCACTGCGAAGGTGGCACCGACCGCCTGACGCAGGCCCGAGGGCTTGGAGCCGCCGCTGGTCAGCCCCAAATTAAGCGGTTCTTGCGGCGGTTGCGTCCGCCGGACGCGCCCGCCTCGTGCCTGATCCCGATTCATCCAACCACCGAGAGAACGCTATGCAGCCCAGAGCACTGGCCTTGACCCTCGCCGTGACGCTCGCCACGCTGGCGCCCTGCGGCGGTGCCGCGTTGGCGGCCGATGCGCCGGTCCCGGCCCCGGCCGCCGCCCCGGCCCAGGTCCCGGCGCCGGCCTTCACCCTTGCCCCCTTGCCCTACGCCGCCGATGCGCTGGAGCCGGTGATCGACAAGGCGACCATGGAGATCCATCATGGCCGCCACCACGCCGGCTATGTGAAGGCCCTGAACGAGGCCGTGGCCGCCACCCCGGAGCTTCAGGGCAAGACCCTGGAGGCCTTGCTGGCGGGTGCCTCCAAGTCGACGGCGGTGCGCAATCTCGGCGGCGGTCACTACAATCACGCCCTGTTCTGGACCCTGATGGCGCCGGTGGGTCAGGGCGGTGAGCCCTCGGCGGCCCTGAAGGCGCAGATCGACAAGGACTTCGGGTCCTGGGACGCCTTCACCAAGACCTTCGAGGAGACGGGTCTCAAGCGCTTCGGCTCGGGCTGGGTCTGGCTGGTCTGGACCGGGGACAAGTTGCGCGTCGTCTCCACGCCGAACCAAGACAACCCGCTGATGGACCTGGCCGAGGTGAAGGGCAAGCCGATCCTGGCCAATGATGTCTGGGAGCACGCCTACTATCTCAAGCACCAGAACAAGCGTGCGGACTATGTGAAGGGCTGGTGGCCGGTGGTGAACTGGAACCGCGTCAATGGGCTTTTTGAGGCGGCGGCGGGGTAGGGGGCCACGAAACCCCCTTCGGTGGGGGCGGTCAAAACTGATGTGGTGACCGAGATCCCGGGTACGTGGTCGTTGTCGTTGTCGAATAACCCGACCACGATTACGACAACGACAACGACAACGACAACGACGCCTGATCCGTGAGAACGTCCGGTCGCTGTACCCTACGCCATGTGCGTTAAAACATCAGTTCTGATCGCACCCCCTAGGGGGTTCCCATTTGAATCGATAACGGACATGATTAGCAGATGGATGTCTTTCCCTACCCAGTAGCCCGTATCGGCATCATCGGCGGCGGCCAGCTCGGGCGCATGATGGTCAAGGCCGCCAAGCGCCTGGGCTGCACCTGCGTGGTGCTGGACCCGACCCCCGGCTCGCCCGCCGGACAGGTGTCCGGGCACCAGATCGTCGGCGATTATCACGACCCGGCGAAGCTGCGGGAACTGTGCGAGTCCTGCGACGTCACCACCTTCGATATAGAGGACATCGACAGCGACACCCTGGACGAACTGGCGCGCGAGGGCCGCCTGATCTATCCGTCCCCCCGGGTGCTGGCGGTGATCCAGGACAAACTGACCCAAAAGCGGGCACTGACGGACGCCGGTATCGCCACCGCGCCCTTCATCCCGATGCCGGAGCCCACCCCCGAGGCCTTCGCCGCCTTCGGCTATCCGCTGGTCCAGAAGGCGCGCCGCGGCGGCTACGATGGGCGCGGGGTGGTGGTCATGCGCAGCGCGGCCGACTATCCGCAGCACCTCCCGGTGCCGTCCCTGGTGGAGCGCTTCGTCCCCGCCACCAAGGAACTGGCGGTGCTGGTGGCGCGCGGGCGCGACGGGGACTGCCGCTGCTACCCGGTGGTGGAGATGCAGATGCGCCCGGCGGGCAACATGCTCGATATGCTGCTGGCCCCGGCCGAGATTTCGCGGGTGATCGGCGCCGCCGCCGCGTCACTGGCCCGGCGCACGGTGGAGTCCCTGGACGGCGTCGGGGTCTTCGGGATCGAGCTGTTCCTGACCGAGACGGGGGATCTCCTGGTCAACGAGGTGGCGCCGCGCACCCACAACTCCGGCCACCACACCATAGAGGCGAACATGACCGACCAGTTCGAGCAGCACCTGCGTGCCGTGCTCGGCCTGCCGCTGGGCGCCACCGATCAGCTCTCGCCCGCCGTCATGATCAACCTGCTCGGCGCGCCCGGGCACTGGGGGCGCCCGGTCATCAAGGGGCTGGCTGCCGCGCTCGCCATCCCCGGGGTCTGCGTGCACATCTACGGCAAGGCCGCGGCCGCGCCCCTGCGCAAAATGGGCCATGTGACGGTGCTCGACCGGGATCTGGCGAGCGCCCGGCACAAGGCGGAGCGGGTCCGCGCCATCATCGAGATTACCGCTGAGGACCATCCATGAGCACCACTGCAAATGCAACGGCGCCCGGCCCGGGCGCCCGGCCGCTGGTCGGGATCATCATGGGCAGCGACTCGGACCTGCCGGTGATGCAGGAGACGGCGGACCTGTTGCGCGAGTTCGGCATCCCCTATGAGATGACCATCGCCTCCGCCCACCGCACCCCCAAGCGTCTCTATGACTATGCCGAGAGCGCGGCGGCCCGCGGCCTGCAGGTCATCATCGCCGGGGCCGGCGGCGCCGCCCACCTGCCGGGCATGGCGGCGGCCCTCACCCCGCTGCCGGTCATCGGGGTGCCGATCAAGTCCGCCGCCCTGTCGGGTCAGGACTCGCTGCTCTCCATCGTGCAGATGCCCGCCGGGGTGCCGGTGGCCACCGTCGCGATCAATGGCGGCAAGAACGCCGGCATCCTCGCCGCCCAGATCCTGGGCACCGCGGACCCGGCGGTGCGGGCGCGGGTGGTCTCCTATAAGCAGGGACTTGAGGCGATGGTGTTGGAGAAGGCAGGGCGGATGGAGGCCCGCCAGGCGTCTACGCCCTGAGGCGCCGCAGGTCGCCAGCGCCGTCGCGCCCATCCGGAGTCCAAGGCTTCAGCCTTGGATGCCCAAGCCCTGCCTGCGCCCAATCCTTGGCGGGTGTCAAAGCCGGCTCGGGGGCATGGGCCAGTTGGCGGGCTAGGCCGAGCGCGGGTCATCTCATGACCGGCGGACAGGGCGGTGGCGGCAATCAGGAGGTCGTTGGCGCCCAGGGTTTTGCCGCGGGCAAAAAGTGCGCGTTGCGGTCCAGTGGGTGGCCGGCGCGCACCAGCGGGGGGCGTTGGCCCGGGTCCGGCATGATCAAGGTCGCTCCAGGTGGTGAGGTGGCGGTGGGCCTGCCCGGACCGGAGCCGGCCGGCGCGAGCGGTCCCGGCGGCGGGCGCGTCGGCGTGCCCCGGCGCCGAGGGCGGGCCGAGCCCGGGCGCTGAGTGTATCATCGGGTCCGTCGGGAGGGTGCAAATGGTGGGGATGGGGTCAGGCCCAGCCGCGCACACGAGCCCGGCAGACCGACCACCTCCGGGCCTCGCTCGGGGGCTGAAACCATTTCAGAGGAGAGTGAATGTTGGAAAACGATAAGGCAATGCGCGCCACGCGTCCCGTGCACCCATTCGGCCTGGTGCTGTTGGTCCTGATCGCCGCGATGCTCGGCGTGCTGCTCTGGCTCCAATTCGCCGACGGCCTGCCGGCGCGCTCGGATAGCGGCTACTTTGCGGTGCTGACCAACAACGGCCAGGCCTTTTATGCCCGCGTCGCCCGCAGCGACCGGGATTATCTGCTGCTGGACGACGTCTACTATGTCAAGCAGGTCACGAATCCCGAGACCAAGGCGGTCAGCAATGTCCTGGTCCGCCGCGGTAAGGAGATCCATGCCCCGACCGCGATGGCGGTCGTCAAGTCCAGTGTCGCCTTTGTCGAGCCGATCGGTGTCGACTCAGAGATAGCAAACAAGATCAAAGAGATCGAGTCAAAGCCCGAGAATTGACAAGACGGTTTGATGCTACCGCAGGGGCCTCGAACGAGGCCCCTGTGCGCGGGTTCCGGGGGGTGCGGATCGCTGCCTGAGCCCGGGCCGCCGGGGGAGGCGTGCCGGGCGGCGGGGGCTAGTCGCGCACCATCTTGAACATGTCGTGGCGGGTCACTATCCCTATCGTGCCCCCGGCCTCATCCACCACCACCAGGCGGCGGGTCCGCGCCTGTTCCATCCGCGTGATCGCCTCGGTCAGTGGGGTGGCGCCGGTGACCGTCTGGACCGGGTGACTCATGATCCCGGTCATCCGCGTGGCGACCAGGTCGACGTGCTCGTCGCCCAATCGGACCAGGTCGCGTTCCGTGACGATGCCGATCGGACGGCCGTGGCGCTCGACCACCACGCAGCCCAGGTGCCGGGCGGCCATCACGCTGACCGCGTCCCGAACCAGCGCGTCCTCGGGCAGGGTGACCACCCCGCGGGTCATGATGGTGCTCACGTCAGTCGCGGCCAGGAGTTCGGTCGTCGTCAGGCGGTTGATCAGGTCCGCCTCGCTGATGATCCCCGCCAGCTGACCGTCCGGGTCGGTCACGATGAGGTGGCGCACCCGGTGTTCGGCGAGCAGGTGGTAGGCGTCGTGAACGTCCATGCCGGTGGGGGCGGTCAGCGGGGGGGTGCGCATCGCCTCGCTGACCGGTACCGTCTCGGCGTCGCGGTGCTGCGCGGCGAAGCGTACCGCGTCGCGCTCGGTGAAAATGCCGACGGGGCGCCCGCCATCGGTCACCACCAAGGCACTGATGCGTTGCCCGCGCATCACGGTGAGTGTCCATTGGACCGAATAGTCCGCGGGCACGGTGGTGACCGGGAACGTCATGACGTCGGCCAGGGTCGTAGGCGGCATGCCCGCGGCGCCTGGTGCAGGAACGGAACCGATACCAGTGGTGGACGAGATCAAGTGCGGGCACTCCCTGGGCCAGTTTATCGAGCAGGAACTGAAGTGGGCACGATAGCGGGGGGCGGGAGGTCCGTCAAGATTGCGGTGACGGCCTGTCAGCGAGCGGCGCCGATTTCGGGTTATGCTTGGTGTACTGAACCAGACCGGGCGCCCCGGGCCTGTGCCGACGCCCCTTGGATCGAACCGGAGTTAGCCTTGGACATCGCAGAACTGCTCGCCTTCAGCGTCAAGAACAACGCCTCCGACCTGCACCTCTCGGCTGGCCTGCCGCCGATGATCCGGGTGGACGGGGACATGCGGCGGATCAATGTCCCGGCGCTGGAACACCGAACCGTGCACTCTCTGGTGTACGACATCATGAACGACAAGCAGCGCAAGGACTACGAGGAGTTCCTGGAGACCGACTTTTCCTTCGAGATCCCGGGCGTGGCGCGCTTTCGCGTCAACGCCTTCAATCAGAAGCGCGGCGCTGCCGCGGTCTTCCGCACCATCCCGTCGAAGGTGTTGAGCCTGGAGGACCTGAAGGCCCCGCCGATCTTCAAGGACATCGTGAACGTCCCGCGCGGTCTGGTGCTGGTGACCGGGCCGACCGGCTCGGGCAAGTCCACCACCCTGGCGGCCATGGTGGATTACCTCAACGACAATGAGTACGCCCACATCCTCACCATCGAGGACCCGATCGAGTTCGTACACACCAGTAAGAAGTGCCTGGTCAATCAGCGCGAGGTGCACAAGGATACCCTGGGCTTCAGCGAGGCCCTGCGCTCGGCGCTGCGCGAGGACCCGGACATCATCCTGGTGGGCGAGATGCGTGACCTGGAGACCATCCGGCTGGCCCTGACCGCCGCGGAGACCGGCCATCTGGTCTTCGGCACCCTGCACACCACCTCCGCGGCCAAGACCATCGACCGTATCATCGACGTGTTCCCGGCGGCGGAGAAGGACATGGTGCGCTCCATGCTCTCGGAGTCCCTGCGCTCGGTGGTGGCCCAGACGCTGCTGAAGAAGATCGGGGGCGGGCGCTGCGCGGCCCATGAGATCATGATCGGCACCCCGGCCATCCGCAACCTGATCCGCGAGGCCAAGGTGGCGCAGATGTATTCCGCTATCCAGACCGGCCAGGCCCACGGCATGCAGACGCTGGATCAGAATCTCAAGGAAATGGTACAGAAGGGCTTGATCTCCCGAAAGGATGCCAAGGCCAAGGCCCAGAACAAGGACGACTTCATGTAATGCGGTCGGACGGGTTAGTAGAACAACGGATACCATCGTTATCGTTGTCGTTGTCGTAATCGTAATCGTAATCGTAATCGGAGAAGCGATGCATCTGCGAGAGAATCCGGGTCGCCACGATAACCTCGATTACGACAACGACAACGACTGCGACTGCGACGGCGCAGGTATTGCCTAATGGACGTGTTTAGCTTATTAGTGAACCGTTCCTTAGACCTGATCAAAAACTTCAGCCCCCAACTGGCAAGGTACAGACCATGGACCTGAAACAGGCGATGGAAGAACTGCTGGCGATGATGGTGGAGAAGAAGGGTTCGGACCTTTTTATCACCGCCGGCTGGCCCCCGAGCATCAAGGTGGACGGTACCTTGCACCCGGCGGCCAAGCAACCGCTCACCGCGGAGCAGGCGCGCGACATGGTTTATCTGCTGATGAACGAGCGGCAGCGCGCCGAGTTTATCAAGACCAACGAGTGCCAGTTCGCCATCGACCGGCCCAAGGTCGGGCGCTTCCGCGTCAGTGCCTTGGTACAGCGCGACGCCGCCGCCATGGTGCTGCGGCGGATCGAGACTAAGATTCCCACCCTGGATGAACTCAAGCTGCCCAAGGTCTTGCGGGATTTCGCCCTGACCAATCGCGGCATGGTGATCTTCGTCGGCGGAACCGGGACCGGCAAGTCCACCTCGCTCGCGGCCCTGGTCGGCTATCGCAATCGCCACAGCACCGGTCACATCATCACGATCGAGGACCCCATCGAATTCGTCCACGACCACGACGGCTGCATTATCACTCAGCGCGAGGTGGGCGTGGATACCGAGTCCTTCGAGGTGGCCCTGAAGAATACCCTGCGCCAGGCGCCCGACGTGATCCTGATCGGTGAGATCCGCACCCGGGCGACCATGGAGTACGCCATCACCTTTTCCGAGACCGGGCACCTCGTGCTCGCCACCCTGCATGCCAATAACGCCAACCAGGCCCTGGACCGCATCGTCAACTTCTTCCCGGAAGAGGCGCGCGGCCAGCTGTTTATGGACCTGTCATTGAACCTCAAGGCGGTGGTCGCCCAACAATTGGTTCCGCGCAAGTCCGGTCAGGGCCGGCGCGCCGTGGTTGAGATCCTGATCAATACCCCCCTGGGCGCGGACATGATTCGCAAGGGCGAGGTCCACAAGCTCAAGGAACTGATGAAGAAGTCCCGCGAGCAGGGGATGATCACCTTCGATCAGGCACTCTACGACCTCTATCAGGAGGGCGAGATCACCTACGAAGAGGCCCTGCGGCTGGCCGACTCGGCGAACGAGGTCCGGCTCATGATCAAGCTGCAAGGCGGCGGCGAGCAGCACGCCGCCATGGAGCGCGCCATCGAGGAGATCTCACTGATCGAGCAGGAGGACGACGGGCGGCCCCTGCGGCTCGGTGATTAGGGTACTTGCCATCGGGCCGCGGTGCCGCCCGCTTCCGGCACGCGCCCTCGCCCGCGCCGAGTCGTTGTCGTTGTCGTTGTCGTTGTCGTTGTCGTAATCGTAATCGGAGAGGCAATGCAATTCGGCCCTGAGCAGCTCGCTGTCTAGCGGGCTGCGATTCGCTAGGTGGCCTGGGCATACAAATTCGCCAAGCGTTTGAACGGCATGGCTCGTCACGCCCGGGACCAACTGCTGCGCGCCTCGCCATCGATCCCTTCGAACATCGCCGAGGGCTGGAGAATCCTGGCCGGTAAGATTGGTTCGATTGCGACAACGATTACGATTATCCTAGAAAGAGCTGTCAGCGATCAGCCGTCAGCCATAAGTGCATCAGCATCTTACGAGCCGTCTTGGAACCGCAGGCGCCCACCTGACAGGTGAAGCGCCGGGTGGTCAGAAACTTCTGAATCGCAAAGCTAAATGCTGAAAGCTGATCGCTGACTGCTCTTTATAGGATTATGACAACGACGCCGATGGCATCCCCGTTTGGCGTATCAGTGAACCGTTCCCTATTGCCTCCGGCGGCGGCGCCGCCGTCTCACCTGAAGAGTCTCCCTATGGTCGCGCGTGCTTCACCGCCCACCCTCGTGCACCTCCTCTGGATCAAGCCGTCCCATTACGATGACGACGGTTATGTGATCCAGTGGTGGCGCTCCTCCCTGCCGGCCAACAGCCTGGCCACCGTCTACGGTATCGCGCTCGACTGCGCCCAGCGGCGCGTGCTGGGACCCACCGTGGAGATCCGGGTACGGGCGCTCGATGAGACCAACTGCCGGGTCGACCCCGCCCGCCTGATGAGGGAACTCACCAAAGCCGGTGGCCCGGTGCTGGTCGGGATGGTGGGGGTGCAGACCAACCAATATCCCCGGGCGTTGGACCTGGCCCGCCGGTTCCGTGCCCTGGGCGCGGCCGTGGCGATCGGCGGCTTTCATGTGAGCGGCTGCCTGGCTATGCTCAAGGAGCGGCCGGTGGAGTTGCAGCAGGCCCTGGATGACGGCATCACCCTGTTCGCCGGTGAGTTAGAGGGGCGCCTGGAGGGGCTGCTGCAAGACCTGATGGGGGATGGCCTCAAGCCCCTCTATAATTTCCTGCTCGACCTGCCGGATATGACCGGCATGCCCACGCCCATCCTGCCCGCCGACCGGGTGCGCCTGACCATGGGCCGGCGGGCGAGTTTCGACGCCGGGCGCGGTTGCCCTTATCAATGCAGCTTCTGCACCATCATCAACGTCCAGGGCCGCAAGTCGCGGCATCGCGATGCCGATGACGTGGAGCGCCTGGTGCGCGCCAACTGGGCCCAGGGCATCACCAACTTCTTCATCACCGATGACAACTTCGCCCGCAATACCCAGTGGGAGGCGATCTTCGACCGGCTCATCGCGCTCCAGGATCAAGGGATCGTGCTGCAACTGGTGATCCAGGCGGACACCCAGTCCCACCGCATCCCGCGTTTCATCGAGAAGGCGGGCAAGGCCGGCGTCACCCGCATCTTCATGGGCATGGAGAGCATCAACCCGGATGCGCTCAAGTCCGCCCAGAAGGGCCAGAACAAGATCACCGACTACCGCGCCATGCTGCAGGCTTGGCACCGCGCCGGGATCCTGACCTATGCGGGCTACATCCTGGGCTTTCCCACCGATAGCCCGGAGAGCATACGGCGCGATCTGGGCATCATCCAGCGCGAATTGCCGGTCGATATCCTGGAGTTCTTTATTCTGACGCCCCTGCCCGGGTCCCTGGACCACCAGCGCCTGGTGGAGGCCGGTGTCAGGCTGGACCCGGATATGAACAACTACGACACCCAGCACGTCACCCTGGAGCACCCGCTCATGAGCGCGGCGGCCTGGATGGGCATCTACCGCGAGGCCTGGGACTTCTTCTACAGCCCGGCACACGTGGCCACGGTGCTGCGCCGCGCCCGCGTTTGGGGCTACGACCCCAAGCATATGCTGAGCAAGCTGTTCGCCTTCCACGCCCCGATCGTCTATGAGCGTATCCACCCGCTGGAGGGCGGTCTGTTGCGCATCAAGCGCCGCCGCGAGCGGCGCCCGGGGCTGCCGCTGGAGAATCCACTGCGCTTCTATCCCAAGCTGGTGCTGGAGTTCGTGCGCAAGTACGCGGGGGCCTATGCCATGCACCGGCGCTACCGGCGTATCCTTGCTGCGGTCATGGCGGAGCCGGCCGGCACCTATACGGATGTCGCCATGACGCCGGGGGATGAAGTGGAGGAGGAGCACTTGGCGCTCTTCACCGCCACCGCAGCGGCGCGGGAGTTCGTGCAGAAGCGGCGTGGTCGTGCGGCGGTGGCAGGCGGCTAGGTCGGCGCCGGACCCGGTGTGCTTGGGCAGGCCCAAGGCGCCGCGGCCAAGTCCTGCGGCCCCAGTGGGCGCCCGAGCAGGAAGCCCTGCACGCAGTCGCACCCGAGCGCGCGCAGGCATTCGAGCTGGGCCAGGGTCTCGACGCCCTCGCCGATGGCGATCATCCCCAGTTCGTGGGCGAGGCGCACGGTAGAGGACACCACCGCCAGGTCGCGCGGGTTGCACGGCAGCCCGGCGACGAAGCTGCGGTCGATCTTGAGGATGCCCGCCGGGAGGTTGCGTGCCTGGGCGAGCGAGGAGTAGCCGACGCCGAAGTCATCGATGGCGACGGCGACCCCGGCCGCAGCCAACTCCGCCAGGACCGCGATGGCCCGTTCCGGGTGCTCCATGACCTGGGTTTCGGTGACCTCGATACAGAGGCGTGCGGGCGCGAGCCCTGCCCGGGCGAGCCGTTCCAGGACGCGGCGGGCGAAGTCCGGGTGTGCCAACTGGCAGGCCGCCACGTTGACCGCGGCCTGTAGGTCCGGGGCCGGCCAGGCGCGCAGCTGCCGTAGCGTCTCGCCCAACACGAAGTCCCAGACCCCGTCGATGAGCCCGGTCTCCTCGGCCGTCGGGATGAAGTGCTCCGGGGCCACCAGGCCGCGCCCGGGGTGCTGCCAGCGGACCAGGGCCTCCGCCCCGCGCAGGCGGTGCGCGCCGTAGGGGCCGCCGTCGGCCGCCCCTGCGGCCGGGGGCAAGAGCTCGAACACCGGCTGGTAGTGGACCACCAACTCGCCTTGTTCGAGGCCCCGACGCAGTTCGGCCTCCAGCGGGGTGCGGGCACTGCCCAGGACCGACCAGTCGGCGGTGTAGGCCGAGATCCGATCCCGCCCACCGCGCTTGGCGTGGTGCAGGGCGGTGTCGGCCTGGTGGAGGATCTCCACGGCGTCGGCCGGTTCCTGGGGGACCGTTAGCCCCAGGCTGGCCGTGATCCGGTGCCGCTGTCGGGGGGAGAGCGAGACGGGGTTCTTGAGGGCGGCGACGATCCGCTCCGCCACCCTGATCGCCTGACCCGCGTCCGCCAGGTCTTCGAGCAGCACTATGAACTCATCCCCGCCCAGGCGCGCGACCGTGTCGCCGGGGCGGACCGCCGTCTGCAGGCGCAGTGCGGTCTCGACCAGCAGGGCATCGCCGGCCTGGTGCCCGTAGGTGTCGTTGATCTCCTTGAAGCCGTCCAGGTCCATCGCGATGACGGCGATGGGGGCGGCGCGCAGTTGCGCCTCGCGCAGCCGCTCCAACAGCAGGGCGCGGTTGGGTAGGCCGGTGAGGGGGTCGTGCATGGCGAGCCGCAGCAGCCGGTGCCTGGCGCGGTGCAGTAGTAGTCCCGGCAGCGCCTGGGCTAACTCCCGGGCCGCCGCGAGTTCGGCGTGGTGCCAGGGGCGGCAGCGCCCGTGGACCGTTTCGCGCCATTCGGCGAAGGAGTGCCCGGGCCCGAGGTCCGCGGTGTCCGCCGGCGGCTCCGGACGGCAGCCGTCCGGGTCCACGGCCCCGGCCCAACGCACGGTGGCGGCCTGCTCCCGGCGCACCCACAGGATAAAGTCTCGGCCACGATATCCGACCGGCAGATAGACGACACCGGCGGCCAGGCGCAGCAGGTCCCGGTCGGTCAACAGGTCGGCCGCCGAACCGTCCGTAGGTAGGGTGCGCAGGGCCGCGGTGACTACCGGCGGGGCCTGGGTCTCGGCCAGGGCGGCGAGGTGCGGGAGCAGCCGGTCGAGGGTCGCCGCCAACGGGACGGTGCCGCAGTGGACCCGTTCGCCCCCCACTTGGAGGACGGCGCCGTCCGCCCCCAGCATCCCGAGCAGGGCCTCGGGTGCCGCCGCGGCCCCGGCGGGGATGCTCTCGCCGGCCGCCATAGCGGCCAGGGTCTGGGTCACCAGTCGCGTCAGCCGCGCCTCGTAGGCGTGGTCCTGGCGCGCCTGCGCGGCGCGCACCTGCAGGGCCAGGAGTTGGCCGATCATCTCGCAGGCCTGGCGCACCCGGGCGGAGACCTGCTTGGGGGTGCGGTGGTGGCAGGCGAGCAGCCCCCAGAGGCGGCCGTCGATGACCAGTGAAACGGTCAGGGTGGCGGCGACGCGCATGTTGCGCAGGTACTCAAGATGCACGGGAGAGACGCTGCGCAGCACCGCCAGGCTGAGATCCAGGGCGCTCGGATCGGCCAGGCGTGCCGTGACCAAGAGCGGGACCGGTTGGTAGTCCACATCGGCGATCACGCGTACGCGGTTACGGAAGTACAGGATGCGCGCCTGGCGGGGGATGTCGCCGGCCGGATAGTGCAGGCCGAGATAGGGCGGCTGGTCGGGGGCCCGCGTCTCGGCGATCACCTGGCCGTGGGCGTCGTCGTCGAAGCGGTAGACCATGACCCGGTCGTAGCCCGTCAGTGCGTGCAGCTCGCGCACTGCCAGTTGGCACAGCGCGTCGACTTCGTCGACCTCGTGGAGCCGGTCCATGGTCCGTCCCAGGGTCTGGTAGAAGCCCGTCAGACCCTGGTCGCTGAGCGCAAAGGCCGGCTCCAGCTCGAGCACCAGCCAGGGCTCGGCGCGGTGCATGAGCAGCTCGTAATGGGCAAGCCCGGACCCGTCGGGGGCGGGCAGCGAGAGGGCGGTGGGCTGGCCCTCCTCGCAGCGCGGCGGCGTGCCGGGGGGGCCGAGCAGGTCGGACAGGTCGGCGCCCAGCGCCGCCGCGAGCGTGTCGCCGAGGGCGGACTGGGCTGGCCGGTCGCGCCACCGGGCCAGGTTGGCGCTGACGGCCTCCACCCGCAGGGTGGCGGGGTCCAGGGCCAGCAGCAGTCCCTGGGGCTGGATCGCGCCACAGTGCGCAATCGGCTCCCGATCGCACGCGTTACGTGCCCCCAGGGTCGCCAGTCCGGCTGAGGTCAGTTCCGCCGGCCAGGTCTCGTGCGTCGCGGTGGTGGTCATTCTTGGTTCCCTGCCTTGGCGTGGGCAGCGGGTTGCCGGTCCTTTCGTAACGAGTCAGAAATAAGTGAAACAACGAGTACAGTCGTTGTCGTTGTCGTTGTCGTAATCGTAATCGTAATCGTAATCGTAATCGTAATCGTAATCGTAATCGGACAAGCGATGCAAGAGAATCGGGGTAGCTACGATGATGTCGACAACGACAACGACAACGACAACGACAACGACGTGACAAGCATTCCCTAACGGACTTGTTCAACTAAATGAGTGAACCGGTCCTTACCGGCGGCCCGGCGCGTCGGTGCCGCCGCCCCTCAGCGGACGGCCACCAGGATGCGGGTCAGGAGTTGGTTGCTGTCGGGGACCTGGCTTGCGTCCGTGACATAGATCTCCAAGGCCGGGCGCGAGCGGTCCTGGCGGAGCCGGATCATCCGCAGGTCGGTGATGGCGCTGGCCCAGACGGGTCCCAGGAACGCATAGCTGCCCTGCAATTCGGTGGCGAAGTAGCGCCCGCCGCCCAGACGCTTGCGGGTGAAGGGGCCGGGGGCGAGGCCGTCCGGGACCGGGATGGCCAAGTCGCACTGCACCTGCATGGTCTTGGGGTCGACCTTGTGATACGCGGTGAAGAGGGGGCCCGTCGGGGTCGCGCCGAGCCCGGTGAGGTGGGCGTGCAGGCGCGGGAAGCCGCCCTCCATGGTCGTGATCAGGCCCGCCAGGTCGCCGCGGTAGGGGATGGTCAGCGCGTCCTGGGCCTGGTGCAGGGTGATACCCTGGTAGCGGACCTGGGGGCGTTCCGCCTGGGGGTCCAGGGTGCCGCGCAACAGCGCGAGACCGAGCTCGAAGTCCTGCTCGATCATCCGGGCCATGTTCCGGGTCATGAAGCGCAGCAGCAAGGGCAGCCGTCCCGTCATGCACCAGGTCACCCGGGTGCCGCCGTCGGGGGCCGGTGCGAATTCCCACCAAACCTTGCTCGTGGACTTGAACGGGCGGGTAAAGCGCAGCTGCTGGTCGATCCGCGTAGGTTCGGTCAGGCGCACCTGGGTGATCTGCCCGGCACCGATCGCCTGGCCGTCCCATCCGTAGTAGCCGCCTTCCTCGTCAGGTTGGTCGCTGTAAGCGAGGCGGGCGTCGGGCTCGTGCAAGAGCCACGGACTCCAGTCCCGCCAAGCGCGCAGGTCGCGCACCTGCGCGAAGACCAGGGCCTGGTCGACGTTCATATCCAGGGAGCGGCGGACCTCAAAGGAGTCGGGCAGGGTGGCGAGGTAGGCCAGGACCCCGGCGATGATGAGCAGGGGCAGGATCATCAGGGCGATCATGATAGGGCGGTCTCCAGGGATTGTGATGGTGGTGGCGAGGGTCGTGGCCTTTATGCGCCGACACGCGCTGCGCCCTGGGTGCGGCCCCTCAGCCCGTTGCGTCAGAGCCGAACAGGTTGGCGATGCCCGGCTGCCGTTGCTCGTCGAGGAAGGCGCTGAAAAGCTGTGCGAATTCATCCCGGGACTGTTGCTGGCGCGCCAGCAGGTTGCCGACCACGGCGCCGACGGCGAGCAGGGTATCGCTTGCGGCCTGGTTCTCGTCACGCATCCGCCGCGCCAGGTCCCGCAGGTGGTCGGCCTGCACCGCCCGGTCCTGGAAGCCGCCCAGGTTGTCGAGTACGACCTTCAGGTGCCCGATCAGGGGCCGGATCTGCTCCTTTGGGTACAGGCTCTGAAAGAACTCCATGAGGTAACGCAGCTTCTTGCAGCGCTTGCGCAGTGCGTGCAGGTCCGCGGGCGGCGAGTCCGGGCGGATCCGGCGGCCCTCGCGTCGGACCCGTTTGCCGAGGGCGCGCAGGCGCCGGTCGGCCACCGACTTGATCGGGTGCGCACCCTTGGGGGGGCGCGCCGCGTCCGGGACCAGGGCGGGTACGGGCGCCTCCAGGAAGGCGCGCCAGTCCGCCGTCAGGCGTGCGAAGCGCGCGGAATCCAGCGCCGCGACGAGGCCTTGCTGCAGGGCGGCATAGTGTGAGCGCAGGACGGCGCGCAGGGGTTCCAGGTCGTCGCGCAGGGCCGGGGGCAGCGCCTGTTGACAGGCGTCGAATTCGAGCAGGTAGACATCCAGGTCACGCACTGGCCCCGTCACCTCTTGGAGCCAGGCGAATTCGGTCTTGAAATGCGCCACCGTGGCCTTGGGCAAAATGCCCCGGAACTGGCCCAGGGCGGAGCGCGTGCGGCGGGTCGCGACCCGCAGATCGTGTAGAAATTCGGTGTCGAGATTGGCGCGCACACCGGCGCGGTTCGCTTCCAGGGTCGCGAAGAGCGCGCGCAGGATCTCCTTGGCTACCGTGTCGGCGCGCGCCACGGGGTTCAGCCGGTGCTCGATCTTGGCGGAATAGTCCGCGGGCCGGCGCCCGGCGGCGGCCAGGGCCTCCAGCAGGAGCGGTGCGTCGGCGCGGGTCAGGTCGAGTGTCTCCGCGAGTGCTGCCGACAGGGCCTCGCACTGGTCCTCGCAGCCGCGTACCGGCACCAGGCTCAGGCGTGCGTGCAGTTCGCCCGCGCCGCCACCCGGGTCCTCGAAGCGCGCTTGCGCCAGGCGCAGGCGCGCCACCGTGCGGCCGTCTGCGTCCTGCACCAGGCGGGGGTGCAGCCGGGTCGCCACGGCCGTCACGGGCAAGAGGCGCCGCCGGTGGGTGATGGCGGTCAGCCGGTCCCGGAGCGCCCCGGGCGGCAGGTCGGCCGCAAAGCCAGGAGCGGCGGGCAGCGGTTGGCACAGTTGCTCGTCGCCGGGGGGCAGGCTGCTCCAGACGAGGCCTTGCCGTGCGCCGGTGCGGCCCCACTGAAGGGAGGCACCGGCGCGATAGATCGACCAGTCGAAGGTGTCGAGGAAGGTCCGGCGCAAGTCCCGTGCCGGCTGTGGGGTCAGACGCCAACGGCCGTCCCCCAGCGAGCGCAGGGTGATGGTTCGGGCCGGGTCGGTATCCAGATAGTCCAAGGTGCTGATGCTCGTTGAGCCGGAGGATTAGGCCCGGCGGTCGGCCGCGGCGCGCCCGTGCAACCCCTGGGCCGCGCACGGCTGACCAGGAATCGGCTGATTATCACAAAGTGCGGTGGCGCAGTCACCGCGTCGCGCGTACGAATGTCGCCACGCCGTTGCGCCCGAGCCGGCGCCCACTCCGGCGCAGGGTTCGGACGCGCCGTCGGAGTTGCTGCACCGTCAGGCAGCAGCAGCCGCCACTGGCGGGGGACAGGGCCTAGTTGTTACGCTCGAGCGCCCCGATTTCGTCGCCTGGGCGATGCGGTGCGCATCGTCGGCGCAGCCGGGGTCGGACCAATGCGCTTCGGCTGAACCTGTTGGCGGGGGCGCGTTCTAACCCCGCCGTAATCTTGGGCGATGCCTAGCTAAACTGAAGGCAGGGCGAGGGCGCCGGGCAGGTGCGCAGCCGGGCGCCGGTGTCACCCCTGCCGGTGCACGGGGCACCCCGGTCGGCGCTGGCACGGCGGCAGGCTCGGGCCTGGCCCGGGCTTTGCATAATTCACGGCAAGCCTTGTCTTTTCGCGGTTTGCCCCGAACAAGTGGACATCTTGCCGCCCGAGATTCGGTGTGCCGGTTCGGCGGGCGAGAGCAGCATACGAGTGAGGTTAAGTTTATGTCGATCTTCGAGCGTTACCAGGCCCGGTACGAGGCGTCCCGCGAGGAGGTCATGAGCCTGGATGACTATCTGCAACTGTGCAAGGCCGATCGCGGCGCCTACGCCGGGGCGTCGGAGCGGCTGCTGATGGCCATCGGCGAGCCGCAGATGGTGGATACGCGCGACGACCCGCGCCTGAGTCGCATCTTTCAGAACAAGGTCCTGCGGCGCTATCCGGCCTTTCCGGAATTCTACGGGATGGAGGAGTCCATCGAGCACCTGGTCTCCTATCTGCGGCATTCCGCCCAGGGCTTGGAGGAAAAGAAACAAATCCTCTACCTGCTCGGTCCGGTAGGCGGCGGCAAGTCGTCGCTTGCGGAGAAGCTCAAGGAGTTGATGCAGGAGATACCCTTCTACGCCATCCAGGGCTCCCCGGTGTTCGAGTCGCCGCTCGGGCTATTTTCAGCCGAAGAGGACGGCCCCATCCTGGAGGAGGACTACGGCATCCCCGCGCGCTACCTGCGCAACATCATGTCCCCCTGGGCGGTGAAGCGGCTCCAGGAATACAAGGGCGATATCACCCAGTTCAAGGTCGTCAAGCTCTATCCCTCGATCCTGGAGCAGGTGGCGATCTCCAAGACCGAACCGGGCGATGAGAACAACCAGGACATCTCCTCTCTGGTGGGGAAGGTCGATATTCGTCAGTTGGAGCGCTTCGCCCAGCACGACGCCGATGCCTACAGCTACTCCGGCGCCCTGTGCCGCGCCAATCAAGGCATCATGGAATTCGTGGAGATGTTCAAGGCGCCGATCAAGGTGCTGCACCCTTTGCTGACCGCCACCCAGGAGGGCAATTACAACGGCACCGAGGGGCTCTCGGCCCTGCCGTTTCAGGGGATCATCCTCGCCCATTCCAATGAATCGGAGTGGCAGACCTTCCGCAACAACAAGAACAACGAGGCCTTCCTCGACCGCGTTTTCATCGTCAAGGTGCCCTACTGCCTGCGCGTCAGCGACGAGGTCAAGATCTACGCCAAGCTGCTGCGCAACAGCTCGCTGGCCGCCGCCCCCTGCGCCCCCGGCACCCTGGAGATGATGGCGCAATTCTCGACGCTCACCCGCATCAAGGAGCCCGAGAACTCCAACATCTTCTCCAAGATGCGGGTCTACGACGGCGAGAACCTCAAGGACACCGACCCCAAGGCCAAGTCGGTGCACGAGTATCGTGATTACGCCGGCGTGGACGAGGGCATGACCGGAATCTCGACCCGCTTCGCCTTCAAGATTCTGTCCCAGGTATTCAACTTCGACCACACCGAGGTGGCGGCCAATCCGGTCCACCTGCTCTATGTGCTGGAGAAGCAGATCGCCCGCGAACAACTGCCGCCCGAGATCCAGGAGCGCTACTTGAGCTATCTCAAGCAGTACCTGGCGCCGCGCTACGCGGAGTTCATCGGCAAGGAATTGCAGACGGCCTACCTGGAGTCCTACGCGGAGTATGGCCAAAACATCTTCGACCGCTATGTCACCTACGCCGACTACTGGATTCAGGACCAGGAGTATCGCGATCCCGACACCGGTGAGATGATGAATCGCGGCGGCCTGAACGACGAACTGGAGAAGATCGAAAAGCCGGCGGGCATCTCCAACCCCAAGGATTTCCGCAACGAGATCGTCAACTTCGTGCTGCGGGCGCGTGCCAACAACGGCGGTGCCAACCCCCGCTGGACCAGCTACGAGAAGCTGCGGGTGGTCATCGAGAAGAAGATGTTCTCCAATACCGAGGAGCTGTTGCCGGTCATCTCATTCAATGCCAAGGCCTCGGTGGAAGACCAGAAAAAGCATGACCAGTTCGTCGATCGCATGACCGACAAGGGCTACACCGCCAAGCAGGTGCGCCTGCTCTCGGAGTGGTACCTGCGGGTGCGCAAGGCGCAGTAGGCGCGGCAGATGATGCGCCCGACCTCGTCGGGCACGCAGGTGTTGGAGCAGGATACCCCATGTCTCATTTCATCGATCGGCGTTTGAACGGAAAGAACAAGAGTGCGGTCAACCGCCAGCGTTTCCTTAAACGCTATAAAACGCAGCTCAAGCGGGCCGTCGCCGATGCGGTGAATAAGCGCAGCATTACCGACATCGACTCCGGCGAGCGGGTGGGTATCCCCTCGCGCGATATCTCAGAGCCGGTGTTCCATCACGGCCCCGGCGGCACCCGCGACATGGTCCACCCCGGCAACCGGGAGTTCATGACCGGGGACCAGATCGAGCGTCCGGCAGGCGGCGGCGGCGGGTCCGGCCAGGGCAAGGCGGGGAAGGGCGGCAAGGGTGAGGATGAGTTCATCTTCGACCTCTCGCGCGAGGAGTTCATGGATCTCCTTTTCGACGACCTGGAATTGCCCAATCTGGTGCGCAATCAACTGCTGGGCAGTACCGAGTTCAAGACGGTCCGGGCCGGCTACCGCACCGACGGTGCGCCCGCCAATATCAACGTGGTGCGCTCCCTCAAGGGCGCCATTGCCCGGCGCACCGCCCTGGGCGGTCCCTATCGGGCGCGCATCCGTGAGTTGGAGGAGGAACTCGCGGCCCTGCTGGCCGCGGGGGCGGCGGCGGACGACCCCCGGGTGCTGGCCTTGCATGAGGAAGTCGAGCGGCAGCGCGCACGCATCGCGGCGCTGCCCTTCATCGATACCTTCGACCTGCGCTATCAGGGCTTCGTCAAGGTGCCGGAACCGACCAGCAAGGCGGTGATGGTCTGCATCATGGACGTCTCCGGCTCCATGGATCAGGTGCGCAAGAACCTGGCCAAGCGCTTCTTCATCCTGCTGTACCTGTTCCTGAAACGCAACTACGACAAGATCGAGGTGGTCTTCATCCGTCACCATACCATTGCCCAGGAGGTCGATGAGGAGGAGTTCTTCTATTCCCGCGAGACCGGTGGGACGGTGGTCTCGAGCGCGCTCAACCTGACCTATGAGGTGCTGCGTGAGCGTTATGATTCCAGCGCCTGGAACATCTATGCCGCGCAGGCCTCGGACGGCGACAACTGGGACTCGGATTCGGTGGTGTGCCGCGACCTGCTGACCGCGAAGCTGCTGCCCCTCATGCGCTATTTCGCGTATGTCGAGATCACCCCCAGGCAGCACCAGAGTCTGTGGTACGCCTATCAGGAGGTAGCCGCCGAGTACCCGCATTTTGCGATGCGTGAGATCGATGGGGCCGACGATATTTTTCCCGTTTTCCGGGATCTGTTCAAGAGGCAGGCGGCATGACCAGTCGTATCATCTCGGATTCCTCCGAGTGGTCCTTTCCCTTATTAGAGCGCTTCGATCGCGAACTCGGCAGGCTGGCCCACGAGGTCTATGGGCTGGACACGTACGCCAATCAGATCGAGGTGATCGGCTCCGAGCAGATGATCGATGCCTACTCCTCGGTCGGGCTGCCGATCAACTACAATCACTGGTCGTTCGGCAAGCAGTTTGTCAGTACCGAGCAGACCTATCGCCGCGGCCAGATGGGGCTCGCCTATGAGATCGTGATCAACTCCGACCCCTGTATAGCCTATCTCATGGAGGAGAATACGCTGCCGATGCAGGCGTTGGTCCTCGCGCACGCCTGCTACGGCCACAACAGCTTCTTCAAGGGCAACTACCTGTTCCGCACCTGGACCAGCGCCGACGCCATCATCGACTACCTGGTGTTCGCCCGCAAGTACATCGCCAGTTGCGAGGAGCGCTACGGCGAGGCCGAGGTCGAGCTGCTGCTCGACTCCTGCCACGCCCTGATGAATCATGGCGTGGACCGCTATAAACGGCCGGCGCCGCTCTCGCTGGCGGAGGAACAGCGGCGCCAGGACGAGCGGGCGGACTATATCCAGTCCCAGGTCAACGACCTGTGGCGCACGATCCCGACCCACGGGCCCGACGGCGTGCCGCACGCCGATACCCGGTGGCCTCCGGAGCCGCAGGAGAATCTACTCTATTTCATCGAAAAGAACGCCCCGCTGCTGGAGCCCTGGCAGCGTGAGATCGTACGCATCGTGCGCAAGGTCAGCCAGTATTTCTATCCGCAGCGCCAGACCCAGGTGATGAACGAGGGGTGGGCGACCTTCTGGCATTTCACCCTGCTCAATCGCCTCTACGACGAGGGCTTCGTGACCGACGGCTTCATGCTCGAGTTCCTCCAGTCCCATACCGGCGTGATTTTTCAGCCGCCGTTCGACGCCCCCTACTACAGCGGTCTCAATCCCTATGCCCTGGGGTTCGCGATGATGCGCGACATCCGGCGTATCTGCGAGTCGCCGAGCGCCGAGGACCGGGCCTGGTTTCCGGATATCGCCGGGCGGGACTGGGTCAAGGTGCTGGATTTCGCGATGCGCAACTTCAAGGACGAGAGCTTCATCGCCCAATATTTGTCGCCCCACCTGATCCGGGAATTCCATCTTTTCGCCGTGCGCGACGACGATCGCGAGGAGACCATCGCGGTGACCGCGATCCACGAGGAACAGGGCTATCGGGCGCTGCGTCAGTCCCTGGCGGAGCAGTACAACCTCGGCAGCCGGGAGCCGAACATCCAGGTGTTCAATGTGGATCGGCGCGGTGATCGCTCACTGCTGCTGCGGCATTTCCGGCACAATCGGCGCCCCCTGGCGGAGTCTGCGGATGAGGTGCTGCGGCATGTGCGGCGACTGTGGGGGTTCACGGTGCGAATGGAGGCGGTCGATGAGCAGGGGCGGGTCCAACTGGTGGGTGAGGTATAGCTGCACGGGCGGGCTGAAAACCGGTTAGAATTTGCCGCGCGCGGACGCTAGAATCGCGCCGCTGGTGTTCAGATTTTTTAGTTCGTGCAGGAGACGGAGATGGGCTGGTTTCGCTTCGTCGGGCACTTGGTGCTCCCCCTGACCCTGTTGTCCCTGGCGCTCCCGGTGCGATCTACGGCGGGTGAGGCCACCCTGGCCGGTGAGCCAGACTTGCTGCTGCGCGGCACGCTCGAGTCGATCCGCGACCTGGGACCGCTCAGCGTCGGCGGCGTGCCGCTGGAGTCCGGTCGCTTGCTGGCGCAGTTCTATGCGGCCCGCGACTACCGGCCTGCCTGGGAGCGCGCTGAGCAGGTGCAGGCCCTGCTGTCGGTGGTCGAGGCGAGTGCGGCCGATGGTCTGGACCCGGCCGACTATCATCTGCCGGTGCTCCGCCGCCTCGGGCAGCCCGATGGGTTGACCGCATTGACGCAGGCAGAGCGCGTGGGTATCGACCTCCAACTGAGCGACGCCCTGCTGCGCTACTGCTACCACATCCGCTTCGGGCGGCTGGATCCAGTGGCCGTGAGTCGCGCGTGGAACCACCGCAAGCCGATCCCCGCGCAGACCCTGACCGAGTCCATGGAGCGCGTGGTGGCGGCCGCGGACACCCAGTCGGCGCTGCGTGCGCTGGTCCAACAGCCCTTCTTCTACAGCAATCTCAAGCGGGCGCTGCGTGAGTACGGAGGGTCTGACCCGTTGCACGGTGTGGCGCCGATCCCCGCGGGGCGCAAACTGGTGCAGGGCAACCGCGATCCCCGGGTAGCGCCGGTGCGCGAGCGGTTGCGCGCGCTCGGCGAGTACTCCGCGGCGTCGGCGGATGCGGCGCCCGCTGCATCGTCGGCCGATCCCGAGTTGTTCGACCAGCCACTGCGCGAGGCCCTGATCCGGTTCCAGCGGCGTTTTGCCCTGCCCGCGGATGGGGTCCTGACGGCGGGCACCGTGGCGGCACTCAACCAGCCCTACAGCGACGGCAAGCTCGAGCAGATCCGGATGAACCTGGAGCGCATGCGCTGGTTCTCCGACGAACTGCCGGGTGACTATGTCTACGTGGACGTCGGGGGCTTCATGGCCCACGTGGTGCGTGCGGGCCGGATCGACTGGAGTACCCGGGTGATCGTCGGCACACCGCAGGCGCAGACGCCCAGTTTCCGGGACGAGATGGAGCACGTGGTGTTCAATCCGACCTGGACTGTGCCCCCGTCCATCCAGAAGAAGATGCGCGGCGTCTCCAGTCGCTTCAAAATCTTGGACCGGCGCACCGGGCGTGCGGTGGCCGGGGTCAATGTGAGCGATACGCGGCGGGTCAGTCTGGTCCAGGGCCCGGGCCCCACCAACGCACTGGGGCGGGTCAAGTTCATCTTCCCGAACGATCAGGCCGTCTATCTGCACGACACCCAGAGCAAGGGCCTGTTCGGGCAGTCGGTGCGGGCCTACAGTCACGGGTGCGTGCGGGTGCAGAATCCGCTGAAGCTGGCCGAGGTGATCCTCAACCGTTCGGCCTGGGACCAGCGGGAAATCAATCGGGTGGTGGCCACCAACAAGACCCGCTACGTCCTGCTCGAGAAGCGGCTGCCGGTCCTGCTGTACTATCTGACCGCCAAGGCGGATGAGCACGGCAAGGTCGAATTCCGCCCCGACATCTACGGTCGGGACCCCGCCCTGCGCCGGGCCATCAATGGACCGCCGAGCGAACTTCGCATCGGCTTCGCCGAGCCGGTGCCCCTGGTGGACCCGGCGGCTGTGCCACCCGCCGGGCCGACGCCCGATCGGGGGCGACTCGCGGTGCGTAATCAGGCGCAAGCCCCGGTTGTGCCCGCGCCGCCAGGGCCCCCGGTGCCGCTGTCCCTAACGCCGCCCGGCAGCGACGCGGCCCCGGCCACGGGTGCCGCACCGAGTGCCACCCTGAGCCAGGGTGCGACCCCAGGTCGGACCCTGACTCTGGACCTGCCCCCCGGACCACGCTCAGCCCCCGGCGTCGGTGAGCCGCCGACGCGCATGTAGCCGGGGGCCGACCACCGGTGCCGCGCGGGCGCGAGACATCTCGGCAGGATCACCGGCAGTGCCGCCGCGCGTTGGCGCACTGATCATCGCTTCCGGGTGCGTCCGGCTGCCGCTGCATCGGGTCCGCGTTCGCGTCGCCGTTACGTGCGCCGGTCTCCACGATCCAAGGTCAAGGAGATTAAGATTGTCTGTCGGGTACCCGCTGGGGAGGCCGGGCCATCGGTCCCGCGCTCCGGACCTTCGCAGTGAGTGACGCTTTGACACCGAAAACTATCCGGCCGCGGTGGTTTTGTTACGGCCTGGCCCTGGCAGGGACCCTGGCCGTCCTGTTGGTGCGGGCCGAATTGATACCCCTGGTGGCCCATCGCCCGCTGCTCATCCTGTTGGTCCTGCCCATCATGCTCAGCGCGGGTTTAGGGGGGCTGGGCCCCGGTTTCCTGGCGACCCTGGTGGCCGCGGTCGGTGCTGACCTGCTGATCCTCGACCCCCCCGGTTTCGGGATTGCCTACCCGATGGACGCCGTGCAGTTGGGGATCCTGATCGCCGCCGGGGTGCTGGTCAGCGTCTTGGCGGAAGGCCTGCACCGCGCCCGGCGGCAGGCGGAGGAGGGGCGGGCGCTGGTCGCCTACGGGCTGCTGCTGCGGGTGCTGAGTGAGCGGTTGCAGCGCGCCGAGCGGGAGGAGGCGCAGGGACGGGCGCTGCTGGCCGCGATCCTGGCGAGCATCGGCGACGGGGTCATCGCCACGGACGCCCAGGGCCAGGTGCGTTCGCTCAACACCCAGGCGGAGCGGCTGACGGGCTGGCGGGATGAGGACGCGACAGGGCGGCCGGTCGCGGAGGTCTTGCGGATCATCCATGACGAGACCCGCGTACCCGTTGCCGAACCGGTGCCGCAGGTGCTGGCGACGGGCGAGCGCCTGGGGCTGGCCGCGGACACCCTTCTCATCACCCGGGACGGTTTGGAACTGCCTATCCATGGCAGTGCGACACCCGTGAGCGGCGGCGACGGCACCTCCCTGGGCGCGGTGCTGGTGTTTCGCGATGCCCCGCCTGCGGGTGCGGGCCGGGCGCGTGGCGGCTGAGGCCGTGGTTGGCCGCGCGCTCCCGGGTCAGGTGGTCGCGGCGGGCTCGGGGTCGAGGTAGCGCGCGGCGATCTCGGCGAACTGTTCGCGGCAGGCCAGAAAGGCATCGACCACGTCCGGATCGAAATGGGTGCCGCGCCCCTCGACGATGGTCTGTGTGGTCTGGGCGAGGCTCATCGGCGCCTTGTAGACGCGGCGCGTCATCAGGGCGTCGAAGACGTCGGCGAGCGCCATCAGTCGCGCCGATACGGGGATCGCCTCCCCGGTGAGGCCCGCCGGGTAGCCGCTGCCGTCCCATTTCTCGTGGTGACCGAGGGAGATCTCGCGGGCGATCTCCAGCATAGCGAAGGCGCCGACCGCCTGCCGCGCGGTGGCCTCGTCCGCCGCGGCGAGCGCCTGGCGCATTGCCTTGTCGATGGCGTTGGCGCCGATGGTGGGGTGCAGCTTCATGACCTCGTATTCCGCGCTCGTCAGGCGGCCGGGTTTGAGCAGCGTGGCATCCGGCACGCCGACCTTGCCGATGTCGTGCAGCGGCGCGGCCTTCACGATCATGCCCAGGCGGGGACCCGCCAGGGCCTCCCGGAACCGCGGGTGCGGGGCCAGGTGGCGGGCGAGGACCTCGATATAGCCCTGGGTGCGCACGATATGCTGACCCGTCTCGTTGTCGCGCGTCTCGCCCAGACAGGCCAGTGCCCGCACGTTGAGGTCTTGGATCAGCAGATTCTCGTTCAGGCGCCGCGCGACCTCGCGCTCCAGCCAGAGATTCTGGTCGGCCAGACGGTCGCGGGCCTGCTTGAGTTCGAGGTGGGTCCGTACGCGGGCGAGGGTGATGGCCGGATTGACCGGCTTGGTGATGTAGTCCACCGCGCCCAGTGCCAGGCCTTGTTCCTCGCTGGCCGCGCTGTCCATGGCGGTGACGAAGATCACCGGGATCGCACAGGTTGCCGGCTCGGCGCGCAGGCGCCTGAGCACCTCGTAGCCGTCCATCTCGGGCATCATCACGTCGAGCAGGATCAGGTCGGGCGCCTGAGCGGCCGCCGCGCGTAACGCGCGGGCGCCGGAGTTGGCGGCGCGCACACGGTACAGGGGCAGCAGTAACTCGCCGAGCAGCGTCAGGTTTTCGGGCGTGTCATCGACGATCAGAATGGTCTGACGCAGGGCCTGGTTCGGCGACCGCTCATGCTCGACACGTGCGTTCATGGCCTGCCTGCTATGCTGGCCGGCGTCGGCGGGGATGACCCGGCGCCTGCTGGGTGGGTGGTCGCTGGGGTTGGTGCGCCGCGGAGCCGCGCGGATCCCGTGTCTGCCCCGGAAATTTTTGATGCAAGGCCGGTGCGAGTGTTACATAGTGCCGAGGTTTTTCCCGTATCACAAACAAGATCAGAGGGGACACTATCATGATGTTTCAGGTCCGCATCCATGGCCGCGGGGGTCAAGGCTGCGTCACAGGCGCGGAGATGCTCTCCATCGCCGCCTTTCTCGAAGATAAACACGCCCAAGCGTTTCCGAGCTTCGGCTCCGAGCGGACCGGCGCGCCCGTCGTGGCCTTCTGCCGCATCTCCGATCGGGAGATCCGCTTGCGTGAGCCGATCATGCAGCCGGACGGTCTCATCATCCAAGACCCTACCCTGCTCCACCAGGTGGATGTGTTCAGCGGCCTGCGCCCGGACGGCTTTGTCCTCATCAACTCCAAGAAAAACTTCGATGATCTCGGCATCAGCGAGCGGTTCGGCGGCTGGCACCACGCACACCTGTGCACGGTCCCGGCCACCGAGATCGCCATGGAGCACATCGGGCGCCCGCTGCCCAATGCCATCCTGCTCGCCGGCTTCGCGGCCATGAGCAGGGCGGTCTCGCTGGAATCTGTACACGCGGCGATCAAAGACAAGTTCTCCGGCAAGGTGGCGGCCGGCAACATCGCCGCCGCCAGCGCGGCCTACGACTTTGTGAAAAAAGAGAAGGAGGACTACGAGCGTGCTGAAACAATGTGAAGGCTCCCACGCGGTCGCCGCGACCGTCGCCCTGTGCCGGCCGGAGGTGATCTGCGCCTATCCGATCTCGCCCCAGACCCATATTGTAGAGGGTTTGAGCGAGATGGTCCGTGACGGAACCCTGAGCAACTGCGAGTTCATCAACGTCGAATCGGAATTCGCCGCCATGTCGGTCGCCATCGGCTCCTCCGCCACCGGCGCCCGCTCCTACACGGCGACCGCCAGCCAAGGGCTGCTGTTCATGGCCGAGGCGGTGTGGAACGCCTCCGGGCTCGGGCTGCCGATCGTGATGACGCTCGCCAATCGCGCCATCGGCGCCCCGATCAACATCTGGAACGACCACACCGACGCGATGTCCATGCGCGATGCGGGCTGGCTCCAGCTCTTTGCCGAGAACAACCAGGAGGCG
>Ga0247841_10001856_pt1 | contig 44419 bp, 36 predicted proteins | sample LaCruzMarch2015__2_FD_192410 | JGI IMG/M metagenome (GOLD analysis project Ga0247841, IMG submission 192410) | Freshwater microbial communities from meromictic Lake La Cruz, Castile-La Mancha, Spain - LaCruzMarch2015_18m | ecosystem: Environmental > Aquatic > Freshwater > Lake | place: Spain... | reverse complement strand
CAACCCAGACTAAGGGTTCATTTAGCTCTGTGGCTAAAAACGCATTTAGAAAGTGAATAAGCAGATTACGATTTTCTTCGCTGCCCAATAAAGCTTTGAATACACAATCTATTTTTGGATCAATGGCGTGTTGCATAGGTGATCGCTGAGTAAACTTAAGGTTGTGGAATTGTAGGTTAATTGTGATAAAAGTGGCTATTATTATTTACGACTGAGGTGTGCGGATGAAGGCACTGCGCAGTGCAATGCAAAAGCAGCGTAGCGGTGTGCTAAGCCGTATTGCGACGCATTGTGGCTTACTGTTTGGTGCAAATACGGCTTTACGCCTATTGCACACATGGATTACGCCTTAGGGTTGTGAAAATAGTCATGTGGAAGAGACGCTTCGTCCATCAGCATAGCCTATAATTGTTAAGCAAATAACACGTGTTATGCCTGTTACTTTGCTATAAAAAAACCGGTAATTCTTACTATAATTGAATGCTATGGCAGAGCCTTAGTAAATACAAACAGGAGTAAAAAGGCTTTAGCCTTGTTAACCAATGGCTAAAGCAATTGGACTCCGTATTTTTTACGCTAGTCATAATAACTGCTGATAAAACTCATCACATTATTACTTGTTTTCTTTTATTTTTTGCTGTGTTCATTGCTTGTCAATACGCAGCGTTATTGCCTATGGAGGCATTATGTCTGTGCATTACACGCTTACTGTTACACCTAAACCACTTAGCGATCCTGGACGCTCACAAGGTGAGTATCGAAATGGCTATGCCTTTGCAGTAATTAAAACGGATGGCTCGGTGGTTACGTGGGGGGATAGTAGTTATGGTGGCGATAGCTCTTTAGTTGCTAGCGACTTAGCGGGTGCTATTGATGTTACACAGATTTTTTCAACTAAAACCGCTTTTGCTGCTTTACGCACTGATGGCTCGGTGGTCACTTGGGGTAATAGTAGTTCTGGTGGCAACAGCTCTGCCGTCGCCAGTGCCTTAGCAGGTGAGATTGACGTCATGCAGATTTATTCAACTTTTGGTGACTTTGCCGCCTTACGCACTGATGGCTCAGTAATTACTTGGGGTGATAGTAATTCGGGTGACAACAGTTCTGCCGTCGCTAATGCCTTGTCGGGTGACGTTGATGTCACGCAAATTTATTCAACTTTGGGCTCCTTTGCCGCCTTACGCGCCGATGGCTCGGTGGTCACTTGGGGGTCTAGAGATTTTGGTGGCCATAGCACTGCTGTAGCTAGTGCCCTATCAGGTGACGTTGATGTCATGCAGATTTATTCTACTGCGTGGGGCTTTGTTGCCTTACGTGTCGATCGCTCGGTAGTAACTTGGGGGGCTAGCAGCCCAGTGGCACGTGCCTTATTTGGCGCTTTTGATGTCATACAGATTTATTCTACTAATTCTGCTTTTGCTGCCTTACGCGCTGATGGCTCGGTGGTCTCTTGGGGCGTTAGTACTGATGGTGGCAACAGCTCTGTCGTAGCCAGTGCTTTGTCGGGAGAAGTGGATGTCATGGAAATTTTTTCTGCTTGGAAGGCCTTTGCCGCCTTACGCGCCGATGGCTCAGTGGTCACTTGGGGGGATAGTTATTCGGGTGGCGACAGCTCTGCCGTCGCCAGTGCCTTAGCAGGTGAGATTGACGTCATGCAGATTTATTCTAATTACGGTGCCTTTGCCGCCTTACGCGCTGATGGCTCGGTGGTCACTTGGGGAGATAGTGATTATGGTGGCGACAGCTCTGCCGTCGCCAGCGCCTTAGCAGGTGAGATTGACGTCACGCAGATTTATTCTACTGGGTCTGCCTTTGCCGCCTTACGCGCCGATGGCTCGGTGGTCACTTGGGGGTGGTCTGGTGGCAACAGCACGGCCGTCGCCAGTGCCTTAGCGGGTGACATTGACGTCACGCAGATTTATTCTACTGAGGCTGCCTTTGCCGCCTTACGCGCCGATGGCTCGGTGATCACTTGGGGGCATAGTGATTATGGCGGCGACAGCTCTGCCGTCGCCAGCCAACTCAGCTCTGGAGTGGTCAGTTTTGCAAACGTTGCCACCGATGATGTGTTTCAAGCTACTAATAAAAATAATATTCCCATAGGCACTGCTACTGCCTTATTAACCGACGGCTTAGAAGATACGGCATACCTCATCAGCACTGCTCAGTTAAGTCAAGGTTTTACCGATACCGATGACGATGCTTTAATTGTGCAAAATCTCACGGCTGACAAAGGTAGCATAAGCCATAACAAAAATGGTAGCTGGAGCTTAATTCCATCAGCAAATTATCATGGTATGGTCACCGCTAGCTACACCGATTTACACGGCACCTACGAAAGCAAAACCAGCACGGCAACGTCTGCCGAGCTTAATGTCAATGACTTGCCCACTGGTTCAGTAAGCATCACTGGCACTGCCAAACAAGGCGAAACCTTAACCGCCACCAGCACACTTGCCGATGCTGACGGCTTAGGCACGCTTAGTTATCAATGGCAAGCAAACAGCCTTAACGTAGGCACGGGCAGCACTTACACGCTAAGCCAAGCCGATGTAGGAAAAACCCTTACGGTTACGGCTAGCTACACCGATTTACACGGCACCTACGAAAGCAAAACCAGCACTGCAACGTCTGCCGTGCTTAATGTCAATGACTTGCCCACTGGTTCGATAGCCCTCACTGGCACTGCCAAACAAGGCGAAACCTTAACCGCCACCAGCACACTTGCCGATGCTGACGGCTTAGGCACGCTTAGTTATCAATGGCAAGCAAACAGCCTTAACGTGGGTACGGGCAGCACTTACACGCTAAGCCAAGCCGATGTAGGAAAAACCCTTACGGTTACGGCTAGCTACACCGATTTACACGGCACCTACGAAAGCAAAACCAGCACGGCAAGCCTTGCTGTTATTGGTATAACTTCTATAGTCCCTGGCATTTTAATAACGAAAGACGATGTGTTAATCGGCGAAAATGGCGATACGGCCTTAATCAACGTGTCATTAAGCGCTGCACCAACACGCGAGGTCTCGATTCGCTTTTTAAGCAATGACAACAGTGAAGGCTTGTTAAGCAATGCCACGTTAAACTTTACCGCCAGCAATTGGTTTACCCCACAAACATTGACGGTAAGTGGACAAAATGATTATATAAACGATGGTAATCAACCCTTTATTATCACTGCTGACATCAATAGTGCTGATGTTAATTATCGCCAATTGTTAATTGATCCCATTGTCCTCACTAATAAAGAAGATACCACCACAGAGGCCTCGGCGCGTATTCCTATCAATACTGTGCGTGATACACCCTTAAAAATTTATGGTGATGTGCTAATTAATGTGTTGGCAATAGATAGCACAACTGGTTTATTTGAAATCACGGGCAGTAAACCCATTAACGATGTGCTCTATGGCTTGGATGGTCATGACACCTTGTATGGTGGCAATCTACAAGATGATTTATCAGGCGGTATCGGCAATGATGAACTCTATGGTGAAAACGATGAAGACTTTTTGTATGGCGAAGCCGGTCATGACACTTTATTTGGTGGGCTTGGCAAGGATACTTTAGACGGTGGTACAGGTAACGATGTTCTCACGGGTGGAATTGATGATTTAGCCCTAGACGTGTTAATCGGTGGCGCCGGCAATGATGTTTATTACTTAGGTTATGGCAAAGTTGATCTTGTTAAAGACAATGGCTTACCTACAGATGATGATACGGTGATTATGCCGTATCAACTATCTAGCTATACCTTACCCCTTGGTATTGAAACGGGCACAATAAGCACGGGTACAGCAGTTTCTAATTTAATGGGTAATAACAGTCCCAATACGTTAACGGGTAACGAGGGTAACAATAATCTAAATGGCGCATCAGGTAATGATTCTTTACTGGGTGGGGCGGGTGATGATGTATTACTTGGCGGTAAGGGCAATGATATTTTACAAGGCGGTATAGGTCGCGATATTTTATTGGGAGGGGCAGGTAAAGACCGCTTTGTATTTGATTCAGAACTGCGGGCAACGCCTGATAAAATTAACGATTTTAATGTCAGTGATGACACAATTATCTTAGATAATAAGATTTTTTCGCACTTAACCCGCACTGGCACACTGAATGCCAACCAGTTTGTCAAAGGCGCTAAGGCTTTAGATAGTAATGATTACCTACTGTACACTCCCAATACTGGTGTAGTAAGCTATGATGCTGATGGCAATGGCACCGGCGAAAGCCAACAAATTGCTCTGCTAGGGACTAACAAAGCACTTACTTATGCTGATTTCATGGTAATTTAAGCCCCAAAAATATGTTGTCGTCATTAAATTAATTAAACACCTACTTTTAATAACCTACTGCCATTAAATTAAGCCGTTCGTGGTTCGACAGATGCCCTTTGATAGACTCCGTTCGACTGGCTCAGGGCAAACGGGAAAATCCTTAATTTAAGGGCAATGACTGAGTAGCCTCTAACTTTTGCGCTTGGCATTTTATGATGAATTTTGCAACACTCTTCACTACGGTCACAGAAACACCTGCCACACAGGAACATTTTATTACCGACGGGAAACTCACCTGTCAGTATGCCGAAGTCCCGCATTTTTTGGAAAAAATTGACGCGTTTCTGAGTGCTCACGAGGTTTATCCGCAGCATTGTATTGCGGTGGAATGTAATAACTCAGTCCCTAGTGCATTACTACTGATTTATCTATTATCAAAACGCATTGGCTTTATGCTGTTACCTCCGACCGATAATAGTGACAAAGGCGCAAGCTTAAAACCCATCCCTCAGTTTTGTCATATTCGCCTTAAAGTCGCCACGCCGCCCCTTACACCAGGTGCATTACCCACACTAGATCTACTTGAATCGTTCTATCACGTTGAAGCCCGCGACACGCCAACACGTGCCAATCAGATTGCCACCGAAGGCTTATTGTTTACGCGCACCTCTGGCAGTATGGGGGAAGCTAAAATTGTTGTACAAAAACAAGAAAAGGTCCTCAGCAGTGCCTTTAATTGCATTAAAAAATATAATTTTACCGCTGAAGATCGTATGACTATCCCCGTGCCTATTTTTCACATGTACGGCTTTGGGGCTGAGTTTTTACCTGCCTTAATCCTTGGCTGCTGCATTGATTTACAAGAAAATAGCAATTTGCTTAAATATTTAGATAGAGAACGACGATTTTCACCAACAGTCGCATTCATCACCCCTAATTTATGTGAAATGTTATTACGTGGCTGGAAAACGCCTAAACCTTATAAAGTTATTGTTACGTCAGGGCAGCGCATTCGTGAAGATTTATTTGCTGCGCTTGATGCGCTATGCGGTAACCATTTAGTTAATCAATACGGCAGCACTGAAATGGGCCCCATTTCCGCCTGCGCTCCTAATGATGATTTTGCTAAACGTATCAGCACTATTGGCTCCCCTATGGCTGATGTTAACTTACGCATTGAACATAATGGAGATCATGAGTCAGGAGATTTGTATTGCCAACACCCATACGGCTTTGAAGGCTACATGGATGAAGCAGGTAACTGGCTAGTTCAGGCTCAAGATTGGCACCGTACCGGCGATGCCGCTAAAAAGAATGATAATGGTGAAATTATTGTGACAGGTCGTGCCGATAACAGTATTAATCGCAGTGGCTTTTTAATTTTATTAGCCGACATTGAAAAAGCCTTAGAAACATTTGATAGCGTCACCCAAGCCGTGGTTGTGCCGATTAATTCCACCAATATTCAAGGGCAAACACTGGTTGCGTTTTGCGTTAAAGCAGTCAATACATCATCCACAGAGACTGAGTTGCGCAGTGCTAGCTCAAAAATCTTACCTAAATATGGCGTGCCAGATGTGTTCCTTATGGTTGATAATTTACCCTTATTACCCAGCGGCAAACCCGATCAGCAAGCCTTAAAAAAACAAGCGGAAGCAGCACTTTCCCTGTCAAGTTAACCTTAACTTATTACCGTCATCATGGTTGAAATTGCCCGTATCAATACACTTATTGCTGAGTTAATGCAGACTTATCGGCAAGCTTTAGCGGTAAAACATATCCATGATGAGCGGATATTTAGAAAAGTGCTCTGTTGTGATTATGAAAAAATTCTGCATGCTTTGGTTGAATTAAAATCCGTTAATTTACCTGACCTGCTTAACACTCGATTTTTCCCCAGCACGCCTGCGATGGCTCAAATTCTTTTAACTCAAGCTAAATTTTTGCATTTAAATCATATTGGCTTTGAAGTATTAGAGCCATTGGATCTTATCTTACAAGGTATTGATTATTGGGCTGAACATCTTAATAAAAATCTTGGCTTTGCTGTCAAAGTGCAAAAATACTTACGCTTCCCTGCTTCGCAAAACTTTCAAAATCGGGTGAATGCTTACACAGAAATTATGTGTATTTGGCTGCAAATTGAAGAGCAGCATTTTATGCTTGAATTTTTTGATATTGCCCGCTCACATGAAGCATTATTACCTAATAAAACGGATATGATTTACCACATTAGCCCAGAACGTCTTCTAACACATCATGCTCAATCCCGTCACCATGAAGAAGCCATGAAATCCTTATTTGGTAATGACAGCATTTGGCATTATTCAATGTCACTGCAAGAACGAGAGGCAGTGAATGACTTGCATCATCAACTGACTGACTTCACCCTGACCCATACAGATTACAAAATGGCCTACGCCATGCCTATTGAAAATAAGCATGATGGCACTTACCATACCAAAATCATTAATATTCCGTTAAAGCTAGAACTGGAATTGTGCCACATTAGCCCAATAATTAATCAACCCACACTGTTGTAATAAATCACTATTAACTTAAGTCGGGCGGCATTAGTGGGCAATGATCGGTAGGTGTGAAACAAATCCGCAGTGTGTTTACGTTATTTCATGCCCATCCCTTACTAAAAGTTAAGGTAGTGTGCAATAACCGATACGACTGACTGCATGTATGGATTACACCTTACGGGTCACCAACACACACCCGAATAAAATAATCACGTAGTCAATGATCGTTACGGTGCATAACACTAACGCTTATGCACCCTACGCGAACGTTAACGTTAATCATATTTTTCAATTTGGAGCATAAACGCATGTTTGCATTAAATTTTTTAGTTGTCCTTGGGGTTGCAACCACTGATGTTATTCGTGATGCCTTAGAAACGACGCATCAGGAGTTATTTCCTGCCAAACAACCTGATCCCAATGCAGAAATTGAAACAAAGGTTCCTCATATTGGACAGCGTTTCATGTCATTTTTAGACGACACTGACAATCGCTTTCAAACTTTTGTTAGTAAAAAAATTGATCCTTTACTTGCGGGTCATTCTCGTGAACAGCAGTTACAAAGCCTCATGCACGGTGGCGTGCGAGAACTCTCACCACAAGAAAGAGCAACTAACCGACGCTTAGGGCTAGGTGTTGGTGCCTCAGGTTTATTGGCTATTGCTATCGTCAGTGGTCAAGCGTATTTGCCTTATGTGATTGCGGCTGGCCTATATAGCGTCTGGCCTTGGTACGTTCAAGCTTACAGAACCTTAGTGGAAGATCGACAAATTAAAATTGTTGTGCCTATCATGGTATATGTGAGTTGGATGTGGTTAAGCGGGCATTTTATCGTTGGAACACTGGCCTCTCTATTTTTTGCCTTATTCCAAAAAGTACGATTAATTACCCAAATTGGCGCGCGCCAAAATTTAATCAGCATCTTTGACCAACAACCTCGTTTTGTTTGGGTAGATAATAATGGACTTGAAGTTGAAATTCCCATCGAAGACTTACATATTGGTGATGTCATTATTTTAGATGCGGGGCAAACTGTGCCGGTTGATGGCACAGTTATCGATGGCGCTGCGTTAATTGACCAACACCGTTTAACGGGTGAAGCACAACCTGTTGAGAAAGAAACTGGCGATACGGTCTTAGCCTCTAGTTTAATGTTAGCAGGACGGTTGCGCGTAAAAGTAGAAAAAGGTGGCAATGACACTGCCGCAGCACAAATTCTTGAAATCTTAAAAAACACCATCGATGATGGCAAAGACGATATTGCTAAAAATCTTGAAGAAGTTGAGCATACCTTATGGCCAATGCTCTGTGGAGGTTTAGTTGGCTGGATGATTGGCGGCCCTATCACGGGCGCGGCGATATTAGGCTGTAACTATGTCATCGGTACTGTGCCCTTAAAAATGATTAACCTACTGGGTGCCCTTAATTCAGGCGCTAATCACAGCATCTTAATTAAAGATGGACGCGCCTTAGAAACACTTAATAGTATTGATGTCATCGTGTTTGATAAAACCGGTACATTAACGCAAGATCAACCCGAATTAGTGCGTATTCATGCCCTAGACGAACGCAGTGAAAATGATATTTTAACCTTGGCGGCCACCGCAGAATATAAACAAACTCACCCAATTGCCTTAGCCATTCTTGGTGAAGCTAAAGTGCGTAACTTAAATTTACACCTAACCCATAATACTGAATACGAAATTGGTTATGGCATTAAAGTTATTATTAATCATCGCAACGTATTAGTGGGCAGCTACCGCTTTATGGGCATGGAAAATGTTGTCATTCCTCAACGGTTCCAGCCTGAAATAGATCGCTGCACCGCGCACGGTATTTCGATAGTGTATATCGCAGAAGAAGGAAAATTAGTAGGTGCCATTGAATTAGACGCCTGCCTACGCCCAGAATCTAAAGACGTGGTGAACTGGTTAAAAGCCTCGGGCATGTTGTTGTACATCATCTCAGGTGACCAAGAAGCCCCCACCCAACGCCTTGCAAATGAATTAGGCATGGATGGCTATTTTGCTAATACTCTGCCAGATCAAAAAGCCAAAATTGTCAAAGAACTTAAATCGGGCGGTCGTAAAGTCTGCTTTATTGGTGACGGCATTAACGATGCCATTGCCCTTCGCAGTGCAGATGTTTCGGTCTCGTTTAGAACCGCTACCAATGTGGCGAGTGATAATGCTCAAATAATTTTAATGAATGACGACCTTAACCAACTGAAAATTTTATTTAATTTAGGTCATTCCTACAAACATTTACTTAATAATAACTACAAACAATCCGTAACAATAAGCTTAATTGCAGGCGCAGCCGTTATCGTCCTGCCCTATAAATTCATTATTGTAGAATCCTTATTTGCCCTTAATTTTATCTTTGGTATTAACATCGCGACCACTGAGTTATTAACTGATGACATTGGCACTTTAAAAGCAAAAGAAGCTGAAGAAAAAGTTAAAGGTAGTCAATTTTTAGAAGCAATGACGCAATTAAGTCGTAAATTAAATTTGCAAAAAATTGATTAATTATGGTGATCCAAATTTTGGATTAAAGACGCCTCACTGTATTCTGAAGCTGTTTTACTCCAATAATAAGCAATGCAGATTTTTTACTACAAATCAACGACACTGACCCTCTTGATTTTGACGGTATTATTCGCTGTTTACTTGCAGCACAAGTAAACAGCGCTCCGTAAACCAAAATAAACCCACCACTAAGGCCAGCATTGAAGGAATGTAAGTAAAAATAAGCACCTTGTTTTTTACGTTAAAGGCACGCTGACAGGCATAAAATAAACTTAACACTAGCACGACAAACACTACTTGCCCTAACTCGATACCCACATTAAATCCCAATAAACTTAGCAAAAGATGATGCTCTATTAAGCCAATATCCGCTAATGACGCGGCAAAGCCAAAGCCGTGCAATAAGCCACAACAAAAGACCAAAGCGGCCAACTGCCCTTGCTTAACCTGTAAGGTTAATAAATTTATTAACGCGGTAATAACAATACTTGCTGCAATAGCAGATTCAATAAACGCCACGTGGATATTTACATAGCCCGCCGCGGCTAAGCCAAAGGTAATGGAATGCGCTATGGTAAAGCTTGTAAGCACGACCAACCAATGCTTGAGTCCTCGTCCTGACACCACTAACGTTAATAAAAACACTAAATGGTCAGCCCCTAACAAAATATGCTCCACGCCGGTGCCAATAAAGCGCACAAACACTTTCCAAGGCGCAGGGAAAAACTCAAATGAATGTTCAAGTGGTGTCAATATCCCCCCTTGAAACACACCATTGCGTTGAGCACGTAGGGTTAATTGTTGTTCATTTTCGTGTTCACCAAATAAATTCACATCGACCGTAACCTGTTGAGGGCTGTGTTGAAATATCGCCTCCATCACCACGGTTATAGCGTCTTTATCGGTTACTGACGTGGGCGTTTTTTTTGATAAGGTCAGAAAGATGTCTTTAATCTGAGCCTGTTCAGCACCTGCACTAAGATGAAAACGCTGCCTAATACTGTCTTGCAAGGCTTGCTCATAAACAGATACATCACGTGGTGTTAAGCTATTCTCTTGAAAAGCACTTAATTGGATAAAGGTACTGATTGGCAGCTCTAATACGATAAAAACCGAGCGCTTATCTAGTGTAAGTGTGCCACTTAACAAGGGCAATTGATGTGCTACGGCCACATTGATAAACAAGGCCGTGCTTACTATACAACCCATTAAAATTATTCTTAGACAAGATAAATATGTCGTCATGACTTTCGCTAGTGTTATTTTAAAAATCGACCGTTGCTGAGGGAATGTGTTGTGTTAACCAAAACTGATCATGCGCACTGGCAATCACTAACAATGGATATAAATGTGGATCAACGTGCACTTGAACGCGACTTAGCCGTTGCGTGCTACAGGCAGACATTGTTATGTGTATAGGTAAAGCATGTCCCTGTATTGAGGCATTAGAAAGATGCAAGATTCGTTGCTCTTTAAGCACCTGCTGCCACAGCGTCGACGACGGCATCTCAAGTGCTGTTATTGTTAAAAACTCACCGTCCCCGGCGATAATTATGATGTTATTTTTAAACAGCGCAGCAATGTGTTGCACCTTTACATTAAATGTCTCCGCTGGTAGCGTGGCATACTCATTAAAAAAAGCATTCAAAGGCAGCGCAGATGCTAATAACTGATGAAAACTATCAATGGGTGCTAATGAAAAATCCAGCTGTAAACACTGATTACCTTGCTTTGTCAGGGTTACTTGATTTTTTTGTAGATCATGAGCCATAACTAATTGAATATTGTAGCCAATGCTTAAGCTCCAAAATAATAAAGTGATTAGTTGTAGTTTATTTATCTTTTTCATTTAAATGCTCTATAGTTACAGGCAATAAGTCTCATGCTGACGTTTATGTGTGAAGGTGAAGTATCTTTCTAACTAGCCCTTGCCTTTTCAGAAAATATGCCAGAATAACAGGTAAATATGAGCGTTCCGACCCTTTCTTTTAACACTGCTGTGGAAATAATATGAATTTAACCAAACCCATAATTCTCCTTTTAGGATTAACGACAAACACTGCTTTTGCGGTAGATTTAACAATAGCAAAAAAATATTATGCGCCTGCAAATTTTGAAACTATGTTAGCTACAGCTTACTCGCCAACGTTATCACTGACCTCTACACTGACCAATCGCGGGCGTTATTTAATATCATCCTCTGCGACCGTAAGCCCTAAAGCGGGCTACTTAACTATTGGCGCAAAATATAATGCCAACACAGGCTTTGATGCCAAAGCGACAATAATACCCACAAACTCTACGTATAAAACAATTTTTTCTAAATTAATTCAGTTGGTTGCTAATTCAACCGACACATCAGGTTTTTATCGCTTAGATTCGCACCTACATCCTAATGATTCAATTGATGTCGATGAAGCGAATAACAATACCTTAAAGTTTCGTAATAACTTAGGTAAGGCGGCTCAACCTTATGGCTATGTAACGTTTTCTTATGACAGCACGACGCATCTATTAAAAGCAGAAAAGCGTTATATCTACACCTATACACTTAACTTTTCAACAGATGCAAAGGGACGAGTGACCACCTCATATCCTGCAACGTACACCGAAGATAGTGCCTTTCAGAGTGCTGGTTTTTATGTCGCAATAAAAGCCAGTAATTACTCATTAGTTGCCAATGCTGCGCTTGCGACGCCGCTGTATTTTTACACATCTGCTGATAGTTATGACATTCCCACGCGAATGAATCCAACGGGCACAGCCTATATATCCAATCCACCCGCGCCTTTTTTATCAAATATGACCACCACTAGCGTTGAAGCTGGCAGCACCGCTTTTTATAACAGCATCAATGCCACTTACCGCACCCAAGTAAGCGTTGCAGGTAAAAGTGCGGTAACAAAAACGGCGGCGCTTAAACAGTTACTAAGCATACCTACAGCACTCACCACACAAAATACCAAAATGCGTTATGCACCCGCACTGTATAACGCGTTTCGTGATTCTGCATTATCTAAAACGTTGATTAGTGATGCACCTGCCGACGGCACACCTGGTCAACACCTTGTGCCGTATATTTATTTCACTAATGAAAAAGATAGCGCAGGCAGCTATCATCCTTTCATGAACATTGTCACATACACCAACCATAGCTTCCCGCATGGCTTACTTGATATTCCAGGGCCTCCCTACTCAGGCGCAGGCAGCCCCACAACTCCGGTAACGCGTTACGCAAATCTTGGCTTTTTTATTGCCAGAATCCCATTAAAAGATTACGGACAAGTGGCCACAGTAACAGACAATGCCATGAAACCTGACTCGCGTGGCTGGGCAAAAAATTTAATCACGGATTCTGGATGCCCCTCCACACAAATACCAAGCTGCCCTTTTTCTGATAATTATAATTACACCAGCACAGCAGATATTGGCGTGCTTATTGATGGCTCGATTATCTTTCCCGTACTCAACAATACCTTAATGCCAGCGCAATGGAAGGGTGAACTCTCTTTGTATGGCTGCCATGTTGGGCAAGGTGGTGGCGGCCCACACTGCCATGCAGACGCGTTCAAAACAGGACAAAAAATTGTTACGCTGTATAACGACAATGATTATCTTAATAAAGATCACCCGCCTTTAATTGGCTTTGGTTATGACGGTGTCGCCTTATTTGGAACCTATCGTTCTGATAAAGACGCCCAAATGCTGGGTTATCAAACAGAGCTTGATGCTTTTGGTGGTCATGATCATGATGCTATCGGCTATCATTATCATGCCCACACCGCCACCATGCCCACAACGTACAGTAATTTTAGAGGCGGAAATGGCATTGCAATTGACCCCACTAACACGCCCGTCAATGTATTAATGAAAGGTGCGTGGGCGGGAAATATAAATGCTGTGCCCTTTTTTGGTGATGGCTCAGATTTTAAAAACAACCCGTATCTGGGTGGTATGTAACAGGCAAAAAAGGACTTAGTGTTTACGCTAAGTCCTGATCTAAGCCTTATCAGTTGATAGAGTGCTGAGTCGATACGACGGCACAGATGCCGAACAGCACGCTCATGATCGGAAATTGTCAATGTAGTTGTCGCCTCGACGGTTAAAATTTACGCTACTTTTCTTATCTGAACATCAATATCTTTGGCATCACCTTCTTTTACCTTATCGGGGTTAAGATGAACAGCTTCGACTCTTTGCCAATTCCGAGTGTTTCCGCTCCAGCGTTGTGGGTTTTTAGCATAGGCAGCCTCGTAGACAGCTTTACGATTATTTATAAGCATTTCGTCTAAGTTGTTATGTCGCTGATCTGGCGTGACAAAAGCGATACCAGTGTGGCGATGCTCGTGGTTATACCATTGGACTAACCGTGTAACCCATTGACGCGCTCCTGCTGCTACGGACTCATTGAGTAATACTATTACTTGCTGGCGCTCTTCGTGGCGAGTCATTCGACCTCTTCCCCCAAGAGCGCTCGGAACTTTTTTTGCAGTACCAACAGCGCTGCGGCTTCTGCTAAAGCTTTGTCTTTACGCACTAATTCGCGTTCAAGACTTTGATTTTCAATTTTTAATACACGTAAGGATTCAGCTTTTTCACGCGATTCCTCTCTGTCGCCATGACTACAGAAATCTATTGTCCATTGCTCGAGTTGATGAGCAAAAATACCACGTTCACGGCACCAGGTATTTAAGTCTTCTCCTAGCAATCCATAGCTTTGCTGTAAGGCGGTAAGTCGTTCTTCAGGACGCCAATCCATGGGGCGTTTTGATGCCGGTGATGCTGCCTTATTGCTGGCCTTTTTACTTTGTCTCATCCAATCCTTCAATGTGGTTACGTTGATATTTAATTCGTTTGCGATCGATTCAATCGTTTGGTCATTGCTACGACTGTAAACTTTTACCAAGGCTTGCTCTTTCAAGCCTAAGGAATATCTTTTATATGTTTTCATTTCTAAACTCAAATTTTATTTTTTCTTAAAATTTGAGGGTCGAGTCGCCCAAAGGATCTTCCCCTTCAGGCGCTCACAGATCCGTACGCGAGACTCTCGCCTCATACGGATCTTCTTATTCATCGCCCTTTGAATATACAAAATCCCAATGTACAAACAACTTTGGTAGGCTTTCCCGGCAGCGCTTAAGCCAAGACCAAGCTTGCCGTTTATGCCCTCTAAGCCGTTTGTATTTATTCCTTGCCCAGCGCCCCAGTCTCAAATCTATTCTGACCAAAAAACGTTTTAATGTTTCTGGGTAGAATGCTCCATAGTACGTGACCCACCCCCGAACCATAGGATTCAGACGAGCGGTCAACATCGACAAGGTCATTGTCGTACAACGGTTGATATTAAGACTTTGTATCGCTAAGCTCATCCTTTTCAAAGCCTTTCGACTAACGCTCGGCTTGAAACCAGTAAAGAGATTTCCTTTACGATCCTGTACGGTTCGCGCATGGAAACTGAAGCCCAGAAAATCGAAACACGTATTGGAATATTCACCTTTATGTTTACCATCTTTACAATACACCAGCTTCGTTTTACCCGGATGCAATTGTAGCTTGCACTCAGCTAATCTTTCTCGCAGATCATTTAGTAAGGCTTCCGCTTCTTCTTTACTTCGGCAGTGACAAACAATGTCATCTGCATACCTTTCAAAAGGCACCGCAGGATAATATCGCTTCATCCAGACATCAAAGGCGTAATGCAGATACAGATTTGCAAGTAGCGGGCTGATGACGCCCCCTTGCGGCGTGCCACAACTGCGCTCTTGTAATCCGCCTTCCGCCAGTGCTACTGGACTTTTCAACCAGCGTTGAATGTATAGCCGAATCCATTTCTCTGGAACGTGCTTTTCCATTGCACGCATCATCAAGTCATGATAAATCGTATCAAAGAAGGCTTTCATATCCATATCCATATCCAGCACCCAATCATAGCGCCAGCAGTTACGCTTGGCTTGATTAACTGTCTGGTGTGCAGCGCGTTGTTATGCCAGCGCTATGTGCCCTCAACGTTTGGCAAGTGGTTTTTGTGGGCCAATGTGTTGCTAGTGGTCAGCAGTTTTTATTTTTATAACCAGCAGTATTATTTTCTGGCTATCCTGGTACCCCGATTAGTGCATGATGTGACGGCTTATATTTTTTATGTGACGCATGACGTCAACAAACATCAGCGCCAGCCGCAGAATGCCATTTACCGCTGCGCGACATACTACCGATTGCCTATTATTGCTGTATTGTCGGTGCTGTCATTTTCACTGGCGTTTGTATTGCAGGCTTATGGGGATAATACCGTTAGCCTGATCACCCGCTATCTGTTTGATGTCGAGATCGATAAGGCGGCCACCCTGGGTTTGCTGGGTTATCTGGCCTTGATGCACTATTATACCGAGGCGTTTACCTGGAAGCAGGACTCGCCTTACCGGCAATTTATTGCTTTTTCAAAATAAGAGTGTCGAGTTAGAGAATGCGACCAGGACGGCTGCGCGGAATAGATTTAAAAAAAAAGGCCGCATTAAGCGGCCTTTCTCTAAGTAAGGTTTATAACATTAACGGAATTATTTTCCGTTGATCTTAAAACCAGTGATTTTGATCAGATCGTCAGTGACATAGTCATCGTTAATGGCGCAGTCGCTGCCTTCAACACAAGCACTGTCATTGCTGTGTTGGATATGGACATAAGCGGTTTTGCCATCGGCGGTGAATTCAAAACCGGTTGGTTCAGCGCTGCTGTCACGGACTGACAGGATTTTTACGCAACCGTCAACATTGTTGTCACGGTCTTTTCCATCACGTAAACAGGCCCAAACATCACCAAAAGGATGGTCTTCGATGACATAAATATTGCCGGTGCGCGGTTGGAAATGCAGGTTATCGGGTTGGTTCAAATCTGCATCACCTGATATGGCGCGCTCGGCTACCGCAACTGCGAAGCCTTTAGATTCTGCGCTGTCAGCCAGATAAGTCAAACCATTGCCGTTTACAGCAAGATTGTTAATAGTCACTTCGCCAGTGCCTACTGGGTTGGTGTCTGTTATACAAAACACTTCGCCGTAGTTTTTAGCCGTTTCGTTACCTGTGTTAGTCCAGCAGAATTTAACACCTGTGCCTGTGTACATAGGGTCGAAATGACCGTCTTCTGGACGATAATAGCCAGTCGCAGAGTTTGCGTCAGCAGATGCGCGCAAATTAGCCGTATCCACTTTCACCCAAGCGCCTTGGCCGATTTCACAACCTTGACCGAATTGCGGGAAGCTGCTGCTGCCTTTGTCTACGCAAGAAGCTTGATAGGCATAAACAGTACCGGCAACCAGCGGAGATTGGCTTAAGCTGGTGACAGGCGTAGTGCCGTCCCACAAAGTGCTAGGAACAAACTTGAACATACTGCCGCCGTCTGTGTTAGCGCCTTCTGCACCTGGGCGCAGTTCGTCACCGTAATAGACAACACCTTGTTTAGTCAGATCTAAGCCTTCCCACGCCAACTTGCCTACAGCGCCGCGATATTCAACTTGGCCTGTTACTGCATTGCCTGCGGTGTCGATGGTTGCGCTAGCGCCACGAGCAACCAGGGTTTGGTCAACAGTAGCCAGCGGGTTAAGGATTTCGTACAGGCCGCCGTCATCTTCTTCTTCAGTGGCGACGATAGTGTTCCAAGGCGTCAGACGGATGCCGTCACAGCCAGTCATGCCGCGCAGAATGGTTTTGACTGCACCGGTAGCCAAGTTGACAGTTTGCACGGAAGGCGTCAGTTTGGTTTGACCGCCTGGAAACGTGCCGACGGCAGCGTTACCGGCTTCAATACAAGTGACGATGTGGCTAGGCTTGGTTGCATTAGGCCAAAAAGCCATCATATCCGAATTGTTGGCGGATTTGCGGGTGACGATTTCAGCATTCAGGCCGGTTGCCAGTTTGATCAGGTCTGTTGCTTTTTGACCAGGTACGCGTGGAACGGTGACGGTTTCAGAACTACCGACAGGCTTGACAATGCCAAAAAACTTCATAGATTGGGCTCTCAACAGGTTTTGAGCTTCCAAACCGAAGTCGTTAGCGGCGACTGCAGCACCGGAAACCGCCATGCTGATTGCCAACGCGAGTATATTTTTATTCATGTTGTGACCTCTAATAATAGTTATGGTAAGACTGCTTAACGCCCTAAGGCAGCATTACTTTATATCCCCACAATGACAGATTTATGAAAAGCGCCGGTTACAATATGTGGACTTAACCCGCCCGTCCGTTAAAAATATCGTTATGCGACATAAGGTTTTAAGCTGCGCTCTGCCGAGCGCCGTCCTAAGCAATTGGCATTAGCCGATGTAATCATGTTATGCCTTTACTTTTCTATTTAGCTGTATTTCGGGGTCACACGATATGTGCCGACAGCGTTTTGCCAGGGGAGTGCCACAATGAAATCGCTAGATATTCGCACGATGATGGTGATGAGCTCCGTGCTGACTTTATTGTTTTCCGGCTTGTTGGCGCTGGCGGGATTACATGCCGACAAGGGTGTGATTAAAAGTGTGGGGGCTCTGTAAAATACCGTTATTTAACTTGACTTAGCCCATGGACACAAACAAAGATCAGCTTTTTATCAGCCGCCTTAACCAACACCCAACGCTACGTGAGCGAATGGAAGCCTTGCTTCATGTGGTTGAACACACAGCTGGAGACTTCACCAAAGCTGATGATGCCGAGCACCATGTCATTAAGGAATTGCGCAGGATGGGTAGCGATGCTCTGCATTGTTGGGCCGAAAAGGCGGCCCAAGAAGCGACGAAGGCATTACGTGAACAACAGCCCAAACTTCACGGTGACGGTAATACCCACACGGGACACTAGAAAAAAGTTTGTTGACATACTACCTTTGGAATGATCATGGTCATGGTGCCCCAGCTTCGTTACTTCGGCCAGCGGTTCAGGCCGTTTTCAGCGTCCGCAGGGGGGCTCGCGTCGCTGCTCAATGCCATTGCAGCGCGTAATGACCGATTTCGGAGCCGACCATGCGTTTGGACAATTCCCTAAAAAACTGCAAGAACATTATGGCATCGAAATGTCGGTAAGCACGGTCGCCAAAGTCACCGAACATCACGGGCAACAAATGCAAATGCAACGGGAAAAGTTGGTATTGCCTGTAACAACGCCTGGCTGCCTGCAACAGATTGTCGAGACGGACGGGTGCATGTTGCCAATAGTCACAGCAAGGACAGACGAAGGCGATAAACGAAAAAAAGAAGCTGCATTGGGTGGAAACACGGTTGGCCATGGCACACGTTCAAGGCAGCGTGCCCCCAAGTTTGACGCAACCTTTGGCGGCAACGTCGATGACGCAGGGTTTGCGCTGCGTGTTGTGCGGTCGCCGCAGGTTTTGGAACGCAAAGCCAGTTACTTGGTGGATTTTTTCCATGTTTGCGAATACTTGGCTGCCGCCTCAAAAACGTGCGATCCAGGCAGCCACCTGCTCTGGACGGAAACCCAGAAAAGCCTTTTGAAAAACAATGAATTTGTGGCTGTCATCGAAAACCGGGCACCCTGCCTAGAGGCCGAAGCCATTAAAAGCGACAAGGCCCCTGTACGCGCCAGCCACCGTTACCTAAGCAACCGCGCTGACCAACTGGATTACAAAGGCGCGATAGAAAAAAGTTTGCCCATCGGCTCAGGGGAAATCGAAAGTGCGCACCGGTATGTCATCCAGCAACGGCTAAAATTATCGGGGGCTTGGTGGAAAGCGACTAATGTTCAGGCCAATGCTGGCACTGCGCGTTGTGAGGGCTAATGGTGATTGGGAAAGGTACTGGGATAATTTGTCTGCCGCAGTGGCTGCGTAAGATTTTTATGGATTCCCCACACTTTTAATCACACTCTATCAAAAGTCAGTTTATTGCCACTAACCTGGTTCAGCCAAAATTGCGCGGACAGTTTCCAGTGTCATAAAGAGGGTCATCGTCTGTAAAGGTGATTCCACAAACCCGCGTGACAGATAAAATTGCTTGGCTGGGTCGGAAAGCGCGTGAACCAATAGGGCGAACACACCCGCATCGCCGGAGACATTGACAGCCCGAAGCATCGCATCACGCAGCAGAGCCTGCCCAATTCCTTGGTTGTGGTAACGCTTATCCACGGCAAGCCGACCAAGCAGGAGGACTGGCAAAGGGTCTGGCATGTTGCGCCGCATGGCTTTTGGTGCCGCTTCATGGCTGATTGCCCCTGCTGACAAGCTATAATAGCCAATAACGTCCATACCGGAACACAGCACAAAACAGCGCGAAGCCCCAGCGCTATGGTTCTTGAGCGCACGCCTTTTGAGCCATTCATTTAGTGAGAGTTCGCCACAATCGAAATTCGAAAGCTCCAGTTTATCTGTAATCGGTGCGGGCGGTTTGAGATCAAGCGCGATCATTGCTCCCAAGGCGCTTTCGTTTTGAGTAAGCTGCGCAGTTTGTCAGTGGGCGGCAAAGGATTGTCCAGCAGCGCCTGAAATTTGGCAAAAGTGCCTTCATCGACGGTGAAAAAAGTCTGGTCGAGCAAAACCGCCTCTGCTTCCCGACAAGCCGCTTCAAGCATGAAGTCAGAGCGGCTGCGTCCAAGGCGGTCTGCGGCCTGGTCGATCAGGTCGCGCTGTTTGGCTTTAGCACGGATGTTGATAGAAACGGGACCCGTTTCTTTAGTTTGTATCTGGGGCATGGCAATACTCCTCTGTATTTACAGACAAAGTACATTATTGTATAGAAGTTTGCAACACAACTAAGGGAGTTTATTACCTGACTGGTATAAATAGGCAAGCAATACCCTGGCCTTGTTTTCCCTAGCATCTTCACACACTATAAGGGCAACATGCCCGCAAGCAAAACATAGCCAGAATGAAGTAAATCTACATGGCACTGCAACTCGTTTCCCATGAACCTGATAGCATCCCAATGTCCGAGGCAGAATACCTGCTGACCGAACCCGACTCCGAAGTTAGGCGCGAATATATTGATGGCCGTGCTTATGCGATGGCAGGGGCGAGCCGCATCCACAACTTAATTTCGGCTAATGTCATGCGAAAATTTGGCAATCATTTGGCTGACACTCCCTGCGCCACCTTCGTGGCTGCCCATGTTGGGCAAGGTGGTGGTGGCCCACACCGCCACCATGCCCACAACGTACAGTAATTTTAGAGGCGGAAATGGCATTGCAATTGACCCAACTAACACGCCCGTCAATGTATCGTGGATTCAACTCCGAAGTGCAATCGAAAATACTCGGATTGAAAGAAGGCTAGCTGCTATAGTTCTCAGCTTTTTTCAATCCGACCAAAGACGAGAAGCTCATGACTCACCACGAACTGCTTAACCCCAGACCGTGTCCCGTCTTAAGTGGGTAGCCCTAATCGCCACAGCCTTACCCTACTTTTGAATAAGCGGCACGGGCAAAAATTGTTGCCAATTAACCTTGCCGCCAACCTTGTCTTGCGTGGGCAAGGTTGTAGCATCCCAACCGCCACCCAAGGCTTTCACCAATTGCACTGCGGCAAGCAATTGTCGACCGTGCAACTCTACTGCGGTTTCTTCGTTGGTTAATGCCGTGGTTTGCGCCGTCATCACATTCAGATAACTAACCGTGCCCGCGTTGTATTGATTCATCATTAAATCAACGGCGTTATGTGCAGAGGTGACTGCTTTCTTTTGTACCTCAGTTTCCTGCGCGAGTAAGTGCAGCTCGGTCAGATAATCTTCCACCTCAACAAAGCTGGTTAACACGGTGTTACGGTATGCCGCAACATTTCCCTTAAAGCTATTAACCGCTGCGGTCAGTTGCGCACTGCGTGCACCGCCATCAAACAATGGCAACGCCAGCGCTGCTGGCCCTAAAGCCCAATACGTGGCAGCGGTGGTGAATAGCGAGGATAACTCGGTACTTTGGCTGCCACGGCTAGCGCTAAGGTTTACTTTGGGATAATACGCTGCTTTAGCGACACCAATTTGTGCATTGGCGGCTGCGGTCAAACGTTCTGCTGCGGCAATGTCGGGTCTACGTTCCAGTAATTGCGAAGGCAACATAACAGGAATTGAGGGCACTGGCGTAACCCTTGCTTGGCGTGGGATGCTAAGTGCTGAAGGTGGCTTGCCCATCAATAAGGCAATGGCGTGTTCACATTGCTGGCGCTGAATGCCGCTATCAATAAGACGGGCACGCACTGATTCCAATTGTGTTTCAGCCTGAATACTGTCGGTTTTAGCCGCTACTCCGGCGCGGTAACGATTTTGAATAATTGTTAAGGTTTTCTCATACCTAGCAATCGTTTCCGTTAACAAAGCGATATGGGCATCAATTTTACGCAGCAAAAAATAGTTTTGTGCCAGCAGTGCTTGCGCCGACAAACGCAAGGCCTGAACAGTTGCCGCACTTGCCTGCGCGGTGGTGGCGTTCGCTTCAACCTGTTTTTTTACGCTACCCCATAAATCTGGCTCCCAAGCAACACTAATAAGGCCACCAAACAAATTTCTCACCCCAGAAACAGCAACACTCTGTCCGCTTGCCGCACGAAAACGGTTGGTCATCGCAGTGGTTGACAACAGCGGCGAATAAGCAGACGTTGCCGATTGCACCAACGCTTGGGCTTGGGCATAGCGTGCTTCTGCCTCAGCAATGCTTAAATTAGACGCGGCAACCTGCCGCTCAAGCGTCGTTAAATACGGATCATTAAACAGCACCCACCAGTCTTCAGGAAGCTGTGCATCACGCGGCTGCGCCTGCGTCCAGCCTTTTATTTCTTTAAAATCAGTGGGCACCGTACTGAGTGGACGACGATATTCTGGCCCTACAGTACACGCTGAAAGGCATAACAGTGCGGTTAACAGCACACAACGGTTAGTTAAAAAATATGTTGTCACGATGATATTTAATGGCTTAATTAAGGGTGGACAGCGTTCTTGTTGTGGCGTAAACACCACGTTTGGAAACGATCTAAATAAAGATAAATAACTGGCGTGGTGTATAAAGTTAGCACTTGACTGAACAGTAAACCGCCAATAATAGTGATCCCTAACGGGCATAACAGTTCCGAACCATAGCCCGTTCCAAAGGCCAGCGGGACGGCGGCAAGTATTGCCCCAAAAGTGGTCATTAAAATAGGACGCAAACGTAACCGACACGCGGCACGAATGGCTTCATCAGCACTTACCCCCTGCTGGCGTTCTGCGGTCAAGGCAAAGTCAATCATCATAATGGCATTTTTTTGAACAATGCCAATTAATAAAATCACCCCAATCAAGGCAATAATGCTAAATTCAGTCGCAAACGCCAGTAAGGCGATGAGTGCGCCCACTCCAGCGGAGGGCAAGGTTGAGAGAATAGTCAAGGGATGAATCACACTTTCATAGAGAATACCCAGCACAATATAAATGGCGAACAATGCAGACAAAATTAACCAAGGCTGATTTTTTAAGGTTTGCTCAAATTCTTTCGCAGACCCTTGAAAGCTCCCGTGCAAGGAAATTGGCAGAGTTAAGGTATTGAGTGCGTTATTTATTGCTGCGCTGGCGGTTGATAACGACACCCCAGCAGCCAAATTAAAGGAAATGGTTGCCGTTGGAAACTGCCCCTGATGATTAACAGATAACGCCCGTGGGGTTTGTTGATAACGACTAAACGCAGCTAAAGGCACTTTTGCCCCCTGTGGATTTGCTGCGGTTGCAGGCACACTTATATAAATATCCCTTAGTGCTTCGGCATTTTGTGCATAGTCAGGCGCCACTTCCATGACCACATGATATTGATTAAGCGGCATATAAATCACCGAAACCTGTCGTTGTCCAAAAGCATCGTTTAACGTTTCATCAATCAACGCCTGAGTCACGCCTAATCTGGCCGCAGCAGTGCGGTCAATGTGCAATGAAATTTGCCGACCATTATCCTGCTGATCGGTATTCACATCGGTCAACTCCGGTACGCTTTTTAACGCAGTCACGACACGCGGTGTCCATAGCTTAAGTTCAGCAAGCTGATCGGCTTCCAATGTGTATTCATAATTAGCGGGCGAGGGTCTGGCACCAATACGCAACTCTTGCGCGGGTCTTAAATACACGCCCACGCCCGCTAAATTAGCAAATTGGCGACGAAATTTAGTCATCAATTCATCCGCGCGCAGCGCTCGAGTGCCCAAGGGTTTAAGCATCACATATAAGCGGCCATTGTTAGCCCGCTCACCTTCTGTGCTGCCCATCACCGCTTCAACATCTGGATCTTGTTTAATACTCTGCACGATAGTTGCCAGTTTTTCTTGCATTGCTCGCGACGAAATTGTCTGCTCACCTTGAATACCGCCCAGCAACCTGCCCGTATCTTGATCTGGAAAAAAACCTTTTGGGATAATTGAATACAGATACACGTTTAAACCAATAATCACTGCCAGCAATAAAATCATCAATGGCTGATGCCGCAATGCCCAAGCCAGTGACGTGTCATAAGTTAGCGATACCTGATGGAAGACCTTGTCACTGAATTGAAATAGCCCTTTCCGTTTGCTAACAGTTTCAGCATGAAGCCAGTGGGCACACAACATAGGGGTGGTGGTAAAGGATAATAATAATGAGATCAGTACCGCCGCCGACAAAGTCAGGGCAAACTCCTGAAACAAGCGTCCCACAATCCCACTCATCAGTATTATTGGACTAAATACCGCAAGCAATGACAGACTCATCGTCACTAAGGTCGCCCCCGTTTCCTTAATGGCGCGCAGTGCCGCCTGAGTTGGCGTGAACCCTTGAGCTAAGTGTCGATTAGCGTTTTCTATCACGACTATCGCATCATCAACGACAAAGCCTGTGGCGACGGTAAGTGCCATCATGGTTAAAATATTTAAACTGAAATGGCAACTATACATCAGCCCAAAGGTGGCGACTAGCGCTACCGGTACGGTAACAATAGGAATCAGTGCCGCACGCCAATTTCCTAAAAACAGCAGTACCACCAAGATGACCAGCACCACCGCAACCACCAAGGTTAACTTAACTTCTTGAAGTGCGTCCCGAATAAAAATTGAACGATCCATCGCTACCGTTAATTCCACAGACGGCGGAAGCGAGGCGTTTAAGTGCGGCAAAAAAGCCTTTACCTTATCAACCGTTGCAATCACATTGCCACGATCCTGCTTAAACAAAGCCAATAACACCGCAGGTTTATCATTCATAAACCCCGCAGTCCCCCTATTTTCAGCCGCATCGATAGCCGTACCAATATCAGTAAGATGAACGCTTGCACCGTTTCGATAAGCCACCACTAGGGGCAAATAGTCTGCTGCGGTCTTAGCTTGATCATTAACCATAATTTGCCAATAATTTTTGGCATCTTCGATAGCCCCTTTCGGTTGCGTAACATTTGTTGCGGTAATGGCTGTCCGCACCTCCTCAAAACTAAGCTGATATTTTGCCAAGGCCGCAGGATTAAGCTCTATCCTAACCGCTGGCAAGGAACTGCCCCGAATCGCAACCTGCCCCATACCATCTATTTGCGAGAGTTTTGGTGCCAAAATATTCGAGGCGACATCAAATAACTGCGCACGCGTGAGCGTCGCTGAGGTTAACGCTAAGATCATCAGCGGCGTATCGCTGGGGTTATTACGACGATAACTAGGACGGGACGGCATATTAGCAGGCAACAGCGTACTTGCTGCGTTAATGGCCGCCTGCACATCGCGTGCCGCAGCGTCAACATCACGATTAAGAGCAAATTGTAAGCTGATGTCTGTGCTACCAAAGCCGCTAGACGACGTCATTTCGGTGATGCCCGCAATATGTCCCAACGCTCGTTCCAATGGCGTAGCAACACTGGCGGCCATGGTTTCAGGACTCGCGCCTGGAACAGTTGCCCTAACTGAAATAGAGGGAAAATCAACCTGTGGTAATGCGGCTATGGGCAGTTGAAAATAGGCGAGTATGCCCGACAACGCTAAGCCTAGCGTCAACAACGTGGTGGCAACAGGACGGGTGATAAAATAACCTGAACATGACATGATTAATCCTTTTTGGTGTTTTGGTGGATGCGCTAGGCCTCATGACAGGTATCCACTCTACAAATCTTCAGCAATTCTCATTATGATCATTTTGGAGCATACGGAGTCCACTTGCTTTAGCCCCTGGTTAACAAGGCTAAAGCCTTTTTACTCCTGTTTATAGCTACTCAGGCACTGTCTGCCATAGCGTCCAACTATAGAGAATTACTGGCCATTTAACGCTTAAAACGTGTACTCATACGATCAAACGCCAAGTAAATTACGGGGGTTGTAAACAAGGTGAGCAATTGACTCAACACCAAGCCCCCCACCATTGTGATACCCAACGGATGACGTAATTCTGAGCCCACACCCGTGCCTAGCATCAACGGCAACGCACTCAACAAGGCCGCCATAGTGGTCATCATAATCGGTCGAAAACGTAATAAACACGCTTGATAAATTGCCTCAAACGCCGATAGCCCAGCCTTGCGTTCTGCCTCTAACGCAAAATCAATCATCATAATGGCATTTTTCTTGACGATACCCATCAATAAAATAATCCCAATAATACCAATAAGACCTAGCTCATTATCCGCGAGCATTAACGCAAGCAAGGCGCCAACACTGGCTGAGGGCAAGGTGGATAAAATAGTAACGGGATGAATATAACTCTCATATAACACTCCAAGCACGATGTACACCGTCACAATCGCCGCGAGGATTAACCACACGGACGTTGATAAGGACGCACTAAATGCTTGGGTTGCGCCTTGTAAACGCGTACTTATACTCAGCGGCAAGCCGATTTCAAGTTGCGCCGCTGCAAGTGTCGTGACGGCCTCACTTAAAAACGCACCAGGCGTAAGATTAAAGGAAATTGTTGCCGAAGGACTGCTGGCTAAATGATTAACTACCAATGGTGCAAAACGTTCTGAAAGCGTAGCAAGTGCTGACAATGGCACCTGTGTTCCTTGTTTAGACTGAATCCGAACGTCCGTTAAGGCGGCAATGCTATGACGGTATTCTGGTTTAACTTCCAGCACCACGCGATATTGATTGGATTGCGTAAACAGGGTTGAAACCTGTCGCTGACCAAATGCGTTATACAAGGCATTATCAATATCGGCTATCGAAATGCCAAGACTACTGGCTCGACCACGATCAACCTCAATAAATATCTGCAAACCCTGATCTTGCACATCGCTCACAACTTCGGCAAACGCCGGCGCTTGCGCCAGTTTATCAACCAGTTTAGCCGTCCAGTACGTTAGTTTTTGCTGATCAACATCCTGCAAGGTAAATTGATATTGAGTACGACTGAGACGATTTTCAATGGTTAAATCCTGCACCGGCTGCAAATAAGTAAGTATCCCCTGCACCTGTTTTAGCTTAAGTTGTAAACGCTGAATAACCGCTAACGCCGATATTTTTCGTTCCTCTAAAGGCTTTAAATTAATCTGCAAGCGTCCAGTATTTAAGCTTGGGTTAACCCCGTCGACACCAATTAACGAGGTAACGCTGGTTACCGCTGCATCCTCCAACACCACCTTAACTACGGCCTGTTGTTGTGCGGCCATCGCAGCAAAGGAAATACGTTGCGGCGCTTGCGTAATCCCTTGAATAAGGCCGGTATCCTGACTGGGGAAAAAACCTTTAGGAATGGCACTGTACACGATCACGGTAAGCACCAGCGTAACCACCGCAACAGTGAGCGTGAGACCTTGATGACGTAACACCCCGCGCAGTAAATACCCATAGGTTGCGGTCATCTTATCTAAAAACCGACCACTCACACGGTAAAACCAGCCCCCTTGACGCTCATCAACATGCCGCAACATTGTTGCACACATCATGGGTGTTAAGGTCAGTGAAATCACTGCGGACAGCAGTATCGCCACCGCCAAGGTAATCGCAAACTCACGAAACAAACGCCCCACCACGTCGCCCATAAACAACAATGGAATCAATACCGCAACCAGTGAAAAAGTTAATGAAATGATAGTAAAGCCAATTTGCTCTGAGCCTTTTAACGCGGCGTTTAAAGGGGAATCGCCCTCTTCTAAATAACGGGAAATATTTTCAATCACAACGATGGCATCATCTACCACAAAACCTGCGGCAATAGTCAACGCCATCAAGGTTAAGTTATTGATGCTAAATCCTGCTAAGTAAAGAAAAGCAAAGCTGCCAATCAGTGACAAGGGCACCACAACGCTCGGTATTAAAGTTGCCGACACATTTCGCAAAAACAGAAAAATAACCAAAATAACTAACGCAAGTGCCATGAGTAATTCTTTTTGCACATCCGCCACCGACGCACGAATGGTCGTCGTGCGGTCAGACATAACGGCAACATCTAAACCTTTGGGTAATGAATCTTGCAATTGCGGCAATAAGGCGTTGATACGATCGACAACATCAATCACGTTGCTGCCGGGCTGACGCTGAATGTTGACAATAACTGCTGCGGTTTGATTTGCCCACGCAGCCAAGCGCGTATTCTCCGCAGACTCGGCTATCTCAGCGACAGCGGATAACAGCACGGGTCGCCCTTCGCGATAAGCAATCACCAAGCCCTGATACTCTGCAACTGAAAGCAACTGATCATTAACATCAATCGTGGCAGAATACTGTGCACCATCAAACATGCCTTTGGGTTGATTAACATTGGCCGCGGTAATCGCCCGACGCACATCATCAAGGCTTAAACCATAGGCAGATAAGACCAATGGATTAACCTGAATACGCACTGCGGGACGTTGTCCACCGCTAATGCTGACTAAACCTACGCCCGACAACTGTGATAATTTTTGTGCTAAACGCGTGTCAACTAAATCTTCCACTTTGGTTAAGGGCAGCGTTGTTGAGCTGACCGCTAAGGTCATAATCGGCGCGTCAGCAGGATTTACTTTGCTGTAAATGGGCGGCATGGGTAAATCATTGGGCAGAAAACTGCTTGCGGCATTAATCGCCGCTTGCACCTGCTGTTCGGCAATATCAATATTAAGACTTAAGGTGAATTGTAAAACAATAACTGAAGCGCCCGAGGAACTGGTAGACGACATCTGCGTCAACCCAGGTAACTGACCTAATTGACGTTCCAGTGGTGCGGTGATTAATGACGTCATCACGTCTTGGCTGGCACCAGGATATAAAGTCACCACTTGAATAGTTGGGTATTCAACTTGCGGCAAGGCAGAAATGGGTAGCTCTCGATACGCTAACAGTCCCAGTAATAACAGTGCCAGCATGATTAACGAGGTGGCGACGGGACGTAAAATAAATAAGCGCGATGGATTCATGTCTCAACCATGTTGACTAGGCAGGCGATAAGCCTCCAGACTACTTAACGGCGGCTTTTTATTGCTAGCGTTATTAGGGTTAAGCACCTTAACCTTGGCGTTTTCACGCAATCTATCCGCCCCTTCAACAACAACCTGTTCAGCAACCTTTAGCCCCTCCAGCACAGCGACCTGCTCACCGACAACAACACCCAACGTAAGCTTGCGCGTGACCACGGTTTGATCGTCTTGCACGACGTACACAAAGGCCCCAGCATTACCGGTTTGAATTGCAGCACTTGGCACAATCATGACGTTGTGCAAGGTCTCTATTTTCATTCTAATATTGACAAATTGATTGGCAAATAGCGTCATATCGGCATTGTCAAACTGGCTTTTCAATTTGACGGTTCCCGTATTGGGATCGATTTGATTATCAACGGCAAGCAATTTGCCCTCGGCAAGTTTGTTTTTACCACTCCGATCATAGGCTTCAATCAGCACTGTTTTACCTAAACTCAGACGTTTCATGACCATAGGTATTTGATCTTCTGGCAATGTAAACACCACAGCTATAGGTTGTGTCTGGGTAATCACCACAAGCCCGCCGGTATCGGACGCTTTCACAATATTACCTTGATCGACATTGCGTAAGCCCAAACGCCCTGCAATAGGCGCCTTAATCTGCGCATAATTTAACTGAAGTTTGGCATTGGCGACCATGGCTTTATCAGTGGTGACAATACCTTGATATTGTTTCACGACCGCTGCTTGCGTTGCGGTTTGTTGGGCAGAAATAGAATCTTGCGCTAATAATTGCTGATAACGCTCAAGATCAAGCTGTGCATTGTTTAGCAAAGCTTCATCGCGCAGCAACTGCCCTTCTGCCTGCATCAGCTGGATTTCAAAAGGACGCGGATCAATTTCAGCAATCAGCTCACCTGCTTTTATCAGTGCGCCTTCCTGAAAAGCAACGCGCACAAGCTCACCATCAACGCGCGACTTTACCGTCACGGTTCGTAACCCCGTCACCGTTCCTAAGCCAGTCACATAAACCGGCAAATCACCCTGCACAACCGGTGCAACAACCACCGCGACCGACTCTCTTGTTGGCTTAAATGTTGCGGTGTTACTGACGTTTTCTGCCCGAAAAATAGGCAATAATGACAGACCATACAGTGCCGCTATAGCCAGTACGCTTAGTATCAACCACATCTGCCAGTGTTGGCGCCACGTTAAAATAACCCCGTGCCATACGTTATATTTTTTGTGCCCAGCTGGGTTTGGAGGTAAGTCTATTTTCATAAGGTGTGTATCATCAATGGCTAGGATAGTTTTATCATAATAATGCAGGAGAAGGCATCCCCGTCAAGAGCATCAGCACTGCTCATTATGACCATCTTGAAAAATATGGAGTCCAATGGCTAAAGCCTTGTTACGCCTGCTTATATACTTCGAGCGACACAAGATTGCAGTGTGTAGCAAAACCAATATGAGTAGGAGCGGCTTCGCCTAAAGCAATTGATAACAGTTCTGAGTATAGTTATTAAGGCACGTTGCCATAACATCCAACTATACTGCAACAATTCTCATGATGACAATGACAGTTAACGTGAGGTTCAATACATTCACCGTTAAGGTAGGGTGGATAAGCCTCAACACAAATCCACGACTTGTATGGAGCAGTTGCCGTAAAACCTAGGAGGGCAAAACTTGATGTTTCTGAGTGTTTTTTGGTAAAAAGCAAATCAAATAGTAGAGATTTTCACATCCTTGTGAACTAGATTCCGGCAATCCCTGCTGGAATGACGTACTATAAAATTTGTGTAGAAACGTAATTGTTCAACCCCCTGCCAATCTAACGTTGTAAGCATAGACCTCCCCCTTTGAAAAAGGGGGGGCTGAATAATCACGAAGAAACTTATGATTAACGTTTTTGATGTAAGAAGTTATGATCAAGTGGTGGCGTATTTTGTTGTAAGCAGTGATACGCTGCATTTTCATATTTAATCCGTAATGATTGTGGATTTTCATGTTCGGCAAGAAATTTTTCTGCTTCTTCGCCTGTTAAATCTTTCATCATGAAACGTGCAATACAATGACAAGGTTTGGCAACTTGCTCTTGATCATGCTCTTTATTAACAGAGTGCACAGTTTCACGGCTGATACATTGCTCAGCAAATGCTTTTTCAAAATGTTCTTTATCTAAGGCAGTGACTTTACGATCATCTGAATGATCAAAAGGATTGGGATTATGCGTGCCTTTAGTAGACTTGCTAATAAGTGTTTTAGTTTGGGTGGGTGTAGTTGAGGTTTTTGTATCATCAGAGCAGCCTGAAACAAGCAAGCTGCTAAGTAATAAGGCTAGATAGAGAGAAGGTGGTAATAGTAAGGTTTTCATTATTATAATTAAGTGCTTAGTTAAGTTTGTTTGGTAATAACTGCGGCCGTCTAACGATTATTAAGGTGCGCAATAAGTTCATGCGTAATGATTAGATTTAAGCCACGTTTAAATTTAGGTGAACCGCTAAAACTTTATCATTTTATGAAAAACCATTCTATAAATTTGCTAGATAGTCACAAATTTATGTGTGTAAGCGAAGTGTTAAGGCATACTTATTCAGAGCCAATTTTTGGAACAGAGTACCCCAAGGGCATACAGGCTTAGCGGTGCTTTTGTTAGCTTAAGCCCCTCATTCGACCCGCTCATGACAGGCTTAATCTCACTTTTTCAAAGGGGGACGTGAATCGTGACGTTAAAGTGTGACGTTAAGAGCACGAAACGTTTTAGCAAGGTCACAAGACCATGAGATAGGTCTATGGACACCTTACCAACAGGTAAAGTCTATCTTGTTAAAACGGACTGAATGCCTACGCTTGAAACTGCTCAAGCAGGACTCTAGTTGCACGTCATTTTTTGACTTATCAACAGAGAGCGAAGTACCCAATGCGTACATTTAGATACGTTTTTTGGAGCAGGAATAAACTATTTAGTTAATTTTATTAGTTATTAATAACAAGACAAATCGTATAATAGACCGTTATTTTATTGCGAGTAAGGAAGGAAGGGTTATGCAAATTATTCAAGAAGCGTTGACGTTTGATGATGTGTTATTAGTGCCAGCACATTCAACAGTATTGCCTCGTGACGTATGTATTCAAACGCAATTAACACGGACTATTTCATTAAATATCCCTTTAGTTTCAGCCGCAATGGATACCGTGACTGAAGCGCGTTTAGCGATTGCCATTGCCCAAGAAGGCGGTATTGGCATTATCCATAAAAACATGACGGTAGAGCAGCAAGCACGAGAAGTTCGGCATGTAAAAAAATATGAAAGCGGCGTTATTAAAGATCCCATTACGGTATCGCCCACCGTCAGTATTCGAGATGTTATCAAATTAACGCGTTCAAAAAATATTTCTGGCGTTCCAGTCGTGACCGATGGCGATGAATTAGTCGGTATTGTGACCAGTCGTGATTTACGTTTTGAAACACGCCTCGATGAGCCCGTATCAAAAATCATGACACCTAAAGAGCGCTTAGTTACGATTAAAGAAAATGCAGAGCGTAAAGAAGCCGTGGCGTTATTGCATACCCATCGTATTGAAAAAATTCTAATGGTCAATGATGATTTTCATTTACGAGGCATGATTACCGTAAAAGATATACAAAAAGCAAAAGACTATCCTTACGCCTGTAAAGATGAACAAGAACGCTTACGTGTTGGCGCCGCAATAGGTACAGGGCAAGATACGGAAGCGAGGGTGGCAGCTTTAGTGGCGGCTGGGGTTGATGTCATTATTGTTGATACTGCACACGGACATTCGCAGGGCGTATTAGATAGAATTCGGTGGATAAAACAGCATTATCCTGATTTACAAGTAATTGGCGGCAACATTGCCACTGCCGCCGCCGCCTTAGCCTTGGCAGAGGCAGGCGTCGATGGCGTAAAAGTGGGGATTGGTCCAGGTTCAATTTGCACCACGCGGATTATTGCTGGCGTAGGTGTTCCACAAATTACCGCAGTAAGTAATGTTGCTGAAGCATTAAAAGGCACAGGTATTCCATTAATTGCTGATGGCGGTATACGTTATTCAGGGGATGTAGCTAAAGCCTTAGCGGCCGGCGCACATGCCGTCATGCTGGGCGGCTTGTTTGCAGGAACAGAAGAAGCACCAGGCGAAGTAGAGTTATTTCAAGGGCGCTCATACAAATCCTACCGTGGCATGGGCTCTTTAGGCGCAATGTCTCAACAGCAAGGCTCTAGTGATCGGTATTTTCAAGAAGATGCTGATTCTGTAGAAAAGTTAGTGCCAGAAGGGATTGAAGGACGAGTGCCCTATAAAGGCAGTTTATTAGCGGTGATACATCAATTAGTAGGCGGGATACGTGCCAGCATGGGCTACACCGGCAGTCAATCTATTGCTATTTGGCATGAAAAAGCCCAATTTGTCCGTGTGACCAGTGCCGGTATGCGCGAAAGCCACGTGCATGATGTAGCCATCACCAAAGAAGCGCCTAATTACCGCACAGAATAATTGTCTAAGTGGTTAAGCATGAGTTTTTCGGTCTATTTTTGGAATCCAAACACATGCGTTTGGATTCCCGCCTTGCAAGGTAAGGCAGGAAAACTGTTGGACTGTTAGTTATGCATAGGCTAATTATACTTCGCGTGGCAAAAGAGTGCGGTGTGTAGAAACACCAATATAAGTGGGCGCGTAATTATTCAGCCCCCTGCTCAACTAACGTTGTAAGCACAGACTTCCCCCTTTGAAAAAGGAGCGCTGAGCCTGTCATAAGCCAGTCAATGACTTACGTGGGCGTGGCTAAAAGCCGCTCCCACAATAACGCAATTCATGGTCGTTCGGAGTCTGTAAGCACATGCTCTCCAGCAATATCGGCATTAATAAAGTCCATGCGCGTCGCGTGTGGAAAGTTACTGTAAGCTAAGGCTAATTTAGCATAGGCTGTTTCTAACGATACATTCCAGATAATTTCAGCACCCTGTGCGATTAATTCATGCGTACTTTCATAGCTCGCTGAGCTGTGTAGCATAGGAGCAAGATACACAGGAACACCTTGATTTTTACAGTGTTCAATAAACGTTAACAAGGAAAGCTGCTCACCCCATTGCTTAGACACACAGGCGGTGCCTGAATGGTATAAATTATGTAACACGCAGTCTACGTTAGCTATATTAATGGCTTGATACGTCATTCCAGGATAGGGATGCAAAACTAAAATTCGTGCCGAAAAGACCGGGTTTAACGAAAAACTTTTGCGTGGAAAGGCGGGTAAGGGGTGATATTCAGTGAACTCCCGCTCTGCATAAGTCATCACATGGCGATGTTGAAGGCTAATAAAATCACTGCTTAACGGTAGACAGCTTAATAGCCGTGTGCCGGCATGAAGGTGCATGGGGTGCTGAGGGTTTTGATACGGCACAAAGACCCCACTTGATTTACCTTGGCAAATAAAATCAACGGCACAATAAAAATTATCAACACCGTTGGCACGCGCATCATCTAAAGGATAATTACTGGAAACTAACAGCATTGGGTAGTTAAGGGCATGAAAATACAACCCAAGTGCCGCCGCAGTAAAGCTTAGCGTATCGGTACCATGAGTAATAATAATGCCATCAAAGCTATGCTCCGCCGAAAGCAACTCAGTTTCTATAACCTTAATTAATATTTCCCACGCAGGCGGAGCTAAATTTTCACTCAACATGTTTAGCGCTTGCCGTGTTGTAAAATGCACATTAAAAGGCGAACTAGCACGTTGTTGAAATTTTTTCAGCAAGGTAAATCGCGCACTTTCAGCAGTATTGATATGACCCTCACTGACAACAGAACCAATGGTTCCACCCGTAAAAATCAGTAAAATATGATGTGTGTAATGGCTCATGTATGCGCTCAGCTTAGCTAAAAAGTTGGCTAATATTATTAATTAAACAGCGGCTTACTGACACCTCTGTGCTCAAGCAGTAAGTCAAACAAAGGTACCCAAGACCTTATAAATAACGCTGCTTTATCGCTTGCGCAAGCTGATGAACAGCCATCGCATATTTATTACTGTTGTTGTATCTTTTTATGACTTTAAAGTTAGGGTGTATTTGCCAAAACTCACTGCCCTGATAGGTACTCAGTTCAATAACAGATTCATTATTACTTGGGCGCGAAGGCTGCGTAACTGGGCGTTGCCGTTGCCAACCATGTTTAGCAAAATAATGGGCGACGCTACCGATAGCATCAGTAGGCTGCCAAATATCACAGCGTCCATTGTGATCAAAATCGACCGCTAATTTTCGAAAACTACTGGGCATAAATTGCCCAAGCCCCATAGCGCCTGCCCAAGAACCAACGGGCTGACGTGGTTCATAATGTTGTTCTCGCGTCATTAATAAATAATGCTCAAGCTCAGAAGAAAAATACTTGGCGCGCCGATGCGTAGCAAACGCTAAGGTGCTGAGGGCGTCAATGATTTTAGTTTTGCCGATATTTCTACCAAAATAAGTTTCCACACCAATAATAGCCACGATGTATTCAGGATCAACACCGTAGGTTTGACTGGCAAGCTGCACGGCTTGTGCATTATTGCGCCAAAATTCAACGCCATGCTTAATATGCTCAGCAGTGAGAAATTTATTGCGGTACCGTGTCCAACTGCCTAAGCGAGGCTTGCTTGGCCCTTGATAAGGCGCCGGACTTTCTAAGTTAATCACTTGCTCTAAGCGTTGTGCTTGTGAGAATAAGCCGTTTAAATAGGTCGATGAAAAGCCATGTTTCGTGACCATTTTATCGATAAATTGATGTAATTCAATCGATTGACCAAAGTCACCACTGATCGTATCAGCGTAATAAGGATGTGAGGGCTCTGGAAAAGAGTTATTCAGTAGCGGCTGAGGCTGGCTCTCAGGTAAAGCCTGAGGCAGCACAGGCTGGCTTGAGTTATTAGTGACTTCGTTGTGCTCAATTGGTTGACTGGCGCAGCCTGAAAGCAGAAGTGTTAAAACAAGTTGATAACAGTGAATTTTTTTTAGCATATAAACCTCGTGCTATTTTTTAATGTGCAATTAAACAGGAAAAAATCAGTCAGGCCTCACGCGTACTTTAACTGAGGTCGGGCTGATTTTGTATTGGGTTCATTTTGACAGATACGCCGTAGGCGTCAACCTTTGCGTATAAATGCTTTGTTACTAGAGCCACCCACTTAACACAAAACAGCCTGAAGTTAAGCCATTCATGGTTCGACAGACTCACCACGCACGGCTTAACCTTGTGCCAAATACCAGAAAACTTTTGTTTAGCTACTTAACGCTATTGGACTTCATGCTTATCCTAATAAGAAGTGCAGAAGGCAGCCTGCCTTATGTCTTAATCATCACAAAAACATGTATTGTTCACGACAAAATCACTGTGCAAAGCAGCGCGAGTTGCGCACGCTCACTCACAAAATAAAAAATATCACTTTAAAATCATTGCTTTAAATAACAATAATTGATTGGCATAGCCTGTGCTTTAAGCTTTTAGTGAATGCACTTACGAGGTTACTATCATGCAATTACCTGTATTAAACGAAGCCCCTGCGGCGAAAAGTGGTTGTGCGGCAAGCTCTTGCGGTACGACAGAAAATCAAATGGACGCCTTACCCGATTCAATTCGGGAAAAAGTTCAGAATCATCCCTGTTATTCAGAAGATGCCCACCATTATTTTGCGCGTATGCACGTTGCCGTAGCACCTGCCTGTAACATCCAATGTCATTACTGCAATCGTAAATATGATTGCGCCAATGAATCACGCCCAGGCGTAGTGTCAGAAGTATTAACACCTAATCAAGCAGTGAAAAAAACCATGGCAGTGGCGGCAACCATTCCGCAAATGACCGTATTGGGCATTGCCGGCCCAGGTGATCCGCTTGCTAACCCTGAACGCACCTTTGAAACGTTCCGCCGTTTAAGCGAAGAAGCACCCGATATTAAACTATGCGTTTCGACCAATGGCTTAGCTTTACCCGATGCAGTAGAAGAATTGTCAAAACACAATATCGACCACGTTACGATTACTATCAACTGTGTTGATCCCGACATTGGCGCAAAAATCTATCCGTGGATTTTCTGGAATAACCGCCGCATTAAAGGCAAAAAAGGCGCGAAGATTTTGATCGAGCAGCAACAAAAAGGCCTAGAAATGCTGATTGCCAAAGGCATTTTGGTAAAAGTTAACTCAGTGATGATTCCTGGCGTGAATGACCAGCATTTGGCAGAAGTCAGCCGAGTGGTGAAATCTAAAGGCGCATTTTTGCATAACGTCATGCCCTTAATTGCCGAAGCTGAACACGGTACTTTTTACGGAGTCATGGGGCAACGTGGTCCAACTCATGATGAATTACAAGCTTTACAAGATGCCTGCTCAGGCGATATGAACATGATGCGCCATTGCCGTCAATGCCGCGCGGATGCAGTAGGCTTATTGGGCGAAGATCGTGGTGATGAATTTACGCTGGATAAAATCGAAGATATGGAGATTGATTATCAAGCGGCAATGGAAAAACGCAAAGTGATTCATCAAGCGATTCAAGTGGAAATGGACAGTAAACGTCTGGAAAAAACTCAGAAGGCAGCGCAGTTTAACGCTGAACCCAAACTGACAACGCGGCCCGTATTGATGGCGGTAGCAACCAGCGGGCAAGGGCTGATTAACGTCCATTTTGGTCATGCCAAAGAATTTTTAATTTACGAAGCCTCGCCAGACGGCGTGCGTTTTATCAGTCATCGTAAAGCGGATCAATATTGCAGCGGTGACAGCTCCTGTGGTGACGGTGAAAGTGTTTTGCAATTAACTATTCGTGCCTTAGCAGGCTGCGAAACCGTGTTATGTTCAAAAATTGGCTATGAACCGTGGGAAATGCTGGAAGCCGCCGGCATTATGCCCAATGGTGAACATGCAATGGAAGCGATTGAAGACGCGGTACTCGCGGTTTACAAAGAAATGGCTGCGGCCGGTAAGTTGGCTGCCAAGCTCGATGCGCTTAGAGCACAAGCCTAAGCCTTGATAAGCTAGGGTGGACAGCGTTATAAAGCCCCCCATTCGACCAACTCATGACAGGCTCAGTCCCCCTTTGAAAAAGCGGGGAAGACTTTTTTATACCGTATCAGAGAAAAGTCAATAATTCCCCCCTTTGAAAAAGGGGGGTTAGGGGGGATTTATCAACATAACTCGCTGCTTTATAGACAATTTTCCTTAATTTAATGGCAGTGACCCACCACGTCACCACCTTCAGGAGTTTAATTATGGCCGTAAAAATTATTGAATCTTGCGTTAATTGTTTTGCCTGCGTACCCGTTTGTCCAAGTAATGCCATTTACGAAGCCAAACCGCATTTTTTAGTGGACAGTAAAAAATGCACCGAATGCGAAGGCGCATTTGCCGATTATCAATGTGCCAGCATTTGCCCCATTGAAGGGGCTATTTTAAATGCTTTAGGTGAAGCCGTTAATCCACCTGGCTCCTTAACGGGCATTCCACCCGAACGTATGGCAGAAGCCATGGCTGAACTGCAAGCGCATTAAGGAAATATCATGGCGACGGTAATTTTTTACGAAAAACCTGGCTGTCTAAATAATCTGCTCCAAAAACAGATTCTTACTGCGGCAGGGCATCAAGTCATTGCCAAAAACTTACTAACAGAAGCCTGGCATCCAGAGCAACTGCGCAGTTTTTTTGGTCACTTACCCGTACAACAGTGGTTTAACCCAAATGCGCCCGCGATAACACAAGGTCACCTCAGCCCCGATACGCTTAACGCGCAGCAAGCCATACGCTTAATGCTCGACAACCCGCTATTAATTCGTCGTCCGTTAATGCAAATAGGCGAAAGGCGATGGGTTGGTTTTGACTTAGCACACGTTGACGCGTGGCTAGGCTTGGCAGGCATTGACACCCAACACGCACAGGAAAGCAGTCCTAAACTAGCAACTCAGCCAGCGTGTCACCATGACTAAGCCACAGCTTTTAAACAGCAACGGCAACGCACAAGCGATTGCCTTATCCGAGCGGGTGTATTGGATAGGTGCCTTAGATCCTAATTTACGCACCTTTGATATTATTTTAAAAACCGCCAATGGCACCAGTTATAACGCCTACCTGATAAAAGGCAGTCACGGCGTTGCTGTCATTGATACCGTAAAAGAAAACTTTGCAGAGGATTTTTTTGCCCGCTTAGAAAGCGTTGCGCGTTATGAAGACATCAGCGTTATCGTCTTAAATCATCTTGAACCCGATCACACTGGCGCCTTACCCGAACTGATGCGTCGCGCTCCACACGCACAGTTATATATTTCTCAAAAAGCACAAACAATGCTTAAAGCCTTGTTAAAACAAGAAGATTTACTGTACACCTCAGTCTTAACAGGTGATCGCGTGAGCTTAGGTGATCGCAGCCTATACTTTTTACATACCCCTTATTTGCACTGGCCTGATACCCAATGCACTTATTTACCAGAAGAAAAAATTTTATTTTCAGGCGACGTGTTTGGCTGTCATTTTTGCGATAGCCGCTTATTTAATGATGAGGTGGGCGATTTTAGATTCTCCTTTGAATATTACTACGCACACATCATGCGACCATTTAAAGACCATGTTAATCGGGCACTTGAGTTAATTGAACCGTTACTGCCCTTAACAAAAATCGCCCCAGCTCATGGTCCAATCTTACGCGATCAGCCGCAACGCTATGTGCAACGCTACCGTGAATTATCGCAATCGACCTTACAAAGCGAAGTGCCTGATGGCGAAAAAACCCTCCTGATTTTCTATCTAAGCTCTTATGGCAACACCCGCCGCATGGCAGAAGCCATTTACGAAGGCGCGATGAGTATCCCGCAGGTACGCGTCTCCTTGTACGACTTAGAAGGCAGCGAACTGACCCCCTTTGTTGATTTGATTGAAGGCGCAGACGGCATCGTCTTGGGTACGCCCACCATCAATGGCGACGCTGTTAAACCCGTGTGGGATATGCTGTCCTCCTTAGTCGTCATTAATCTTAAAGCAAAATTGGGCGGCGTCTTTGGCTCTTATGGCTGGACCGGAGAAGCGGTCAGAATGGTTGAAGATCGTTTACGCGGACTTAAATTACGCGTACCCGTGCCTGGCTTGCGAATAAAACTGATCCCCACTGAAGAAGAACTTAAACTTTGCCACCACTTTGGGCAACAACTGGCGCAAGAATTAGTGGGCTTACGGCATAACAAAATCATTGATATAGCAGATTTGGGGTGATTGCTTAAACGCTTAGCGAAGCTAAACGTCAATTAATATCCCATTGGCAGTGCAGTAAAAAAAGCCCGTTGACAACCTGGTAACACGAGCCTTAACGCTACATGCGCGTAAGCACGTCCGTTATCTGCTAATAAACGGCATCGTAATAAAAAAATAATGTTAACAACCAGAAAGGAGCACAACAGATGGCAAAAGCAACGATTACCTTCGAAGACATTAACGTCACCGTCACCGCACCAGCAGGAACGCGGATTATTGAAATATCAGAAAAAGTTGGCTCAGGCATCACTTATGGCTGTCGAGAAGGCGACTGTGGCACCTGCATCATGAAAGTCACTGAAGGCTGGGACAATCTCACTGAAGCCTCGGTATTAGAAGATAAAATTCTGCGCGAAAACATGGCGGGCAAACACAACCGACTCGCCTGTCAAGCCCAAGTGCTGGGCGGCGTTATCAAAGTTAGACCCGTTTAACGCAACGAAGAGGCCGACCAACTTAACACCACACACTATCGGCTTAAACCGTTCGTGGTGAGTCATGAGCGTGTCGAATGATCGAACCATGAGCGGCTTAAGTTTAAATCAACACATAACAAAGAGAACACTATGGCATTAATTACTTTTTCAAACCCTGAATACCGCGATAAAACAGTGTATGCGGTGGCCGGTAGTCACACGCAAACCTTACTAAAACTGGCGCGCGAAAATAAAATCCCCATTAATTTTGACTGCGAAGATGGCGAATGCGGCACCTGTTTGGTAAAAGTCAGCAGTGTCGATAAAAAGCTTGAGCGCATGGGCGGCAGCTTAACTGAAAAAGAAATAAGCGTATTGCGACACTGTGGAAAAATGAGCAAAGAAGAATTAGAGCAAATCATCGTTGATGACTTACCGCCACCTTGGCGTTTAGCGTGTCAGATGATTGTTAGAGATGAAGACATTTTGGTTGAATATTAGCCATGACGACCACGCTTCAGCCTAAAGATAATCGGGACGAACCGTATACTCACGCAGACATGTCAAACCAATTCTGGCTGACCTGTATGCTGACCAGTTGGTCTGATGGACGCGGCGTATTGCCCGATTACCTTGGCTTGGAGCGCGAACAGTTTATGGACTTAAGTGCCTATTTTTTTTCAGGTAAAGTATTCCCAGAACGTGCGCCCTCTGGCAGTGCGCTTGATTACAGTCGGATGCTGGAAAAAGAAGATTTGATCACCCTGCTTAAACACTACAGCACAGCAGACACACCAGAAACAACGTGGATGATTACAATCATTGTTGCGGGGTGTTTAGGCAGTAATCATTTATGGCAAGATTTAGGATTGTGGCAGCGATCGCACTTAAGCGCGCTGCTACAGTACAACTTTCCAGAATTAGCGGAAAAAAATACCCACGATATGAAGTGGAAAAAGTTTTTATACAAACAACTCTGCGAAGCGGAAGGGCTTAACCTATGTCGTGCGCCATCGTGTGAAGTGTGCCTTGACTACCCACAGTGCTTTGGTACGGAAGAGTAACTAAATAAGAATTCATAAGCTTAGGCACATTATGGCTATTCGTGGGCGCGGCTAACGTTGCGCCCACGTAAGTATTCAGTCCCCCTTTTTCGCTTCCCGTTTAAGGCGGGACACATAAAAAGCTTAACCGTTCGCCCTGACCCTTCGTCTATGCTCAGGACTCAAGACCTTGTCGAAGCCTGTCATGAGCGTGTCGAATGAAGGTGGACGGTTAAGCCGATCATGGTTCGATCATTCGACACGCTCATGGCTCACCACAAACGGCTTAACCTCAGACTGTCCCAGCTTAAGTTGGTAGCCCCCTTTTTTAAAAGGGGAAGTCTGTGCTGACAACGTTAGTTTAGGACGGGTCTAAATCATTACGCGCCCACTTATATTGGTTTTTCTACACACAGCGCTCTTTTGCCGCTCGAAGTATAGCCCTGCGATTTATGCACGGTGTTTATCGGTGTCCAAACTCATGCGTTTGGGCTCCCTACAACGCTACTCTTGGAAAATACGGGGTCCAAGGGCTTTAGCGATTGGTTAAAAAAGCTAAAGCCTTTTTACTCCTGCACGGCCATAACAAAAATAGCTGACTGCTACGCAATACCCAATAAACCTGAATGATCAGTATGCAGCTCACTAAATTGTTCTTGCGTTGAAGACTGTGCTTCAGTCCCAAAATGAACATCATTACTCGCTAAGGCTTCAGTATGCGGCTCAGCTTGCCAAGGCACGGTAACCTCCTGAGGTGTCGCCTCAGCAGTTGTCACCAAGGTTTTCAATAAAGGCTCGGGCGAAGCATTAACGGTGAGCCGTTCTTTAACGGGTGCGACTGTTGCTGCCGTCTCTGGAAGATAGGTAAAGACAACATCGGCAGCGGTTGTGGTGTGTTGATCAGCAAAAACCACCGTACTTTCTCCGCTTACGATCACACCATTTACCGGAGAACTAACCTGCCCATTACTGACTAAACCAAGCTGCGTAATGCCCCACTCGTCTAAAGATTTAAACTCACCCGCTTCATTTACGCCATTAACATTACTATCTTGCCAAATACCAAACTCTTGCCAGCGCGCATCTTCCGCAGTTAAGCTGCCATCGTGATTGCTATCAAACGCTAACTGCAAAGCCTCCATATCAGATTTAGCTTCGGGTGCGTAATCAGTAAAAACAATCTCTGCACGCTGCGTAATGAGATCATCGGCGTTAATATCAATCGCCAAAATGCCATCGTCTGCGGCAACCCACGCGGTTTGATCTGCCACACCATCGTTATTCATATCAAAATACGCAGTGGATTGATCTAAAGGGGTGAAGTTTAAACCATCGTGATTTAAATCGATGGTAACGGGTGGAACATATGCGGGTGCGTAACTAGCAAAAGAATTCGTCGTTGCAACCCCGCCCAATAAAGCTATTGAAACACCATTATTATCTCCACTGCTAAGATTAATCGAACTAATGTTTACCCAATCCAGTACCTTAGCAGAATCAACAGATAGATTAAAACCAAAAATAGCTGTCGTATTAATATTATCAAAACTACCTATTGTCCCGTCTGCGTTTATTTGATTTCTATCCATATTATCAATCAAATAATACGCACCTGCAGGCGCATTGACATACCAATCAGGCACCGTAATCACTGTAGATGACTTAGAGGCATCGGTATATTGAAGTGTTACAGTAAATTGTGGAGAATCGCTCACAGAAACATCACCAGCCGCCGCATAAATGTGCACTTGATTAAAATACCCATTCGTTATATTCATTTGTAAACCAGCAGGAGACGTCTGTGTGACTGTCGATAACGCTGAACACAGTACTTTATAGGCATTATTACCTGCGGAGTTAAAACTAGCTAATTGCACAGTAGGGTGATATTGATTGGCCGCAAAAAAACCAGAATCAGGCAGACCTTTAGGTGTCGATGAATCCTGACTAACGGCATAAGATTGCGTGACTAATGCAGCGGCTGCGGCATCAAATCGAACTGGCAAATCCCCACTATTAGTGCCTAGAACCACATCAGCATTTGGAGTCATTGCCAGAGAAACCGTATCGTCTTGTCCAGTAATCGTAAACTGAGCAGTCGTTGTCGCAGGAGCTAAACCATCTGTCACCACTATCGAAAACGAGTCAGTGACTATTTGTCCTGCGGATAAACCATCGGTATCCGCATCAGAATTGTTCAATTGATAGGTCAACGTGTTCGTTCCAGTATCTAAGGTTGCTGTTCCATAAGTCCCTACTTTGGAATAGCTACTACCACTACCTGACCAACCGGTCGTATTGTAATTTACCGCGCTATCAACATCAGCCTTGGTTAAAGCAATAGTTGCTGTCGAAGTTCCTGCACTCAAATACCCCGCTTCAAGCAATGAATGACTTACCGTTCCCATAGTTATCGTAGGCACATCATTCACCGCATTAACTGTCACAGCTAAAGTCTCAGTCAATGTTTTATAATCCGCTACGTCATTGCTTGTGCCATTATCGGTAACCGTCCAGCTAATTGTCCCCGTTCCATTCGCATCGGTTACGGTTTTGTATTTCAAGCCCTGCATCTCAGTAAGCGTTAGACCTGTAGTGGCTGTGGTCACAGAGGTTGTACCGTCGTTTTTCCACAAGGTGAGTTGCGATGGAATGTTGGTAATCGTGTACGTAAAAGTTTGACTGCTCTCATCAGAACCACCACCCGTCCCATAAGCCAATCCAGTTAAGCCCAGCGTGGTGGCTGTTGCGGCACTGTCTTCATTAATTGAAAGGGGCGTTAATGTTCCTGCTGTGTGAACGGGTGTGTCATTCACCGCTGTCACCGTCACCTGAACCTGCGTTGGCGTGCTGGATTCTGCGCCAACATTATCTTTAGCGACCACAGTAAAGGCAGACAGTGTGCCATTGGCATTAGAATCTGGTCTCCAACTTGCTGCCTTACTGGAATCAATGGTGTTATTGGTGCTGGCATTCCAAGCCAAGCCATCGATGGTCAGCGTACCGCTACTCACTGCTTTCACCACGAAGGCGGCAACCGAGCCATC